>JAEEGH010025536.1_pt1 | contig 11843 bp, 9 predicted proteins | sample 9134181 | NCBI WGS metagenome assembly JAEEGH01 (sample SAMN16246544, study PRJNA631951) | gut metagenome | biome: gut microbiome; feature: rumen; material: DP-attached | host: Bos | place: Iran: Karaj | collected 2018-10
CCCGCTGCTGTAAGCTCTTCACGCTGGTCACGATGCCACTGAAAACATAGTCTTTCGGGAAGGCGGCCAGATCAAAAGGAGTAAGTCAGAAGACCTGCCGCCTGTCGCTGAAACGAAGCTTTCGGGACAAGAGCTGGCTTTCCCTTATTATATAAGGTGCACCAACGTTATCCTTGAAGTTTTGAAGTAAGAGGTTAATCAACTAATTATCAAACCTTTAAAACTTAATGTATTATGCGTTTTAAAAACTTTACACTCTTCCTCCTTATGGGAGTCTTCGGTCTGTTTACGACCAACCTCTTTGCACAAGAGGACGCCACCATCGACCCCGCCGATATCAAATATTGGATTGGCGAAGGCGACAACGAGGTGGTCTTCATCGTCAACTGGGCTGAGCCCGACACGGCTCTGGCCTGGGGATACCGTTTTGCCGACGAGACTGTCACCATCAAAGAAGTCATGGACGACATCGCCGCTGTCGACTATCGTTTTAGCTATGATAGCCCTAATGGCAGTTGGCTGAATGACATTTTCTTCAATGACGGTGTGCTCGATTTGAGCCTCACGGAACCGATGTGGGTCTCATATTTGGTCAATGGCGATCCGTCGTGGAATACCTTCGACATCCAGACGCTGGAAGATGGCGACTATGTGAAATGGGGCGACACCTATTGTGGCACCATGATCGACCCTGAGAACTGGATTTATGTCTGGGAGAAGGAAGTCGCTGCTGTGTATGCCCTCGGCGAAGAAGCCATGATTGACTTTGGTGAGATCCAATATTGGGTTGGCCAAGGCCAGAACGAAGTGGTGCTTGCTGTCAACTGGAACGACCCTAACAGATGCCTGGCATGGGGATTCCGTTTCGATGGCGAAGAGGTCGTCCTCAAGGAAGTGATGGATGCCATCGCGGCCGCCGACGAGCGCTTCGACTATGTGGTCGGTGACTATGGCGTCGACGACATCACCTTCGACGAGGAAGAGCTGCACTATGCCCTCTCCGGAAGGTGGTGGCTTTACAACGTGAACGGTATCATGGGCTGGTATGGCTTCGACATGGAGCCTCTCCACAATGGCGACTTCGTCAGGTGGGGCGACGCGTCCTGCGCCATCGAGGTTGCTCAATGGGCCTACGTGTGGACCACCGAAGTGGAGCCCGTGTGGATGCCCACTGGCGTGAACGAGAGCGCCATGACCCTGTCGGTCTATCCCAACCCCGCCGTCAGCGAGACCTTCGTGACGGTCGAGAACGCCGGTCTGAACACGGTGTCGGTCTACGATATGTCGGGCCGCCTCGTCAACACGATGAGTGTCGTGGCCGCCGAAGGCGAGCAGGTGCGCGTCAGCACCGAGATGCTCAACGCCGGTGTCTACTTCATCAGCGTGAATAACGACAACGCCGTGCGCACAGCGAAACTCGTGGTGAAATGATAAGGAGACTCTCCATATTGCTGCTGGCTATGGTGCCGGTCGCGCTGTGGGCACAGTTTGCGCCTGCGCAAGACAAACCCGGCACCACGGCCATGCATGCCGACTCGTCGGCATTCGTGGCTTGGGCTACGGAATGCACCGTGAAGCGCGGCCCCATGCGTATCGACAAGCCTGAGAACGGCCTCGCCTCGTATGGTGCCGATTCGCTCGCCTTGGGCAAGCCCGGCGGCACCTACGACGTCGTCAGCCTCGGCGACGGTGGCGCGGCAGTGCTGACCTTCGCATCGCCGATTTATAACGGTCCCGGCCCCGACTTCGCCGTGTTCGAGAACGGCTTCGCCAATGCCATGAACCCCGACACCTGGGCCCTTGAGCTCGCTTTCGTGGAGGTCAGCTCCGACGGCGAGAATTTCTTCCGTTTCCCCGCCGTGACCTACGTGCAGAACGAGACGCAACTGGGCAATGCAGGCTCCATCGATCCCGCACAACTCCATAACTTCGCCAGCAAATACGGCGCCTTCTACGGGACACCGTTCGACCTTGACGAGGTGGAGGACAACGATCTCTTGGACAAGAACAAAGTCACCCATATCCGCATCGTCGACGTGGTGGGCAACATCGACCCCGAGTATGCCACCACCGACTCGGAAGGCCATATCATCAACGACCCTTGGCCTACTGGATTCGCCTCCAGCGGCATGGACCTCGACGCCGTCGGCGTGATCCACGACTTGGCGCATTTCGATGTGCCTGAGAATGTGGCCACCGACATCGCCATCTATCCCAACCCCGTGAAAGACCGCCTGACCGTCAAGGCCGAGAGCCTGCAAACGGTGGAGGTGTTTAACCTCATGGGACAAAGGGTGCTTTCGACCATGACGGCCACTGTCGACATGGGCAGCCTCAACCAAGGCATCTATTTCGTCCGCATCGCCGCTGATGGAAAGACTGTAACGAAACGTATTGTGAAACAATGAAATAAACTATGACCGTTGACTATGACTATGACCACTGTCGCAAAGCTGAAGTGGTCATGGTCATAAGTCATAGTCAATGAAAACAATGATGAAAAGACTCAAACTATTCCTGCTGGCAGCCTTGTCCCTGTCGCTGTTTGCTTGCCATCACGAGCAACCCGTCGACCCCGTCAATCCCAACGGACTTAACCTCGGATCGGGTGTGTTCGTGCTCAACGAAGGCAACTTCCAGTTCTCCAATGGCTCACTGTCGTTCTATGACATCGAAGCCGACACGGTGGGCAACAACCTGTTCTACAAGGTGAACAACGCCCCCCTTGGCGACGTGTGCCAAAGCCTCGCCTTGACCGACGGCATGCTCTATGTGGTGGTCAACAACAGCAATCTCATCTATAAGATGGATGCCAACACCATCGTGTGCGACACCACCAAGCCCTTCAAGCTCGGTGATTTCTATTCGCCTCGCGAGATGCACTTCGTGGCCCCCAATAAGGCTTACGTCACCGACATCATCGGAACAGGCCTGTGGATCATCGACCCGATCGAGATGAAGCATACGGGCTACATCGAGACGGGCAAGACTACCGAGAAGATGGTGCAGGTGGGCAACGAGCTGTATGTCAGCAACTGGTCGTATTATTACATCAACCCCGACTCGCATGAGAGCTATAACACCGTCCAGGTCATCGACGTCAACAACGACGTGAAGGTGGCCGAGATCGAGGTGGGCAAGGAACCCAACGCCATGGCGGTCGACAAGAACGGCCATGTGTGGGTGCTCTGCGAAGGCCGCTCATGGGAGGAAGACTGGGACGAGGCCCCCTCGCTGTGGGAAATCGACCCCATCCTGAAGCGGGCGACGAAACAGTGTGAGCTGCCTGGCACGGCCTCTATCGTGAGAGCCAACCCCGCCGGCGACCAGCTGTATCTAATCAATAACAACGAGGTGCGTCGTTACGACGTCGCTTCGCAGAGCCTGTCGGAGACGTTCCGTATCACCGCCAATCCCGAAGGATGGTTCTATAATATGGCCGTCGAGCCCACGACCGGCGATATCTATGTCGCCGATGCGGGCAACTACATGGACAACGGTACCGTCTACCGTTATTCCAACGATGGTGTGCTGCTCAATTCGTTCAGGGCAGGCATCATTCCCAGTGCAATGTTGTTTAAATAATTGATATTCTTTTTGCGGAGTCTTCTTCGGAAGGCTCCGCACTTTTTTGCCTATGAAAAAGACCTGTCCCCGTTGCGGAAAAACCTTCGAATGTGTGCATTCCATCGACTGCTGGTGCGTCAAAGTGCAGCTCACCGATGCCACCAAAGCCTATCTGAAAGAACACTATACGGACTGCCTGTGCAAGGAGTGTCTCGAAAAACTGAATGCCCAATGAGAAGACCCTGGTTCCTGTTGCTTGTGGTCTTGACGGCCTGTAAATTCAACCATCAAGTCCAAGAAGAAAAAGTCGAAGTCGACAACATGATGCGCTATGCGCGCAATGTCGTCGTCAGCGAGCAGGACTATGGCTACCTCATGGAGGTCATCTGCCCTTGGGACACCACGCTGTCGTTAGGCAAGTTCGCTTTGGTCAACGACACGACGAAGGAGGTGGGTGAGGGGCTGACCCAGGTAAGGGTGCCGGTGCGGTCGGTAATATCGTTCTCGGCAACGCAGTGGGCTGTCTTTCTCCGTTTGGGTGAGATCGACCGCGTGAAAGGCATCCTCGAAGGCCGTTTCGTGACTGACAGCACCATGCGTGCACTGCTGGCACAGGAGAAGGTCTATGATATCGGCACGGAGGCCGCTGCCGACGTGGAACGCATGATACAACTGCGACCCGATGCCTTGCTCTATTCCCCTTATTTCGATGGCAACCAAGGCGGCCTCAACGTCACGGGTGCGGTGCTGTTTCCCTTTGCGGACTATATGGAGAACACGCCTTTGGGCCGCGCCGAGTGGATCCGCGTCATCGGCATGCTGACGGGCTGCGAGGACAAGGCCGACGCTTGGTTCGATGACATCGAACGACGCTATAACGCCCTCTCGGGTCTTTGCGCCGAGGTGGAACACCGTCCCACGGTGTTCTCCGACCTGGCCTTCAACGGACAGTGGTATGTGGCGGGTGGCCGCAGCTATATGGCCAAACTCTTCGCCGATGCCGGTGCCGACTACATCTGGAAGGACAACCCATCGACGGCCAGCGTGCCCATGGACGCCGAGAGTATCCTCGCCAAGGCACAGCACGCCGACTTCTGGCGTGTCATCAACTCCAATCCTTTCCCGATGACCTACGAGGCGTTAGCTAAAGAGAGTCCGGTCTATTCGCTTTTTGATGCCTATAAGAACCATCAAATCATCGTCTGTGACATCCTCTCGACGGGTTATTTCGAGCAGTCGCAGTGCGAACCCGATTTGCTGCTGGCCGACTTCATCCATTTCTTCCACCCCGAGCTTTTGACAGGGGAGTGGGAGGGGTATCAGCCGAAGTATTATCACTTTGTGGAGGAGTGATCACCGTCTGAACGGACAATCCACCGAACATCCCGAACAACCGCATTTTTTCTTGTCGTCACAAGAGCATTGGCCTTTGCCCATCCGCAAAAAGTGGATGGCGACAACGACGAGGGCCAGGACGACCAATAGCACTATGACAGTAGGCAGGTTCATGCGATGATGGCGTTGGCGATGAGATAGGCGATCCAGGCGATGACCCAGGCGACGACGCATTGGAAAGCGATGATGAATAGCATCCATTTGGTGCCCAGCTCGCGGCGGATGGAAGCCACGGCAGCCACGCAGGGCGTGTAGAGCAGGCAGAACACCAACATAGAGACGCTGCTGGCGAGGGTGAAGAGCGGCATGGCATTCAGCACCTCAAGGGTGGCCACCACGCTTTCCTTGGCCATGAAGCCGCTGATCAAGGCGGTGACGACTTGCCAGCTGCCCAAACCGATAGGACGGAACACAGGGGCAATCCAGCCGGCCACACTGGCCAACATGCTGCCTTCGCCGTTCTCGACCATGTGGAAATGGAAGTCGAAGGTCTGCAGGAACCAGATGACCAAGGTGGCCAAGAAGATGACGGTGAAGGCACGCTGCACGAAGTCTTTGGTCTTGTCCCACAACAGGTGGGCGACGTTTTTGGCACTCGGCATGCGGTAGTTGGGCAGCTCCATGACGAAGGGCGCCACGTCGGCTTTCTTGCCGAACCATTTGGTGAACAGCGCTGTGACGATGCCGACGATGATGCCTAACAGATAGAGGCAAATCAGCACCACGCCGCCGTGGCCCGGGAAGAACACGCTGGTGAAGAAGCCGTAGATCGGGATTTTGGCCGAGCAGCTCATGAAAGGCGTGAGCAGCACGGTGCGCCAACGGTCGTGGGTGGAGTGCAAGGTGCGGGTGGCCATCACCGCAGGCACGGTGCAGCCGAAGCCGATGAGCATGGGCACGATGCTGTGGCCAGTGAGGCCGAGCTTACGGAGGAAGCTGTCGCTGACGAAGGCCACACGGGCCATATAGCCGCTGTCCTCCAACAGGCTGAGGAAGAAGAACAGCAGGATGATGATCGGTACGAAGCTCAACACGCTGCCAACGCCGCCGAAGATGCCGTCGACGACGAGCGACTGCACGGCAGGGCTGACGTTCCAGTTGGCCAAGGCCGTGCCGCATCGTTCGGCGAGCCAGGTGATGCCTTGGTCGAGCCAGCCTTGCAGGGGCGCTCCGAGCAGGTCGATGCTGAGGTAGATGATGCCCGCCATGACGAGGATGAAGATGGGGATGGCGGTCCACTTGCCGGTGAGGATCTTGTCCATCTTGCGGCTGCGCTGGTATTCCTTGCTCTCCTTGGGCTTCACCACCGTCTGGCTACAGAGGCGCTTGATGAAGGCGAAACGCATCTCGGCCATGGCCGCGGCGCGGTCGAGGCCGCGTTCCTCTTCCATCTGTAGGATGAGGTGCTCCAGAGTCTCTTTCTCATTTTGTGAGAGCTTCAGCGCTTCCATGACGATGGCGTCGCCTTCGATGAGCTTGGAGGCCGCGAAGCGCACGGGGATGTCGGCACGTTGGGCATGGTCCTCGATGAGGTGCATGATGCTGTGGAGACAGCGGTGCACGGCGCCGCCGTGGTCGTCTTTGTCGCAGAAGTCCTGACGCACCGGGGCTTCTTGGTATTTGGCGATGTGGATGGCATGGTCGACGAGTTCGCTGACGCCTTCGTTTTTGGCCGCCGAGATGGGCACCACGGGCAGACCGAGGATCTTCTCCATCTCGTTGACGAGGATGCTGCCTCCATTGTTGCGCACCTCGTCCATCATGTTGAGTGCCAGCACCATGGGTGTACCCAGCTCCATGAGTTGCATGGTGAGGTAAAGGTTGCGCTCGATGTTGTTGGCATCGACGATGTTGATGATGGCCTTGGGCTTCTCTTTCATGATGAACTCGCGCGAGACGATTTCCTCGGAGGTATAAGGCGAGAGCGAGTAGATGCCCGGCAGGTCGGTGACCGAGGTGTCGGGATGCCCTTTGATGGTGCCGTCTTTACGGTCGACGGTGACGCCGGGGAAGTTGCCCACATGCTGGTTGGCGCCCGTCAGCTGGTTGAAGATGGTTGTCTTGCCGCAGTTCTGTTGTCCGGCGAGGGCGAAGGTGAGCTTGGTGCCTTTGGGCAGCGGGGTCTCGTGGGTCTTGTCGTGATAGATGCCTTCCTCACCCAAGCCAGGGTGTGCGTTGTGGTCGTGGAGGGAGGTGATATAGAGGCGGTCGCGGTCGAAGGGCTCGTCGGCTTGGGAACTGTCGCAGGGCTCCACCTCGATGAGAGTGGCGTCGGCTTTACGAAGGGTGAGCGAATAGCCGTGGATCATCACCTCCATGGGGTCGCCCAAAGGGGCAAATTTCACGAGTTTGATGATGGCATCGGGGATGACGCCCATGTCGAGGAAGTGCTGGCGGCGCTGTCCTTCGCCTCCCACGCTCCTGATGCGGGCCGACTGTCCGATTTCCAGTTTATCGAGTGTGATCATTGTGTGTCGTTGTTTCAAGCTGCAAAAATACAAAGACCTTTCATACCATTTTATCCTCATTTGTGATACTTTTTTGAAAAATCCTCATCATTTATGGGGAAGGGAAGGGATTTTATGGTATTTTTGGCGAGAGTTTAACCCCAAAAAACTAACGACTATGAAAAAACTACTGATTATCGCATTGCTTGCCCTCATGGCGTTGCCCGTGATGGCGCAGGAAAAGAAACCCGGCGTCCACAAAGAGAACTGCACCTTTGTGACCAAGGACGGCAAGACCTTCAACCTCTATGGTAAAGTGCAGATTGTGAACTCGTTCCCTGATATCAAGGTGCAAATTGTTGACTCGTTTGAGGACCTCGACGTGAAGATTGTGGATGCCTTTCCCGACCAGTGCGGCAAGGTGAAGCTCGTCGAGAGTTTCCCCGACGTGAAGGTTCAGATTGTGAACAGCTTCCCCGACATCAAGGTGAAGATAGTGGATTCGTTCCCAGGAGTCAAGAAATAGTTTAGAGAGAAAAGGTTGCTGAGCTTGTCGAAGCACCGTCTTATATCGGCCCTTCGACAGGCTCAGGGACCTTTTTCTATTGGGCTTTGATAACCTCTGCATCGCCCCGAGTGAAGAACCTGACGGTCACTTGGGGCGTTTTTTTGTCAACGCTCTTGACCTCGCAGCGGAACGACACCTCCGATTCGCCTTCGTCCAGATAGGCCACGCCGCGTGCCGTCACCTCTTGCAGTTTGTTGTAGTTTTGGTCGGCGACGTAGGCCGTGCCGTCGAAGTCGTAGACGAGGCATTGCCCGCCCTTGAGGTTGCAGGGCAGATAGAGGATGCCGTTGGGTGTGCGCACTTCCATCTCGCTAATGCTGCCTTTGCCTTCTACCTCGATGCGCAGGGCATAACGGCTCTTGTAGGGGCTGTTCCATTGCCAGGTGTCGTCGGTGAAGTTACAGAGGTAGCCTCTTGAGATATGCTGGGGATAGAGCAGGTAGGCCGAGTCTTCCCCTTTCTCGATGTGCCAGTTGCTGTAGGGGTCTTTGAAGGCTTCTTTCTGGGCCTCGCTGAAGGCTCCCGACAGACGCAACGACTCCCAGATGTTGATGGCGTCGAGCATGGCGTCGGTAAGACCGTGCTTGCGCATGGTGTTGGCGTCGAAGTCGAGGCCGAAGCCCGCGTCGAAGGCGGCGGCGTTGGCGAGGAACCACTCTAACGCTTCCATTGTGGTGGCCTTGCGGTTTTTGTCGGCGAGATGGATTTGGAAGTTGCCTATCATCCACGGTATCAGGTTGCCCCGATAGTAGGCCTGTTTCTTGGCCAGGGCTTCGGCCATGGTGCTGCGTTGGGTGACGTTCCAAAGCGTGTTGTCGTTGACCCTCGTCAGGTAGTGCCACGAGCCATGGGTGAGCTGGTCGGCTTGCAGCATCTTGTCGGGGTTGTAGCTTTGCATGGTGTCGAGCATGCGCGTGATGGCCCAGTCGCCTAAGCCGTTGTAGGCATAGCTCTTCAAGTCGTTGAAGATGAGCAGCGGGGCGTCGGACTTGGCGCATTTCTTGGCTTCTTTTGTGACCATCTTGTCTTGAGCCTTAGGGGTGGGGACGAGGGTGTGGTCGGGGTGGTCCCACAGCTTGAAGGTGAATGCGTTGCGTTTGTGCGCCACTTTCTTGGTGCCGAAAGCGCCACGGGTGCAGCCGTAGAACACATGGATGTCGCCGATGGCCTCCTGGCTGCGGTAGGTCACCAGCTCTTCGTCAATGAGGAGGACGTTGAGGTAGGCATGCTGGTTGAAGAGGTCGGAGTGGTAGACGGCAAACTCGGTCTGGGTGGCGTCTAAGGGCAATTGCAGCTTCAACTCACCTTGTATCAAGAGGTTGTCGGTATTCAGCGGGGCGACGGCGGGGATGCGGTTGGCCTGCACCGTGCGGCCGAGGTCCAAACCGGCCTGAAGGCATTTTTTGCTGACGAAGGCGGCGTCTTTGGCGTCGTATTCGTTGCAGAGATAGGATTGGGTCGCCATGGGGTCGAGTTTGTTCCAAACGCTATCGTTGAAAGTGGGATGCACCAACCCTTCCTGTATTTCAATCTCCGCGAGTTTACCCATGACATCTTGTTGACGACATGCAAAGAGCACCAAGGAGGCATCGTTGATGGAACCTTCTGGGAAGTCAAGGTAATAGGCGAGGGCCCCTTCGTGGCCATAGGTGTCACGGATGTGCGGTCTGAAACGGTCGTAAGCGGAAAACTGCAAGCAAGTTCCTTCAGGGGTGGCCATGGCAGCCCGTTCGGGATCGGCGTCATAGTGCAGCAGCTCACTGACTTGTTGGGTGCAGTTGGCAGGAAAGCCTGCGTTGATTTTCGTGTTGAGAGCCTGAATACCAAAGGCCAAACCACGCCCTTGTGCTACGCCGATGGCTTCGCCAACGCTTTCGGTTAGGTTGAGGCATACTGGGAATAGGAGCACGGCATCGGGGCCTTTTTCCCAATCGGCATAGGCGACGGTGCCGGTGATGCTGCTTCCATTATAGTCTATGTCTAACTTCAAGCAGATGCTGCTCACTTCGCTTGTAAAGCCGATGGTCGCCACATCGAAATTGCATTCAAAATCGGTAGAGGCATAGGCCTTGCCGTCTTTGATGGCCACCGCTACAGGGCCTTCTTTTGCGAGGATCTGCTCGCCGAAGAGGGTCACGTAACGCACTATCCCGTATTGGTCGACGCCGATGGAGAAGTTACGCGTGTCGAAAGGATAGGTGTAGATGCTCCTGATGTCTTCAAGATATTGGGCTTGGGCGAAGAGGACGCTCCAAAGCAAGAAGAGTGTGGCAAGCGTTTTTTTCATCAGTCGATTCCTCTCAAGTCTTTATAGAGTTTAACGGCGTAAAGGTCGGTCATGTTGGAGATGAAGTCGACGACGGACTGCAGGCGCGTGTAGGTGTCGTCGGTGTCTACCTTGAACTGCTCGGGGACCAGCGAGAGCAGCTTCTTGTTGTAAGGTGTGCCCGGGTTGAGCACGGCATCGGTGAACTGTTCCAACAGCGTCCCGATGACGTTGAAGCCCGTCAGTTCGATCTTCACCACCGAGGGATGGCGGTAGATGTGGCGCACCGACTCGTCGCGGCAGAGGTCGAGGGCGTTTCTCTCGAACTCGGGGAGATGGGCGATGAGGCTCTTCTCGAAACGGCCTTCCATGATGGCGTCATAGTTTTTGAGGAAGATGTCGCTGGCGCAGTTCACCAGTTTGTTGATGAGCATGGCGCGGAGGAAGGCCATCCTTTCGTTGACGTCGCTGACGGTGCGGTAGATCTCCTCCTTATGGCTGAAGAATCCCTTGTCGCGCTTCCCGTTGAAGAACGACGTGAAGCAGTTGTCGATGGCCTCGGTGCTGACGATGCCGCGTTTGTGGGCGTCTTCCATGTCTAAGACGAGGTAGCAGATGTCATCGGCAGCCTCCATCATATAGGAAAGGGGATGACGGGCGTAGACGAGGTGCTCGTCGTCGATGCGGGGGATGCCACACTCTTCGACGACTTCCTTAAAAGCCTCTATCTCAGAGTAGAAGACGTTGTATTTCTTGCGGTTGCCTTTGTCGAACGAGGGGTAGGGATATTTCAGCAGGGTGGCCAAGGTGGCCGAGGTCAGCGAGAAGCCTCCGGCGCGCCGTCCCGTGAACTGGTGTGCCAGCAGGCGGAAGGCGTTGGCATTGCCTTCGAAGGCGATGAGGTCGCTCCACTGCTCAGGCAGCACCTTGTCTTTCAGTTCTTTGCCTTTTCCGTCTTTAAAGAAGCTGCTGATGGTGTCTTCGCCCGAGTGGCCGAAAGGCGGGTTGCCGAGGTCGTGGGCGAGACAGGCTGTGGCCACGATGGTCTCGATGTCGGACTGGCGTTCCTTCAGCTCGGGATGCTGTTCGGCGAGTTTCTCGACGGTGCGGCAGGCGATGGAGCGTCCCACACTGGCCACCTCGAGACTATGGGTGAGACGGTTGTGGACCATCTGCGCGCCGGGCAGGGGAAACACCTGGGTCTTGTTCTGCAGCCTGCGGAAGGGGCTGCTGAAGATGATGCGGTCGTAGTCGCGTTGGAACGAACTGCGGATGTCGGCGCTCTTGTGGGGCTGCGCGTAGCGTTTGTTGGAGAGGAGGTCGGGCCAGTTCATAGTGTTTGCTTTTATTGGTTCAGACTCTGCCTGGCATACGGCACCAGATCCTGACTAGCGAACTCTCCCTTTAAGAACTTGAAATAGCCCGCCACGGCGACCATGGCGGCGTTGTCGGTCGAGTAGGAGAGACGCGGGATGAACACCTTCCAATGGTATTTCTCACCCAAGGCAAGCATGGCGTCGTGGAGGCCGCTGTTGGCACTCACACCGCCTGCAATGGCCACGGTCTTGATGCCCGTCTGTTTGCTGGCCTTCACCAACTT
>JAEEGH010025537.1_pt1 | contig 11842 bp, 11 predicted proteins | sample 9134181 | NCBI WGS metagenome assembly JAEEGH01 (sample SAMN16246544, study PRJNA631951) | gut metagenome | biome: gut microbiome; feature: rumen; material: DP-attached | host: Bos | place: Iran: Karaj | collected 2018-10
TACTTATTCCGGTTTAGAGACCCTGACATCATACCCGAACCAGTCGTTCAGGGTATCGTTTACCTTTTGCTCCACGGCGGGGGTCATGCAGCCGGATACCTTCTTCCAGAGCCAGCTGATAACCGCCGCGTCGTCCACCAGGCCCAGCAGGCCGAGGGTCTTCTTGGGCAGAAGGTCGTGAGGGACCACGATGTAGATAATCCCCGCATACACCAACGCCTTGTCTTTAGGCGAAAGGTCGCCGTCGGTCAGCGCATAATAAAAGCGCAGCACGATGCGCGTTGCCTCCCTCCCCGCACGCTTGGAATAGTCTGCGATCTTGTTCCACGCATTCTTGACAGGCCGTTTCCAGTCCGCGTCCTTGATCTTTGCGACCAGCGACGCCACCGGTTTCTTGAGCATTAAGTAAATGAGTATGAGAAGACAGATGGTAAGCATGGTATTTATTCGAATAAATATCTTTTCAATTCGCCGCGGGAGCCATCGTCGTTGTAGCGGAAGAATTTTACAATAAGCCTCGGGTCAACAAATTTAGCCTCTTGAAAGAGGTATTTCTCAACTTTTCCGCTTAATGACATGTTGTCAGGAATCTCAATCGTGAAAGCAAAAATGTAAGTTGAACCAGAGTATATATAACCCTTTGTTTTCTTCAAGGAGCTTTTTGAGGTTTTGGCCAAGATCTCACACAAGGACTTGTTTATGAAAGAAATCTTCCATGTGATACCATTCTCATTATCAGTGCAAGTATAGGCTTTTGCACCCGCACCTGGAAGTCCCTCTTCCTCCGCACCCTGCTTTTCGCACGCCACCGCACCCAGAAGCACGACCAACAGGCTGAAAGCTATTATGAGATATTTTTTCATGTCCAAAAAGAATCCTTTCCGAACGCAAAGATAATAATTCTTTTTTGCTTAAATTTGTCCAACATCTAACCGAACACATCATGGTAGCACTCATCACAGGGGCTTCCCGGGGAATTGGGGAGACCATCGCATTGGAACTTGGCAGTCTTGGATTCGACCTGGCGCTCGTGGGGCGGGACAGGGAGAGTCTGGAGGAGATTGCGGGGAAGACTGAAGGCATTAAGACCCACTGCATCGTGGCGGATCTTTCCAAAGTGGAAGCTGCCATGGGCATTGTGGAAGAAACAGCAAAGGCTCTGGGAGGCATCGACATTCTGGTGAACTGTGCCGGAGTGCCGCAGAAGGGGCCCTTCACGGACGTGACGCCGGAGGAGTGGAACCGGGTGTTCGCGGTGAACGCCAGGGCGCCGTTCTTTATCTGCCAGGCGGCCCTCCCCTACCTAAAGGCCTCGAAGAAGCCCACGGTCATCAACATTTCTTCCGTGGTGGGATTCAAGGGATACGCCAACCAGAGTGTGTATTCATCTTCCAAGCATGCGCTGGCGGGATTCACGCAGGTGTTCGCCAAGGAGGTTCAGCCCTTCGGCATCCGAGTTCACCTCATCAGCCCCGGCGCCGTGGCCACCGAGATGGTGCGGAAGATGCGTCCGGACATCGACCCTTCCGAGTTGATCCAGCCGGAGGAAATCGCGGAAATCGTCCGCTTCCTCGTCACCCGCAAAGGCTCCGGCACCATCGACGAATTCTACATCCGTCGCTATTCCGGGTTGGCGTTTGACTAAAAACACCATTTATTCGGTTTTTTTTCCTAGGAAAACGCGGCACGTATTTGATAACTCGTCGAAAAAAGCGTACCTTTGCTTCACGGGTTCCATGGAAGAGCTATGAAACTGATACGTAAGAACATAACACAAATCGCCGCTCTGTGCCAAAAGCATAGGGTGATACAATTATATGTGTTTGGATCTGTTCTTACCGACAAGTTTAACAAGGACAGTGATATCGATTTTATTGTCAAATTTGATTCCATGCCCTTCGAAGAAGCCCCTGGCAACTACTTCGGAATGGTCGATTCTTTACAGACACTTCTTGGAAGAAAAGTTGATCTGGTGATTCAAGATTCCATCAGCAACCCCTATTTCAAACAGAACGTAGACAGGACTAAGCAATTGATATATGGATGAGTATACCAATAAACACTTGTATGATATCCTGTCTGCGATTGAAGATGTAGAATCCTATTTCAAAGACAGGCCAAAGACTTTTCAGGAGTTTTGCAGTAACAGTATGCTACACAAGGCTATTGAGCGCAATATTGAGATTATAGGTTAAGCAACCAGCAGGATTCTGAAGATTCACGAAGATATTGCTATCTCAAACGCCCGTCAAGCCGTTGATGCTCGTAATTTCGTAATTCACGGCTATGATAAAGTTGACGATACCATCCTTTGGGGCATAGTCATCAATGACCTTCCCAAGTTGAAAGTCGAAGTTCAGGCGTTGATGTAATTGCTCTGGTGACCACGAGGGGGCAGGAAGATGCAAAAAACTAGTAGATCACCGTCAACTTATCGGCGGCCAAACGACCCGAGGCGACGAGCAGCCGCAGTTCGGAGGCGCGGACGGGGGTTTTGAAGAGGCGTTCGACGGAATTGCCGGTGCGCACGACAGCGTGGTCGCAGGTGGTGTAGAGGCCGCCGCCGAAGGTGGTCTGAATGTCGATCACGGCATTGGAATCGGGGCCCCATTCGAGCAAGATACCCTTAATTTCACGTTCCTGGTCTACGGGAACCGTCACGAAATCTCCACGCCCGAGCGAGACGGGGAACGGGCCGTCGTCGGAAGAAGCGGAGCAGCCGGCAGGCACGCTGCCGTCGGGATTCAGCATCAGCAGGCGCTGCTGCAGGCCGAGATCTTCGGACGAGGCTCGAACCATAACGTTATATTCTCCCGGCTCGAAAACGAACTTGAAATCGGCATCCAAAATCCTGAACGCCTCGGGCCCGAGCGTAAACTTCACGGTCTTGGTCTCCCCCGGCTCGAGCGACACGCGCTCGAAACCGCGGAGCTGCTTCTCATAAACCGTAATGGACGAAACGCGGTCGTGCAGATATAGCTGCACTATCTCGTCGCCAGCGCGCTTGCCGGTATTTGTCACATCCACTGAAACCTCAACGCTCTCCCCTGGCTTGATAGCAGTCGAGGAAAGCTTTAAGCCGGAATACTTAAATGTAGTATAACTCAGGCCATAGCCGAAATTATAGAGCGCCCCGTTCACGCGGGCCTGCGTGCCGTCCACACCCGGCATGTTGTCGGCATCTATCTGGGAATTAGGCTTATAGGGGAAGTTGAAGGGGATCTGCCCGACGGTCTTGGGGAAGGTCACGGTGAGCTTACCGCTAGGGTTGTAATCCCCCAGCAGAGCCATGGCCACGGCGGTGCCTCCATACTGGCCGGGATACCATGCCTCAAGAATCGCATCCGCATTGCGGTCCACCCAGTTGATGGACAGCGGACGGCCATTCACCAGCACTACAACCATCGGTTTTCCGGTCTTCTTCAACTCCATCAGGAGCCTGTTCTGATGCCCGGGAAGCTCCAACGAACTGCGGCTGCGGTTCTCGCCGCAGGTGCGGCGGTTTCCGCCCATCACGGCAACGATCAGGTCGGACCCGCGGGCCGCGGCGATGGCTTCGTCGATCTGCGCCTGCTCCTCTGCATCCGGCTCCACGGGAATCAGTTCCGAATCCGGCCAGCTCTTGTCCACGATCTCGCAGCCCTTCACATAGCGAACCTCGGCCTTGCCTTCCAGCGCAGCCGCCAATCCCCCATAGACCGAAACGTTGTCGGTATGCCGTGGGCCATAATGCAGGTTGGCGTAGGCGGTGTCATCCGCGTTTGGACCCACGACCAGCACGCGGCCATATTTAGATGCATCCAGCGGCAGCAAACCATCGTTCTTCAGCAGCACAAGGCTTTCCAGCGATGCCCGGAGGGCCACTTTGGCATTCTCGGGGCCCGCCACCACGGCATCGGCAGTCTTGAAATCTTCCTGGTACGGATGGTCGAAAAGGCCTACCAAAAACTTCACCCGCAGTATATCACGCACTCGTTCGTCGATGACGGACATCGATACGCTCCCCTCCTCCACCAGCTCCCGCAGGGGCAGCACGTAGCTGTCCGGACTGCGGAAAGTGCAGCGGACGTTCAGGCCCGCCTCGACGCTCTGACGCACGGCCTCCTTCATATCGGCGGCGGTGCGATGCTTCATGTAGAGATACTCCACCGCGTCGCTGTCCGAAACCACGTATCCGCGAAAGCCGAAATCCCCGCGCAGGCGCTCGTAGAGCCAGTAATGGCTACCCTGAACCGGGGTGCCGTCGTAGTCGTTGTAGCAGCTCATGGCACCCAGCAGGCCGGCCCGGCTGATAACCTCGCGCCAGGGATAGACGTGGATGTTTTCCATCTCGTGACGGGACATCTGCGGATCCGTGCGGGCCATCCCTTCGCGGGCGCCCTTGTTGTTGGAGTAACCGAGATAGTGTTTGCCCGTCGCGGCCACTCCGCCATCTTCCTGGAGGCCCTTCACCATCTGCACGCCGAGTTCGGCCACAAGGTAGGGATCCTCACCATAGACCTCCTCGTAACGGCCCCAGCGCTGGTCGCGCCCGACGTCGAGAATAGGAGCATAGACGTTCGTATAGCCCAGCAGGCGCGCCTCCTGGCCGGTGATGCGGCCCACCTCGCGAATCAGCTCGCGGTCCCAGGTGTGCCCAAGGCCGAGCTGGGTGGGAAAATTCGTGGCATTGTAAGCCTCGACCCCGCGTATGCCCTCGTCTGTGAAATCCACCGGAATACCCAGACGAGTCTCCTCGATGAAAAACTTCTGCACTGTGTTCAAGGCCTTGGCATGGTTTGATGCCGGCCATACGCCTGGGTTTTCCTCAGGCGTGAGAACCTTCTTCGAATTCACATACGAGTTCAGATGCTCGTCGATAGCGCCCATGCCGTCCTTCCATATCTTGTTCTTCCATTCCGGAGTGGGAAGGTCGTCGGCAAGCACGCGCCGGTAGCCGTAGAGCGTGACCATCTGGCAGGTCTTTTCTTCAAGATTCATCTGCCCCAGAAGGTCCTCTATGCGGGCGTCGATGGACGCGGAAGGATCTTCATAAACGTCCATGCGGCCGTTCTTGTTCAGATCGATCCAGCCTTTGTGGTAGATCTTGGAAGGCTTCACCGGCTTCTTTGCGGCGAAGGCCGGCAGCACCAGCACGATGGCGAGCAGCAATGCTATGTATCTTTTCATTTGGGCGATGTTATCTGTCTGACGAGCGGGTCTATTTCTTCGTATTCGTAGCCCCGGGTGAGGGCGAATTTGAACAGTTTGAGGCGCCCCTGCGGGTCGTCCCGGAGTGAATTCCATTTGTTCTCCAGGAGCTTCTGCAGGCGGGCGGAGGCCTTGTCGGCGTCAATCTCTTCCAGCGCACCGGAGATATCGGCATCGGAGATGCCCTTGGCGCGGAGCTGGAAGCGTATCTTGATGGGGCCCCAGCCCTGCAGGGAGGCCTTTTCGCGGGCGAAGGCGGATGCATAGCGGGCATCGTCCACGAACTTGTCGGCGACCAATGCCGCCACCAGTTCCTCTGCTTTCTCCCTGTCCCCTTCCAGGCGTTCCAACGCCTTCCGGCGGATGTCGGAAACGCAGTATTCCCGCTTGGCGCACAGCGCCTCCAGCTGATTCTTTATGGCCTTGAAATCATCCATACGCTAAAAATCAAATCCGACCCCGACGTATGCGCTCCAGCCGCGGAAATCGGACCACTGCAGACGGGCCCTCACAGGGCCGATCAGAGAGTCGTAGGCCAGTTCCCCGCAGAAGCCGAGGTAGGTGGGGCCAAGTTCCTTGAAAGAGGAAGGGAGGCCGTCGCAGTCCATCATGTAGCCGGCCATCAGGCTGCTGTAGAAGTTCTTTGCAAGCCTGGCGCGGAAATCCAGGTTGAGCACAGCCACGAAACTCTTGGCAGGAGTCACCTGATTGAAGCCGACGAAAGGCACCTGGGTGTCGAGATAACGCCCGCGGAAGGTTCCGCCCACGTAGTTCGCATAGAACAGGTTGTCCGCCGCCGGGCTGATTATGGTGCGGGTATAGAACTCCGGGAGGATGGAGAACCAGTCGTTCACATTGAAAACCGAGCGCACATCCATGCTCAGCATCTTGGTCCTCGTGTTGAAGGGAACTTTGAGATCCACCCCTACGTTGATTCCCTTGTTGGGGAAATAGAGATCGTCCAGGGTGTAGTGGCGGAAGGAGCCGTAGAGGGATGTGAAGTGCTTGCTGAGGAGCTGCATCTGGTCTTTCGGCACCGTGTTACCCGAATCGGTCAGCCAGGACCCCACCGTATACCTTTCGAACTTGATGCCCGCGCGGAAATCGAAAGTGTCGTATTTGATTCCCGAAAGATAGGCATCCAGGGTGGCAGTGCGGAAACCAGTTTGATAGTTGTAGTAACTCTGGCGTATCTTGGCATTGGTGTAGCCCAGCCGGCCCTCTACGTTGAACGTGGGCAGACGGGGATCCACGTACGTATACCTCAGCTGGCCGTACAGGTGGTTGCCCAGACGCCCTTCGAAATCGAGGCGCGGGCCGCGCAGCTTGTTGACGTTCAGGCCGATGTTCAGCATGGCCGCCACCAGCTCCTCGGTATCCGCCCTGCCCGCCGCTCCTATGCGGTGGACGGGACCCTTGGTGCAGTTGAAATTAAGTATGTATCCGTCTTCGACCTTGGAAAGGGTGTAGTTCACCGACTCGAGCGCATCCAGCGAGAAGAGCCTGTCCACTGCCTCGTCTATCTGCGCCGATCCAACCTCGTCTCCCTCCTTGATGAACACCTCGCGCCTCAGGTAGACCGCATCCTCCTCGTCCACTCCGTTGAAGCGGATTTCGGATATGCGCACGGCCTGGCGGCTGATGTCGATGGCCTTTGGGGCATGCAGGGTGGTGGTATGCGCACCGACTCTCTTTTTGACCTCGGCAATCTTGTCCGCACACGCCAAGGCGGCGGCATATCCCCTCGCCATGATGCTGTCCACCGATTCCTTGTCGAAGCTGAGCATGCTGTAGCCGGTCATGTCCGGCCGGATCGTCACGTCGGTATGCCGCACGTTGCCAGAATAGGCCTCGCGACCCAGCATTTCACTCACCTGCAGCACCAGGTCCAGCATGTTGTTTATCTGGGCGTAGGAAAGGTCGGCATCCGCCAGCACCACACCTATTATTATATCCGCACCCATCGCGCGAGCCATGTCGGTAGGATAGTTGTTGCGCGTGCCGCCGTCTATCAGGATCATGTCCTTGTAGCGCACGGGCTCAAACAGCACCGGGATGGACATGGTGGAGCGCATGGCGGTGTTGAGAGGCCCCGAGGTCCAGTACTTGGCCTTGCAGGAGACCAGGTCGGACGCCACGCAGAAGAAGGGTATGGGGAAGGTGGAGAAATCCAGGGAATCCTGGTATCCCACCGTCATGGAAGCTATTGTGTTGTTGACGTTGACGCCGTACGCTATGCCGGCGGGAAGGCTGTTGAAACTGGTTGTGGAGGCCGCCGAATTGATGAGATCCTCCTCCTGGGCGGCGTTCAGGTTCAGCCCCTTCCTCCTGGCGGATGCCAGCACCCCCTCCTCCACCTTCGCGGCGAAATCCTCCTTGGAATAGTGGAAAGGAAGGGAGATCAGGTAGCGCTGCTGGCGCATCTTTTTGCCGTAGGATACGAAGTCCTGGCTGACCTTGTCGGAGAGGGCCTTGTCCCAGTCCATCCCGCGCACCAGCGTATCCAGTTCATCCGCGGTGTACCCGAGAGCGTAGAGGCCGCCTATCAGGCCGCCCATGCTGGTGCCCAGCACCATGTCGATGGGAATCTGCTGCTCTTCCAGGTACTTGATTATGCTCACGTGCGCGGTTCCCTTCGCACCGCCGCCGCTCAGCACGAGGGCCACCGTCGGGCGTTTCTCCTTCCGGCGTATGTCCTCCATCTTCTTCCGCATCTTGATGAAGATAAGGGAGTCTTCGGCGGGATCGCGGCTGGTGGCCGCAAGCCGCACGCTCTGCGCCTGGCGTCTGCCGGGATACCTGTTGCGGGAGTTCCGCTGGGCACCGGCGCCCACGCAGCAGAAAATGAGGATCAGCGCGAGTATGTACCGGAGTCTAGTCATAGTAGTGGCTGTTTTCTTCGTTGTGGAGATAGTTGACCTCGGTCTTGCGCACCTGGCCGGCCAGAAGGCCGCAGGCGGCGTAGATGTCTTCTCCGCGCGATGCGCGTATGGTGCAGGTGATGCCGTTGGCGTTCAGGCGGTCCCGGAAGGCCTCCATCACGTTCTGGGGGGAGGTTCCGTAGGGGAAGTCCGGAATCTGATGGAACCGGATGAGGTTCACCCGGCACTCCAGGCCCTTCAGCAGGCGGATGAGCGCGTCGGCGTGGCGCTTGGTGTCGTTCCATCCGGCGAACATCGTGTACTCGAAGCTCACCCTCCGCTGGCCGCTCCAGTCGTACTGGCGGATGAGGCTGACGACATCCTTGATGGGCCAGGCCTTCTCCACCGGCATCATCTTCACGCGCTCCTCGCCGAAGGGGTTGTGGAGGCTGACGGCCAGATGGGTCTTGTGCTCGTCGAGGTAGCGCTTGAGCTGGGGCAGCACGCCGATGGTGGACACCGTGATGCGCTTGGGGCTCCAGCCGAAACCCCAGTCGGCCGTGAGGGCTTCGATGGCTTTGGAAACGGCGTCGTAGTTGTTGAGCGGCTCGCCCATCCCCATGAAAACTGCGTTGGTGAGGGAGTCGGCCTCGTCGATGGAAACGAACTGGTTGAGGATGTCGGCGGGCTGGATCTGCCCGTGGAAACCACCGCGGCCTGTCATGCAGAACGCACATTTCATCGCGCAGCCGGCCTGGGAAGATACGCACAGGGTGCGGCGCTCTCCGTCCGGAATGACCACGGATTCGATGGCGGAAGTCTCCACCAGGCTGCCGCCCAACGGGGTCTCGACCTTGAAGAGGTACTTGACGGTGCCGTCGGTGCTGACCGCCTTCCCTATGGGCGCCTCGGTGCCCATGCGGAAACAGTGGCTGAGTGTCTCGCGGTTTCCCTTGGAGATGTTGGTCATCTCGTCGAAGGAGCGGGCCTTCGAAACGTACACCCATCGGGCCATCTGTTTGGCCACGTACGGCTTGAATCCGCATCTTGCCGCGACGGATTCGAGTTCTACCGGATTAAGGCCAAGTATCTTTTCCATACGATAGCAAAGTTAATCATTTTTTGACTATATTTGCCTTCGGGCATATGCCCCTTAATTATTAAATTATTTCATTATGGCTAAAGAAGCAGAAGTAAAGGCCACAGATCTCAATGCCGCCAAGCTGAAGGCATTGCAGGCCACGATCGACAAGATTGAGAAAGATTACGGGAAAGGCACGATCATGAAGTTGGGAGACCAGCCAGAATGGAGTGACGCCCAGGTTATCCCCAGCGGCAGCGTAGCCCTCGACCATGCCCTCGGCATCGGAGGCTATCCCCGCGGAAGGATAATCGAAATCTACGGGCCGGAGTCCAGCGGAAAGACAACCCTGGCCATCCACGCCATCGCGCAGGCCCAGAAGGCGGGCGGAATCGCCGCCATGATCGATGCGGAACACGCATTCGACCGCACCTACGCAAAGGCCCTCGGAGTGAATCTCGAGACTTTGCTGATCTCGCAGCCGGACAACGGCGAGCAAGCCCTTGAAATCGCAGACAATCTCATCCGTTCGGGTGCGATCGACATCGTGGTCATCGACTCGGTGGCGGCCCTCACCCCCAAGGCGGAGATCGAAGGCGAGATGGGCGACAACAAAGTGGGCCTCCAGGCACGCCTGATGAGCCAGGCGCTCCGCAAGCTCACTGCAAACATTTCCAAGACGAACACCTGCTGCATCTTCATCAACCAGCTTCGCGAGAAGATCGGCATCATGTTCGGCAACCCTGAAACCACCACAGGAGGCAACGCGCTGAAGTTCTACGCTTCCGTGCGTATCGACGTGCGCCGCACCACCCAGATCAAGGAGGGTGAAGATGCGCTCGGCAACCGCACCCGCGTGAAAGTGGTCAAGAACAAGATGGCTCCGCCTTTCAAGAAGGCAGAGTTCGACATCGTCTTCGGCGAGGGCATCTCCCACAGCGGCGAGCTCGTGGACCTCGGCGTGGAGTTCGATGTCATCCAGAAATCCGGTTCCTGGTTCAGCTACAATGGCGACAGGCTTGCCCAGGGACGCGAGGCCGTCAAACAGCTTCTCAAAGACAACCCCGAACTGGCCGACGAGATCGAAGCTAAGATCCGTGAGGCTCTCAAAGCGGTGAAGGACTGATGGCTAAGGAAAAAATCATTTTGACTGGAGACCGCCCCACGGGGCGGCTCCATATCGGACATTACGTAGGGTCCCTCCGCAGGCGCGTGGAGCTTCAGAACAGTGGGCTTTTCGACAAGATTTTCATCATGATCGCAGATGCCCAGGCGCTCACCGACAATGCGGACAATCCCGAAAAAGTAAGGCAGAATATAATAGAGGTGGCGCTCGACTATCTGAGCGTCGGGCTCGATCCCGAAAAGAGCAACCTGTTCATCCAGAGTCAGATAAGCGAGCTCACGGAGCTCACTTTCTTCTACAACAATCTGGTGACGGTGCAGCGTCTGCAGCGCAATCCCACCGTGAAGGCCGAGATCCAGATGCGCGGGTTCAACGACGATGCCGCGGCGGACAATAAGGCCGGAATTCCCGTCGGGTTCTTCTGCTACCCCATCAGCCAGGCGGCGGACATCACAGCGTTCAACGCCACAGTAGTACCTGTGGGTGAAGACCAGGAACCCATGATCGAACAGACCCGTGAGATCGTGCGCAAGTTCAACTCCACCTACGCTCCCGTGCTTGTGGAGCCGGAGATCCTGCTGCCGGACAATGCCTCCTGCCTGAGGCTGCCCGGCACCGACGGCAAGGCCAAGATGAGCAAGAGCCTCGGCAACTGCATCTATCTGTCGGATGATTCCGAAACCGTGCGCGAGAAGGTGCGTGGCATGTATACCGATCCCGGCCACCTGCAGGTGAGCGACCCGGGCAAGGTGGAAGGCAATACCGTGTTCACCTATCTGGACGCATTCTGCAAGCCCGAGCACTTCGAGAAGTTCGCTTCCTGCTTCGTAGGGAAGAAGGTGTCATTCTCGTTTGCTTCGCTGGATGAAATGAAAGCGCAGTACCGCGCCGGCGGGCTCGGGGACGTGATGTGCAAGAACTTCCTATTTGAGGTTCTGGAGGACACACTCGCTCCTATCAGGGAGAGACGCCATAAGTTCGAGCAGGACATCCCCTATGTGTATGAGGTTCTGCGCCGCGGCACCGAAGCCGCCCGCGAGGTTGCCTCGCAGACACTCGCAGCCGTCAAGCGCGCCATGAAGATCAACTACTTCGATCCCGGCGTGCTGGACGAACTGATTGCCGAGCAGAGCGGGAAGTACCGCTAGTCTTCAGCCAAAGCCTTGTTGAAACATTCGCGGCAGAGGGGCTCGTAGATGTCCTTCTCGCCGAGCACGACCAGTTTTCGGCTCTTGCTCAGGCGGTGAGAATGGTTGGCGAGGTTGCCGCATTTCACGCAGATTGCGTGCACTTTCTGCACGTCTTCGGCGATGGCCATGAGGGCCGGGATGGGGCCGAAGGGTTTACCGAGATAGTCGGTGTCGAGGCCGGCCGCGATCACGCGGATGCCGCGGTTGGCCAGGGCCTGGCAGACCGCGGCCAGGTTTTCTCCGAAAAACTGGGCCTCGTCTATGCCGACGACTTGCACTTCGGGACCTACCTTGAGCATCTCCGCCGCATCCTTGATGGGCTTGCTGGTGATGCTGTGGGAATCGTGCGAAACCACCTCCACGTCGGAGTAGCGGTTGTCTACCGAAGGTTTGA
>JAEEGH010025538.1_pt1 | contig 11842 bp, 10 predicted proteins | sample 9134181 | NCBI WGS metagenome assembly JAEEGH01 (sample SAMN16246544, study PRJNA631951) | gut metagenome | biome: gut microbiome; feature: rumen; material: DP-attached | host: Bos | place: Iran: Karaj | collected 2018-10
CGGACATCACGGCGGCAGTCACGAGAGCGTTGATCATCACGCCGATGCTAGCGATGAAGCCGCCCAAGCGGTAGTAAGCGACCATGAACACCAAGCAAATCAAGAGGCCGATTGCACCGGAGCCGAAGCCCTGAGCAATATTTTCTTCACCGAGGGTAGCACCGACGGTACGGCTTTCGATAATCTGCATCGGAGCCTTGAGGGCGCCAGCCTTCAAAACGACAGCGAGACGGTTAGCTTCGGCCATGTCTTCGAGACCGGTAATCTGGGCTTCGCCGTTCGGGATACGGTCACGGATGACCGGAGCGGAAATGACCTGGTTGTCAAGAACGATAGCCATCTGCTTGCCGACGTTGGCAGCCGTCACAGCGGAGAACTTCTTAGGACCGATGCCACCGAAGCGGAGGTTCACGGCCACTTCACCGGCGCTGACACCGTCGCTTACGCGGTACGGACGAGCATCCGTAATATCGTCACCGCCCATTTCGGCACGGCGCTTGAGGAGGTAAAGACGCTTGGCCTTGACCTTGGAATCGCGGCGAAGCTTTTCGAGACCGCTACCGAAAGCAAAAGCGACATCACGAGGAATGAGCTTCTGGACACCTTCCGCTTCGAGGAGCTTCTTCACCTTTTCGACGCTTTCTTCAGCAATGAAACCGCCATTGCCGAAAGAGATGAAGAAAGAAGAAAGCGGCTGTCCAACCACGTCTGCCGGAGCGGCCTCAGTTTCAGCAACTGCGGAATCCTTCTTTTCAGCGGTTTCAGCCTTAGCCACGCCACCAGCGAGAAGTTCTTCGTCCGACAAAGTTTCCTTCTTGGAAGAATCCTTCTTCACAGAATCCGTCACAGCGGAATCAGCAACAATGTCAGTCGTCTGACGAGTGAGGTAGCCGTCGATGAGGCTTACAACCTGCGTAAACTTTTCGGATTCAGCGAGAATCTTGAATTCAAGCTTTGCCGTAGAACCCACGAGAGCCTTTGCCGTGGAGTCATCCACACCAGCCAGTTCAACGACAATGCGGTCGTCGCCGGTCGGGGAAATCTGCGGTTCAGAAAGACCGTACTGGTCCACACGGTTACGGATGATTTCGAGAGACTGGGCCTGAATATCCTTAATGTCGTCGCCTTCCTTGAGGCCGGACTGATCAATCTGGAGCGTAATGCTGGTACCACCGGCAAGGTCCAAACCGAAGTTGATAGAGCTTGCGCCGAGCTTCGGATTTTCTTTGAGGAATGCCTGCTTCGCCTCTCCCTTCTTGGAGTGAACCTGAATAGACGGCCATACAGAGTAGGCCGATAGAATAATGACGGCGAGAATAATCAACTCTCGCATGCCGAATTTATGTTTATTCATTTGTAATCCCTTAAAAGGCATTAAACATACTAGTTGCAGGACAAAGATAGAAAAGTAGGAAGTAGGAAGTAGGAAGTAGGAAGAAAAATGTAGGCAGAAAAAGCTCCGAATACGTCATTGCACAAGTGCATGACTTGTTCGCTGCACTCGACTTCTACGTCATTGTGCAGAGCACATGACCTTGCGGTTCTCCAATGCGTGAGCAAGCTCCCGCGCTGTAGAACCTTTTACATCATTGCGAGCATAGCGAAGCAATCCATACAAAATGGGAGGGGAAAGTCTTCCCCTGATTTCTGTTTCGCCAAGCTAAAGCAAGTCACAAGGTTGGTGAGCTTGTCGAACCATCCATCACCCCTTCTAACGGGCTTCAAACGCCAGCCCGTAACGCCCGGCTTGTTCGCAATAAGGAGTGTATGGGGTATGGGGTATGGGCACGGGGCTTGCGCCCCTTTGAGGTATGGGGCATGGGCGTAATGCAACAAGAAATGCTAATGGTTAGTGATTAGTGGTTAGTGGTTAGTGAATTAAGAATAGAACTTTCATCTTTATTTTTTCATTTTATCACCCTGTTTACTGTGAGAGTTGGGGCATGAGGTTATTGTAATTAGAATAGCCCTAAGCCTTGCAAAGCGAAGCGTGCCCAAAGGCACAACGTGCCGACCGCACCACTACTGTTTACTTTATTTCAAAAGTCGTATCTGGACTTGCATTCGTAACGCACAGCGTCATTTTCTTCTTACCGAGGGTACGAACGATACTCAAGTTGCCTGAGTTGCAAGAAATTTCAAGGGAACCATCGCGAAGCACGCGATTTTTCTTACGGAGCGCAATCAGCTCTTTCACATAATTATATATAGGCTTAGCTTGCCCTTCTGACAATTTATCCCACGGGAAAGACCTGCGGTTGTCGGGATCCTTGCCGCCTTCCATGCCAATTTCATCGCCGTAATAGATACACGGGGCGCCCGGCAAAAAGAACAGAATCGATAACGCAAGTTTCACCCGCTGCAAGTTGCTGCACGGGAGCGACTCCAAGCGAATCGTATCGTGACTCCCGAGCAAGTTCATCGGCACACCGAAACGCCCTGCAGGGAAAGCTTCACGGAGCCGTTTCGCGAACTCGGCCAAGTCAATCGGCTTTTCGTCAAAAAGGTACGCCAAAACGGCACGACGCAACGGATAATTCATCACACCGTCAAACTGGTCGCCCTGTAGCCAACGCGAAGGCTCGTCCCAAATTTCACCAACGATGTAAGCTTCAGGATTTATCGCCTTGATGCGGCGGCGGAACTCCTGCCAAAAGCTATCGTCATCGATCTCGTTCGGCACATCGAGGCGCCAGCCGTCAATGCCACGCTTCATCCAGTACTCGCCCACCGAAAACAAGAACTCGCGAACGTCGGGATTGTCGGTATTGAACTTCGGAAGCGCGGGGTATCCCCACCAGCAATCGTAATTGGGCTTGCCCGAATACGCATGGAGCGGCCAGCCGTGCACATGGAACCAATCTACGTAAGGGGAATTCTTGCCCAGCTCCATCAAGCTGTTGAACTGGAAAAATCCACGCGAGCAATGATTGAACACGCCATCCAGAATCACGCGAAGCCCAAGCGCATGCGCTTTGCGAACAAGCTTATCGAAATCCTTGAGCGTCCCCAGCACCGGGTCTATTTCAAAGTAATCGACCGTATGGTAACGGTGATTGGAATTGCTCTTGAATATCGGGCATAAATAAATTGCATTCACGCCCAACGACGCGATATAATCTAGTTTGTCAATAATCCCCGCAAGGTTCCCGCCGAACATGTTTTCGCGAGTCGGCTTGCTCCCCCACTCTACAAATTTCCCGACAGCCTTATAACGCCCCGAACGGCAAAAGCGGTCCGGGAAAATCTGGTAGAAAATAGCGTCTTTGGTCCAAGTGGGGAATGTCATGTGTAGTAGGCAGTAGGAAGTAGGCGGTAGGAAGTAGGAAGTTAGAAGTAGGCAGTGGTTAGTGGTTAGGGTTTTGTCCTCCTCGACCGAAGGGAGGGGATCCAGTGAAGGTATGAGCTCGCACCTTCGGTGCTTTGGGCTATGGGGTATGAGCTATTGTAATAAGAAACCCCAAAGCCTTGCAAAGCAAGGCGTGCCCAAGCGAAGCGAGCCCAGTGGCACAACGTGCCGACCTCACAGTCCCACTAAATCTTCCACAGTGCACGGTTCTTTCGTTCATCGACAAGCTTTGCGATATCCAGAATCAAGCCAGCATTCGCAAGCAAGTCTTCTACACTGCACGGCGTACGGTACGTCCAGTTATTACCTCCGACAGTTCCCGGAATATTGACGCGCTCCTCTTTCGGGTCATCTACAGAAAGCGAAGCGGAAAGTGCAAAGTAATCCTGGATTGGCGGAATGCAGAACAAGCTATTTGCAGTAAACACATGCGAAAGAATGTCGCGCACTACAGACGGAGAAAGCTTTTCGGGGGCAACGCCCGGCAACTGCGCATGCGACCAGTAGAACGCCTTATCAAAATCGGCTTCTTCCCAGAGACCGCGCAACGTCGATGTATCGTGGCAGCTCGTGGTGCAAACAGAAAGACGCGGATAGTCTTCCATGCTGTAATACGGCGAATACGGAACGTTCCAATCGCGGGCCCAACGTTCAATGCGAAGCGACATGATGTTGAGTTTCTTGAGCACAGACGGCACGCACGGCGGCACAGCGCCAAGATCTTCGGCACAAACAAGCATATCCGTTTCATTCGCAAGTACAGACAAAAGCTTCATCGCATTCTGTTCCCAGAGTGCGTTTTGAGCTTGTTCGTTCTGCCCAATCAATTCATGAAGTTTCTGCTGTTCGTTCTGCGGAAGCGTAAAGAGCACCGGCTGGTTGTACCAGTACCAGTAAGGATAGAACGTATTTTCGTCACCGGTCGGGATGAACACGCGATTCCAATAGACGCGAAGCATGGAATCCTTGACTTCCTGCGGTTCATCCAAAGCGACAATGGCTTTTTCGGACAGAAATTCCGGCTTGACGACAAAGCGGTCGAACTTTCCCGGCAAATTTTCAAAATACAAAGATACAAGCCTGTCCGTTTCGTTGCCGAGGAATTCGCGCAACTGTTCTACAGAGAAATTCGGACGACGCAAATATTCAAGCGTTTCGCGACAGAAGCCGGCATCACGGAGCACATCCCACGTGAGCGGAATCGACGGCTGGAACCTGCCAAGAATACCAGTCACTTCTTGCTCCGGAATCGCCCAAATGCGGAAGAAACCAAGCACATGGTCAATGCGGTAAGCGTGGTAGAACTTGCTCGCCTGAGCTAAACGGCGGCGCCACCAGCCAAAGTCATCCGCTTCAAGAACGTCCCAGCGGTACGTCGGGAATCCCCAGTTCTGGCCACCGTAGCTGAACATGTCAGGAGGCGCTCCCGCACGGTCGGCAAGCGAGAAATACTTGCGGTCGAACCAAACATCCGCACTGTCTTCGTTAATGAGAATAGGCACGTCACCTTTGAGGCGAAGACCGAGCTTGGACACTTCGTTCACAGCTGCGGTAAACTGCCCTTCCGCCGTATATTGCATCCACGCCTGGAAAAGCACATCCCTGTAATTCTTCATCCAAAGTTTATCGACATCGGCAGCGGAAGGATTCTGGTACTTTTTCCAATCCTTCCAGCTCGCTTCGTTATTCTGGGACTTGAGCGTGCAATAAACGCAGTAGGACTTGACCCACGAGTTCTTGTCAATCCAAGCAAGAAGTTTCTTTGAAGTCTTGAGTTCGTCGTAGCGAGAATCAAAAATTTTGCGGAGAATCGAACGTTTCCACGTAGTAATGCGGTAGTAATCGACTCGCTTGATATCGGCAAACTGTTCGCGGGCATTTTCAATTTCCGTTTCAAACTTCGAAGCCCCGGTCACGGACTGGACGTTGATAAAGACAGGGTTCAAAGCAAACGCGCTGCGTGCACTGTAAGGGCTAGATTCCGAGCCGGTATCATTTACAGGCAAAAGCTGAATGATATTGAATCCGCAAAACTTGGACCACTGTGCAAATGGAATCAAATCCAGATATTCGCCAATGCCAATGCTGTGTTTACTGTGAAGACTAAAAAGGGGAACGGCTACGCCGGTTTGAAAAGAAGTTAAATCACCATATCGCATGCTTCAAATATAACTCTATTTTTTTATTGTCATCATGTAAAAAAACAAGCAAATAAAAAAAGGCTCGGTTATTCCGAGACCATTTTCCATAATTCTTAATCGTTTTCGCTAAAAATTAAGCACGCTTGGTGTTCTTCTTAAAGCTTTTGATCAAGAGGGCGGCGAGAATGCAGTACATTTAGACTCCTTTATTTTTGACGCGGCCAATATTAAAAAACTTTTACTAACGCGTCAAGGGATTTTAATATATATTTCGGTAACTTTTTGGACATTTCGTCCACACCGGCATAAAGACAATCTCTAGACATTCTAAACTTCATCATACCCATATTTTTTGTATTTTGCAAAAGCAATGTTTTCGCTGAAAAAAATTTTATTGCTAACAAGCTTTTTATTTGAACTCACATTTGCTGAAGACAATGAAAAGCTCTACGATTTTAATTACCGCATACAAAAAACAGAAATAGATTCTACAGAAATCTATGAACGCATGATTTTCCAAGAACAGAGCAAAGCTTCCGCAACAACAGGTCAAATTCTACTCGGTTTTGGAATTCCCTTAACTATCGGAGGAGGCATCGCCATCTACAAGTCCGCAACATTTGACGACAACGAACAATTCAACACCGCAGTATTCGGAATTCCACTCGCAATCATAGGCGTGCCAATGATTATTTACGGAATTTACGATATCGCAAAATCAAAAAGTCACAATCGAAAGCAAGAAGAATTAAAGAAACAGTATTTTTATTATAAATACAAAAAACAAGCAACACAATTCTTCATAGCGCCATTCATCGGACTCCACGCTCAAGCCGGTATCAACTTGTTCGCAAAGTTTTAAAAATCATATCCCAAACGGAAATGGAATAGCAACTTCTGCTCTATCACACAAAAAAAGCAAAGCCACGGAAATCCCGTGGCATCGTGTTCATTTTTGGAGAGAGAAAGTTTTTAGCGTTTATGCGTTCTTGATGTGCTTTCTGAAGCTTTTAATCAAGAGGGCAGCGAGAATGCAGTACATATTTTTTTTGACTCCTTGTTTTGACGCGGCCAATGATAACAAAATTTTACTAACGTTTCAAGGGTAAAAAATATAAATTTCGCAAAAATTTTCGAAAACACAAATAGTCCATGGTCCAATAGGAGCCATGGACTGAACGGAATCGACAATACAACGCAGAGAACTCTACCGAGTCACTTCAGACAATCATGAATTACTTGGAAGAATAAGCTACTTGCGAATCCCGCAACTCAAGCACCTTTTCCATGGAAAGGTGCGAGTACTTAACGATTTCTTCGATAGGCTTGTTGTCAGCAAGCATGTCGAGAGCAACCAACGTACGTTCATCGTCACGACCTTCAGCACGACCTTCTGCACGGCCTTCTGCATGACCCTCTGCAAGACCTTCTGCACGGCCTTCTGCATGGCCCTCTGCAAGACCTTCTGCATGGCCCTCCGCACGTGCATGTTTCTTTTCGACGTAAAGTTCGTAGTCATGGTCGCTCATACGCATTGCCTCGCTTACAAGAAATTCTTCCGTAAAAATACTCAATTTCGCCTTTTCCTGCAACTGGGCGAAATGCGAGCCTTCGGGCACGGCGACAGGGCTTTCGTTGTTGATGCCGTCGAACACGCGCAGCCACTGTGCGAGGCGGCTGTTGTCTTTTTCGTACTTGTTTTTCAGGAACTTGGGGATTTCGACAAGCGTAATCGTCTCCTTGTCGTAGAACACCTCGTTCTCTTCGTTCTTGAACCTGATGCTATGGCGGTAGTTGGCGGAATCGGGGAAACCGTTGAACATCTGGAGGCTGACGAGGTTCAGGTTGCGGAGCTTGTAGCTGTCGCCCTTGACGCGGCCTGCAATGACGTGCTTCGAGGCGTAGTAAACCAGGCGGCTCTTGAACGTGTCGTCATCGACATGCTGCACTTCGAGCACGATGCGGTCCCGGTGCTGATCGTGAACCACGATGTCCGAGACGATGTTTTTTGCAAACGCGTCCGGGAGGGAGGGATCCACGAAGGTAACTTGATCGATGCAGTCGGAACCGTCGAGCTTGAGCACAGCGTTGAGGAAATCCACTGCAATCGATTCGTTTTCGGGAGTCCCGAAAAGCAGCTTGAAGATGCTGTCGTTGTAGATATAGACGTGATTGTAAATTTTCTTGTACTTTGCGATGCAAGCGGAGACATCACCCCCGGCCTTGTTCGTTTCGGAGATGTCCTTGAGCATTTCTGCATACTGTTTTCTGTTCATAAAGAATCCTTTGCCGCATGGGGGCACGATTGGAGTATGTGGGAACACGACGCAATTGCCATCAAGCTATATGCGTCAATCCCGCCATACGACGGTTTAAATTCGGGAGATTTTATCTAAAGCCGTCCGCTGCCGCAGACGGGATATGTATCGCAGCGTATTCCGCATGGGTTTTCCAAGGCGGGGATAGTCAAGCTATCGCTTCCGTCAATGCCGGACCTACAACTGCGAGGAGGAATGTTCCTGCCCGTGGATGCGTACGCCTCGGTCGGCAGGTCCTTCTCGTCGTGATATGAAAAATAAATAATCTAAAATGAACATGCAATAGGTCGCGCTTCTAGCGAAAAATTATACATTAACAGTATGATGCAGTCGAATTGTTATCGCCGTATTTTTGTACTTGGTTCTGGTTTCAGCAAGTCCTTCTCGCCGCAGATGCCCACGCTCCGCGACTTGAACGAACTTATCCCCTTCGGCATTCCCGATGATTTTCCGCATTTTCGCGATTACTGCAAGCGCTTTTTGACGCTCTGCAACGGCGATAGCGATTACCTTGGCATTGAGCCTTTGGCGACTTCCATTCTCTCAGCGCAGATTTTCCCGGGCGAGCGTGAACGCCTTTACCATGCATCGCTCCGTTTTGAACTATTGCGTTTTATTGCAAGTGTTATCCGTCGCGATAACGATGTGCTTGATGAATCTGCCGCCGCGATTCTCAAAAAATTTTTGGTGTCTTGTGAAAACGATTCGGCATCGGGTTCCCGTGAAACACTCTTGCTCTCGTTCAATTACGACACGCTCATTGAAACTGCGATTGCCAAGGATAAGGAACTTCGCGAACAAGTTTCTGTGGATTACGGCGTGAAAATCGACCCTGCTGACCGCTCGGCAAAACGCGGTAAATCCAACCGCACCATAGACCTTATCAAATTGCACGGTTCTCTCAACTGGTTCCCTGTCAAGGGCGCAAGCGACGAACTCGACTTGAAAAACGTCTGCGAGGTCGAGCCGCAAGACCGCAGTTTCCCCATCTACTGCGAAGACACGCCCATCTTCATTCCGATGGCGCATGCCAAGGAATCTTTCTTGCGTGGGAGTCTTTTCAACTTGCTATGGTCCAAGGCCGATTACTACTTGAAAAACGCCGAAGAGATTTACTTTATCGGTTACGGTTTCCCGAAGACGGACATCAACAATCTGGAATTCCTGTTGCGGCATCGAGACCGTTTTAAAAAAGCGGTTGTGCTCGATAGCGTCGATCGACATGACTTGCAACGCTTGCAAAAATTGCTAGGCGAAAGTCTCGTCGAATCTTGCGATGCAAAGGAGTTCTTGGATAGTCTTTAGAAATAGGGACTAAAATTTTAGAGAATTTGTTAGGGGTTGGTTGTACGCCGCTACTGCTGGAAGCCGCCCCCGACACAGAGACCGGGGGGACAGAAGAAGAGGATGCTGAATTCTTCATTGAGGAGGACGAGACCATCTTACCGTCACTGGACCCATTCGACTTCGCTGACGCTCCGCTCAGGGTGACACTACTACTGCTTAGAGCAACCGAAGAAGACGATTCTTCGTCGTTTACGGATGTGCTGCTGTCGTCGCCGCAGGCGGTAAGGGTTATGGTAAGAGCAACAACAGCTATGACACCAGTCAGACCCCAACGGCTCCTTCCAGGATGTAATTTCAACAACAAACTTTTCATAGAACCTCTAATTTTCCAACTTTACACAACGGACTGAGAGACCAAATGTTTTCACATCCCCCTCATCCTTATTTGATGTATAATCCGTTGTAGTCACATATCCAAGACTAGCAAAAGTCGCATAATCGTATTTATTTTCTATTGGATAATACCAATATGCAACATCCCTTAAATAATCAAACCCACCCTCGGCAGTTCTCAATCCAGCACCGGTAAGGGATAAGCCTGTATAATTATTTCCTCCAAATCCATAAGCAGAACGGGTTCCTTTGATGCCATATTCATTTGTTTCTGCATGCCAAGCAATATAGAAATCGCCATATGTCATCAGTCGCCAACCATCTGGGCAAATACCCTGATGGTTTTCTTGTATCAAATCAGAACAACTTTCGGTATTGCAACGGCTGGGCAATTGCATCATCTCCGCCCACTGGTAAAGTCCGCCAAATTCATCGCACTTGGTGGTATCATTGTTATAGCAGTAGCGTTCAATCTTGGTATCGTCGTTCTGGTCATTTTTTCCAAGAACCATTTCACCAATGTTCAGATTTTCCGCCATGATAGTCACGGAATCCTTTCGACCGGACGATTTTTTCCCAATAATCTTGATATAGTAATAACTGCGACCATTGCGCGGGTCAGTGAATTGCTTGTAGGCATCCTTACCCACTTTGCTCGCATTAGCATGCGTCTTCGAGTGGTCGAAGGGCACATACTCACTGCTGCTACTCGCGACGGCTTTTTGGCTGCTGCTTGTCATCCCGGACGACGTTCCGGGATCGGATTTTTGACTGGAGGACGAAGGCTTACTGTTACTGGATCCTATCGCTCCGCTCCAGGATGACGATGAGGCTTTGCCCGAAGATGACGAAGCAATCTTTTTGCTGGAGGAAGAGACCTTTTTTCCGTCACTGGACCCATTCGACTTCGCTGACGCTCCGCTCAGGGTGACACTACTACTGCTTAGAGCAACCGTCTTCGAAGAAGACGATTCATCGTCATTTACGGATGTGCTGCTGTCGTCACCGCAGGCGGTGAAAAAGACGAGAGACGAAAGACTAAAGACGAGAGATAAAGTAGCTAGAACTTGTTTCATAAGAAAACTACTGTTCAACTTTTACGCAACGGACGGAAATGCCAATCATCTTACTATCGTTAGTATTTCGACTGGGAGCATAATCATCTAACGCGGACACAAAACCTGCATAAGCATGTGTATTTTTTTTCTTTTCAAATTCTTCCGGGAAAAGCCAATACGCCCCATCCTTTAAACCATTAAATTTCCCCTCAGCCCTTCTCAGTCCAGCACCGGTAAGGGATAAGCCGCTGTAGTTATTTCCACCAAAACCATAAGCCGAACGGGTTCCTTTGATGCCATATTCATTTGTTTCTGCATGCCAAGCGATGTAAAAATCAGCGTATGTCATCAATCGCCAACCTTCAGGGCAAATGCCTCGATGGTTTTCTTCTATTAAATCAGAACAACTTTCTGTATTGCAACGGCTGGGCAGTTGCATCATCTCCGCCCACTGGTAGAGTCCACCATATTCATCACACTTGGTCGTGTCGTTGTTGTAGCAGTATCGCTCTATCTTTGTATCGTCGTTCTGGTTGTCCTTGCCCAGAACCATTTCGCCGATGTTCAGATTCTCCGCCATAATGGTCACGGAATCCTTTCGACCTGAAGATTTTTCACCAATAATCTTGATGTAATAATAACTGCGGCCATTGCGCGGATCGGTGAATTGCTTGTAGGCATCCTTACCCACTTTGCTCGCATTAGCATGCGTCTTCGAATGGTCGAAAGGCACATATTCACTGCTGCTACTCGCGACGGCTTTTTGGCTGCTGCTTGTCATCCCGGACTCAGCCTGCCCCGGACTCTGTTCCGGGGTTCCGGAATCAGATTTTTGACTGGAGGAAGAAGGCTTGCTGTTACTAGATCCTATCGCTCCGCTCCAGGATGACGAAGCGGTATTCTTTTTAGAACTGCTGGACACTTCGGCAGGCTCAGTGCCCTTTTGCGAGCTACTACTGCTTAGAGCAACCGTCTTCGAAGAAGACGATTCATCGTCGTTTACGGATGTGCTGCTGTCGTCGCCGCAGGCGGTAAGGGTTATGGCAAGAGCAACAACAGCTATGACACCAGTCAGTCCCCAACGGCTCCTTTCAGGATGACTGAAAAACGAAGCAATGCGACGCACTCCAGGACTCACTGAATCTTGTAATCTCCTCATTTCAATACTCCTTTCCATTTATTATATCCAACAGCAAAATACAAAAATTTATTCGAAAAACAATCTATGCCTTTACGGGAAAGGCGTGCAATTTTCCAATCTTACGCGTCGTCTATTTCTGCACGAATTTTGGAGTG
>JAEEGH010025542.1_pt1 | contig 11841 bp, 10 predicted proteins | sample 9134181 | NCBI WGS metagenome assembly JAEEGH01 (sample SAMN16246544, study PRJNA631951) | gut metagenome | biome: gut microbiome; feature: rumen; material: DP-attached | host: Bos | place: Iran: Karaj | collected 2018-10
GTCAGCTTGATGATGCGCAGGGCGGCATAGAGAGTCTGCTCGTCGGCAATATAGACGTTCTTTTCCATTGCCTTACGCCACAGGTCGGGCTGGGCGTTAAGGGCTGTCCACAGGGCACCCGTGTTGGGGACAAACATGATGACGTAGTCCATCTTCACCTTGGGCGACTGGATGTAAGAGGAATAATCCTTCGTTGACAGTTCCTTGACGTGCTTGTTGATGCTGTCGACGTGGGCTTTCAGATACTTTTCGCGCTCCTCTTCAGTTTCGGCATTGATGTAGTCCATGAAGGCCGTCAGCGATACCTTGGAATCGATGATGACCTCACGGCGCTGGTCGAGGTGGAGGATGATGTCGGGGCGCATCATGGAGCCTTCGTCAGACTTGATGATGTTGTCGTTGATGTCGCGAATATAGGTCTGTACGTCATAGTGGACACCCGGTGTGAAACCATGTTTGTGGAGTAGTTCATCGAGGACTGCCTCGCCCCAGTCGCCTTGCACCTTGGAACCATGCTTGAAGACTCGTGTCAGCTCGTCGGCACTCTTCTTGGCGGCTTCACTCTGGCGTAGCATGTTCTGGATGTTGGCATTCATCTCGCCACTAATCTCCGTCTGCTTGATAGTGTTGTCGGTCATGGCTTGTTTCATCTTCTCGATGGTTTCTTTCAGCGGAGTGACAATCTGGCCGAGATTGGTGTTGCTGGCATCGGTGAACTCCTTCTGACGCTGTTTCAGCATTTCGTCGGTGGCATTCTTCATCTGCTCACTAATCCTGGCTACCGTCTCGTCGAAACGTTCCTGTTGGGCTTTAACGGAGGCTGCGTGGCGAGTTTCCTGGGCCTCCAGCCGCTCACGACAAGCCTCGTCTTTAGCGGCAAGGGCATCCTTCATTGCGCGTTCTTTGGCCTCAAGAGCCTCTCTGACAGCTTCGTCCTTGGCAGCAAGGGCTTCGCTAAGTGATTTGTCTTTGGCATCGAGGGCATCCCTGCATACCCTTTCCTTCTCGCGTATGGACTCTTGGAAGTGTTTTTCGGCTTCTTGCCTCGTTGCTTCTGCCTCGCGTCTGACACTATTCACCTGAGTGTTCAAGACCTCCACTTGGGTAAGAAGCGTCTGCTTCTGGTTGCGGACTAACAGCATACCGATGATGAGACCAACGATGATGCTAACTACTGCTACAAAAATAAATTCTATCATCATGCTAAATAATTAATGTGTTATATATGTTTAATATGAATTAGGCTGCGTGGTCGAAGTATTTCTCGCGCAACATATATATCTTTGCCTTCTCTTCGAGATGGGTGATGTAGTTTTTCATCTGTTTCAGAGGTATGCGTTTCTCGAATGCAAAGTCGGAGAGGGTGTATCCGTCGTTCGTCATCTGTGCCCAGTCCATCAGCAACTGGGCATCGTTGGGGTCATACCACTTGTTGAGGAACGCATGCAGTTGCTCCTTGGCCTCCTCTGCAAGGCGATGCTCGTCACTGCTCATGGGAGGGGCTGGGATTCGGTCGATGAGGTCGCGACTCCAGTTCTCCTCGTCTTCATCGTGCCTCTCATCAAGCGACAGACAAGCCTGAAGTCCTTGGAGTGGGTCGGGCATGGAGACCTGACATGTCCATTCCCTAATGGCCTCTCTGATGGAGTTGTAGATGTAGTGGACGGCATAGGAGCAGAAACGGTTGTCATAGGAGGGGTCGAAGCGTGTGGCAGCTACGGTCAGACCGTAGTTGCCAGCAGAGATGAGTTCTTCGATGGGTACGTAGGGAGTACGCATTTTGAGGGCGCACTTGAGAACGAATAGAAGGTTGGCTTCGATGAGCTCGTCGCGAGCAGTTGTGTCGCCAGACACGATGCGACGGCCTAGTTCCCGTTCTTCTTCCCGGGTGAGGGCATGGTAGTTCTCGATTTGCTTGAGGTAGTGGTTAAGACTCTCGGTGCAGTTCTGGATGAAGTAGTTCTTTTTGTTCATATTATTGACGTTTTAAAGATTGTTCTCTAAATAGTTAGGACATAAAAATCCCGAAATCTAACAAAGACTTCGGGATTTTTTCTGAAAAACGTCAATTTTCGTTGTTTTTTACTCTTTTACGATCTTGTAGCCCAGACGCTGGACCAACATGAGTGTTTGTTTAGCCATTTGACGGTCATACTCTTTTTCCTTGTTAGTCAAATCACTGTATGGTACCAGGTCAGGGTGTTCTTTCTTCTCGTCATCGCGTTGTGAACCATAGGTCCATCCTTCATCCATTCGCTGTCTGGCCCAAACATCGTGGGCATTCTCTGCAATGGCTTCGATGAGCTCTTCAAGATCATCAGATAATTGGAAATCTATGGTGTCAATGGGTTGTGGATCATAATGTCGCAATCCTCTTTCAATAATAGACACTATATAATAATGAGAATCTTCCCAGGCAGAATTGAAGGTTTCATGCAGATAATCCTCCACGCAATCCTTCTGTGGGTCGAAAATACGAACTATAGTATCGGTGACAGCGAGAACTACCACAGCATGATTAGGGATGTCGTTTGTTTCACTCTTTTCATAAAGCTTATCAGCGTTAACAACAGCAATAATTTGACACCCATCGCCTATTTCCTGACCGATTATGTTGATGTTGCAATCATAACGTCGAACCACGGAGAAACGATTCAGTTCGAAAAGACGGCCAATATGGTGTAAAGGCGTACCTCCATCGCGCATCCACCCATTTGCTTTCGATTGTTCAAAAAGTGTAACTAAAGAAATATTGGCATTGAACTTTTGAAGCAGATAGTGTTCACATCTAACAACACAGTCGTTGGATGCTTTCATGTCCTTGCCATATATCTTGTTTTGGGCAGCAAGCCTGTACATAGGTAGGTAGCTTAGATTGGCTGGCGTTTCGTCGCCATCCTCTTCATGACGTTTCCACATGCTGTTGTTCGTGAACTCCTCGGGTATGGAACTCATGAAGTCTATCTCTTTTTTCAGATCTTCATCCTCCTCTGCTGCGCGGAGTATCATGGACGTTTCTTCAACGGTGGTGTCACCCATGAAGAAACGAGTCATTAACTCATCTGAGAAATGATATTTTGCCATAACTTAAAATTTTTTCTGTGAGTAATCTTCAATTGTGTTAGTGCACGTTTTTTGAGAACATACCAATTCGCTTTTTTTATATCCAGTTCTTGCCTGGACTTTTCGTCGTCGCATTGATTTGCATAATAGATCCTAAGGACTTCTGCATAACGAGGATTGTGCATATATTCCATAATGTGCTCTATATAGTTCCAAGCTTCCTCGTACTTGACTGATTCAATCATCCCATCATCACACGAATCAGTGACTGCAACAATTATTGTGTTGTCTTCATCGTCATGCAATGCTGATCCCGTATATTTTTCTTGTCCATCTTCATTGAACTCTGAAAAAAGAAGAGATTGATATTTTGACTTTGTCCTGATGAAAAATTTCTTGGCCCTTTTAGCAAGATAATATGTAAGGCTACCTTCTCTTTCGCCTCTAAAAGTGCTGAGCCTCCTTGCATTATCCTCTACTAAATAGAGTACAAAATCATTCACCAAATCATCTTCAAAATCTCTTTTCAAAGGAATGTTATCGAGTACTTGCCTCACACAATAGATCAATAGCCCTCTATACTTTGTATAAAAGACCTCCTGTGCCGATTGCTCCCCTGCGAGAAGCCCATCGACTAGTTCGCGTTCGCTATTATACACTTCCTTTCTCATAATGCAAAGATATAGTTTTTATTTGGAATTAACAAGAAAGAATAGCTTTTTTATAAATTTCTAACATAAATGCTACATCTTTTATACCGAAAACAACCCAAACTCTTCTTCTGGAGGATGTTCGGGCTATATTTCCACCGGAACCCCTTAAGAAAGGGGGAAATCTGCGAGGCGGCTCCCATCCGGGAAGTCCAATTCTCTAAGCTTCCTTGAATTATCCACCGTCATCTTGAATCTTGTTCATAAGCATACTATTTTTTAAGTTCGTCTTCATATAATTAGGACACCAAAAATGGCAAATCTAACAGCATGTGATAACTTTTTTCTTGGCATTTGGCTTTTTTAACAAAAAGAGGTTTGTTCAACATGCTCAAGTAGTTGGAAATAGGTGTGCTGTAATGGCAAAGATATGGATCATATCCTCAATACTTATAAAAAAGGTGTAGATGTTTGATTCGCTAACAAAAAATTAAAAAGGTTATAGGTGCCTTTGAAGATGGGAGTCGATGATGACTTCCAACCCATTGTAGACTGCGGGGATGACTGTGCGACCATAGAACTGACGAGGGTTGCCAATGGTCAGTTCCTCGCAACCAATCATCTTGTCGATGGCTTTGCGGATGAACGAAACTGCCATGCTCATCATGTGGTTGAAGTCCTTGGCAGCACACGATATCAGTCGTTCCGGGTCTGCCATGTAGACGGCCCGATAGAGGCTGGCGAGTTCCGGAAACCTCTGGTTCTGATTGTTGAGGCTACGACGCTGATACCCCTTGGGGCGCATTAGGGTGTAGATGTAAATCAGTTTCGAGTAGCGGTCGTCGAACTTGACAACCTCCTCTGTGCCATCGTCTTTCAGCACGACGACATCGTAGATGTTGGTTCCCGAGATGTCCTGGATGGGGCGATGGCGCACTTCGATGGCCACGGGCTTGGGTGCCCATGCCTTATCTGCGGCCATATACTCTGCCAGACGCTGTTGCATCTCTTCTGTACTCATTTGCTGGATTGCTTCCTTAATTTTGCTCATGTTCTTACTGTTTTTTAGTTCAACTTCTATATATATATGGTACAGTAAGAAGGCAAAATCTAACAAATGAGGGATAAAAATGTGTGGTTTTTGTCTTTTTTAACAATCATCCTTTGAATTCATCAATTCCTTCAGTGCAGCTATCTTTTCTTCGGTTTCGTGGATACCATCAGAAATATCTTGCTCTTTATATAGTTTAAGACATAGTTCGAACTGCTGCAATGCATCGTTATATCGTCCTAGCCCTTGGTATATTGTCGCCAGAGTGTCTATTACGTTGGGATCTTCCGGGGATACTTCAACCGCTTTTTCTGCCCAAGGTAATGCCACCTCGTAGCGGCCTAGGAGGTGGAGTGTCCAGGCTAATTCATTATATGCTTCCTCATAATCATTCTCTGCTGATTTTTGATACCACTCAGCTGCTATACTGTAATTTTGCCCAACATCTTTTCCCCAAAAATATCTACATGCCAGATTATATTGAGCCACCTCGTCCTCTTGTTCGGCAGCTTTCGTAAATAACTCAATGGATTTTGTGGTATCTTGCTCTACGCCCCATCCATTTGAATAGAGAACTCCTAAATTACATTGTGCATCGGGATAATCCTGATCGGCACTTTTTTTGTACCATTCGAACGCTAATTTGTAATTTTGTTCAACCCCCTCTCCCTCCTCATATGAGCATCCCAATAAGAATTGTCCTCTAGGATAACCTTGCTCGGCGGATTTCTGATACCACTCAACACCTTTTTTTTCATCCTTTTTAATTCCTCTCCCATGCATATACATAAAGCCTAGACATGCTTGAGCATTTGGGTTGCCTTGTTTTGCTGCTAATTCATATAATTCTACTGCCTTAGATTCATTTTTCTCTACGCCATTACCTCCTTCATATAGTATACCAAGATAAAGTTGGCCATCTGCATATCCTTGATCTGCGGATTTTTTGTACCATTCTGCTGCTATTGAATAATCTTGAGTGACTCCTTTTCCATATTCGAACATTGTTCCCATGTTGCTTTGAGCGACACGATTCCCTTTTTCTGCAGATTTCTGATACCAATATATGGCTTTTGAATAATCCTGCTCAACTCCATTACCTAATTCAAATAACCAACCTAAACTGCACATGGCACCTGCGTTGCCTAAACTTGTAGCCTTTGTATACCAGTTAAATGCAGATGTGTAGTCACCAGATTCTCTATATGCATATCCTATTTTGTTATATATGTCAGAAACTGTTGAATTAGTCTTGCCAAGTGTTTCTTCATATATTATACAGGCTTTCTTTAAATAATCAATAATCTTATCATACATGCATAAATCAGCATATGCGAAAGTTATATTATAATATGAACGAGCTAAACGCTTATCGTATCTATCTAAGATGGTTTCTCTTATTTTTATTGATTCAAGAAAATATGTGAGGGCTTCTTTTGATTTTCCCATACCCCTATAGACGTTTCCAATATTGTTGTATGAACGAGCAACGTCGAAGGTGTTTTCTCCAATAATTAACCTGATCTCCAAGGCTTTATAATGCCATTCCATAGCTGTTTTGTATTCTTCTTTATTATTATATGCATTACCCAGGTTATTATATATCTCTGCAATTTCAAGTTTGTATTTGTCATCTTGCTGTTTCTCTAGAATGTTGAGGGCTTTCTGAAGTGATTCTAATGATTCATCATATAGGTTGTTAAAATCAAGGGTGAACCCTAATTTTGAGTAAGCAATTGCTGTGAAAGCATGGTTTTCTCCATAGACCTTTCTTCTGATACCAACAAGTTCCTTGCGAAACTCTAGAGCTTCTTTGTATTTATTGTACTCTTGAAGGAAATCTCCAAACTTTTCAATCAATTCTGCATTTTTCTCATTATCATACCCAGATTCCTTAGCTAAAGAAATAGCTTCTTCGTATTTCTTTTGCGTTTGTTCAATTCGTTCGTCAATAGGTATGGTCGTATTGTTGATCTTGAAAGATGCGTGTAAGAGCAATTGCTCAATTTTCTGGTAAGCAACTTCTTTTGCAGCGAGGAGTTGGTCTCTGATTTGTTTTGTGTTGTGCTCGGCTTCATCAAGTAAGAAATCTGCACGAGGCGCATCTCCACTATTAAAGGCTTCGATGGCTCGCTTAGTTTCATCAGTAATATGGTCTTTCTGAAGATTTACTATTCTAATAGCAGTATTCAGCAGATTCTTTTGATGTTTCTCTAGTTCTTCTTTCTTCTGGTTGTACTCATTTCTCTTTTGTTCGTATTGCTTCTTAATGAAATCTATATTGGGGTTTTGATCGAGTGCTTGGCGTATTTCGTTCAGTTCTGTTTCAATCTTTTCGAGGTCTTTAATCAAATCCTGATTACCTTTGTTATCGGTGGCGAATTTGAGATTGTCCATTTGAGCAATAACCATTCCATTTAGCATAACTTGTCCTTCTTCAATATTCAGTTCATCTTTTTGGATCTTATCTTGCATTAATAGCTGCATGACAAAGTCCAGATGTAGACTATCATCATTGTTGTACCGAAAGGCAAAGTGTCCTCTAGCATCTTGCCCCTCGAGTTCTTCTTTGAATTTCTTGAGTTCGTTAGATATCTTAGACTCATCTTCCAATTGTCGGAAATAGACGTAAACCTTTGGTCTGCCTGTCTCGTTGAAACTTTTTACTGCTTCGTGGAATTCCTCTTGAGTAAAACTTCCAGCCTTTATATAGAAAAGAACTACCAACATATCGCTGTCACGAACATTGTCGTTATATTCATCCTGCTTTCTTCGCCCATTATAGGCTCCATCGGCACCTTCCCATGTATATAAGTCAATTCTTATACCTCTTTGTTGATAGCGCTTGTCGAGTTCGCGAATAAAATTACCAAAGGAAACTCTGTCATTCTTGAGTTCCTCTGATGATGCCAGGAATATCTTGATAGTCTTCATAAATGCAATATCGTTTTATTGTTAGTTCAGTAACCATTTCCAAACAGGGATGACCTCGATGGTGCCATGCTGATCGGTGATGGTTTCTTCTTCATCGTAGGTAAGGATGATCCGACGGCTGCAAGGCAGACGGTGAGGGAGTTTCCGGAGAGCTTCAGTTTCACGTTTTCGGGTGTCTTCTTCGTGAAGGGAGTAACTTACCTGGATGGCAAGTTCAGCGTCAGGGACATAAAAGTCGATTTCAAAATTATCATAATAAAAGAAAACACGTTCGTTTTCGGGGTCATGACCATAAGTACGGAACAATTGGAGGGCGACAAGGTTCTCGAGCAGCATGGCGTCTTTGTCGATGAGGAACAGACCGAGTATGCCAGTGTCGATGAAATAGTACTTGCAATTACTTTCTTTATCAGCTAAGGCGGATGAGTAGTTGCGCACTCGGAGTAACAGCCATGCATCCTCACAATATTCTACATATTTGATGGTAGTGGCAAGACTAAGTTTTCCTCCTACACTGGAAAGGAGATTGTTGATGCGGTTGTAGGAGATAGGGCGACATACACTTTCTGCCATTTTCCTAACCAATACACGGATACCGGCAACGTTGGTAATCTTATTGCGAGCGATGATATCGCCCATGTAGATTTTCTGATAGACACTGCTCAAATAGTTGCGTTTTGCTGGCAGAAGGGCAGCGGCAGGCAGGCCTCCATGGTGAAGATATTCCTCGAAACAACGTATCACACTAGCGCGTCCTTCGGTGGAGAGAAGGTCTAATTCGCCAGTTGGCACCTGGTGGACAGCCAAGAACTCTTTGAAACTATATGGATAGACTTCAGCTATGAGAAAGCGTCCGCCAAGGGTGGTGTTGATTTCACCGGATAGCATCTTTGCGTTAGAGCCAGTGATATAGATAATATATTGGCTATCAGCCATTCTACGGGCAAACTTATGCCAAGAGTCAATATTCTGAATCTCGTCAAGAAACAGCATAGGATGTTTGCCATACATCTCCTGATGACATTCCAATAGATGGTTGAAGTCGTCGGTATCGAAGTTCTCAAGGCGCTCATCCTCAAAATTGAGGTAGAGCATTTCGTCCCATTTGTGGCCTTGGGCTAGCAATTGTTGGATGGCATGATAGAGCATATATGATTTGCCAGCTCTTCGTACTCCAACCAATACACGGCAGGGGAAACCCTCGAGCTTAAGGTCGCGAGGTTCCACTACATATCGCTCTACTTCCTGCTGATTATCCCGAAGGATTTGCTTCAATAACTGTTTGTCCATTGTTGATTCGTTTGATAAATCTGGTGGCAAAGATACGAATTGTTTAATGAACTTGCAAATATTTCCCCAACTTTATTTAATGAATTAAACAAAATTGTGTGGGATTACACAAACAGGAAAATTTTACTCCGTCTTTTACATCGCTGACACCGACATCTCGCTGTAGGAGACACAGGTAATTCCACGCTTGTTTAAAATGCTACAAATGAGGGTCTCGTGTCTGTGATGGATTGTGAATTTCAAATCCTTGCGAAACGATGAATTTCAGCGTGGCGAGGGCAGTGTTGCGGTCGTAGGCTTTCTCTTCTTCTGGAAGTTCCTCATATGGAACTAGGCAGGGAGTCTGACGCATTTGATCGTCACGAACTGGTCCATAGGTCCATCCTTCGTTCATGCGGTTCTGTGCCCATACTTCATGGACGTTCTTAGAGATGGCTTCTGCGAGAGCCATCAGTTCTTCAGGAAGCTGAACATTATCGGTGTCAACAGGCGAAGGTGTGTAGTTGTTAGTAATCTGATTATTCATGATAGTTGTAATTTGGTGCAAAAATAATAAAAAATTGGTAATTACGATGTTAATTCAAGGAAAAAAAGAATAAACCTGTACAGCGAAAACCTATTGTCGTATTCTCGTTGCACAGGTTTATCGTTCGGATGGGATTAGTTGGCGATGATGGTCTTGGTGGTGAAGTCGGAGAAGACGATGATCTGGACGCCTTTGTCGGTGGGTCGGCAGGGGCGGCCGGAGAGGTCGTAGCGAGCCACCTCGACAACGTCGGCAGAGGGGTCGGCACGGTCGGCGCCGATGTTCCTAACTGCCGAGGGGTTGCTTTCTGCATAGTAGATTCCTTGCAGGGAGGTGCAGCCGGCAAAGGCGTCATCGCCGATGTAGCTGACGGTCTCTGGGAGAATAATCTCGCGCAGATAGGCGGCACCCTCGAAGGCGCCTCGTGCAATGCGGCGACAGTTGGGGTGGACGGTGTAGGTGATGTTGCGACAGCCGGCGGGATAGCGCACCAGGATCCAGTCCTTGGTGCCTTCGTAGCCAACGGCATAGAGTACGCCGTCGATGGTCTTGTACTTGTTGACGTAGTTGCCATTGATGTAGCCAGATGGGAACTTGTCAATCTTCTCAATCTCCTGTGCGTGGAGGGCGGCGCTCATGGCGAGTGCCAGCAGGATGGTAATGGTTTTCTTCATATGATGGTGGGTTTGCGATTAATGTCCTTCGGATGAGTAAGGGCCTTCGGCCGGGTAAAGCAGCAGAGCTGCGGGTAAGGGCTGCGGGCGGGTAAAGTCCGACGGGGAGACAGAGTTCTGTCGCACTGTCTTTTTGTAGATAAGGTTGACACCAAAAGTGTCAAAACGATGAAAAAAGAGAAGAATTTGTTGCGTTCATCCCTGAATCGCATTCGTCTTGAAGAAGAGGTATACGACCTCTATCGTGTTCAGAACCTTCCGATTTCGGTAGTAATGGAAAAAACAGGGCTTAGTCGTTCCTCTATTTACAATTATCTTCGTATCTTTGAGGCGTCAAACCCTGAAATGTCAGAACAGATGAAGAAGCGTAAGGACGTAACCCCGTCGGATTACAAGAAGTTGCAGGATGAGAATGCCCGCCTGCAGAGTGAGCTGAAGCGCGAGAAGCTTCGTGCAGACTTCTATGAGGAGATGGTGGCCTTCGGCAAGGAGGTCTACGGCATCGACCTAAAAAAAGCTGGCACCAAGTAGTCGGTAGGCTTCACACTCGCGACGTGAAGGCGTATCCCGTCACGTTGCAGTGTGAGCTGCTTGGTGTGTCACCCCAGGCCTATTACAAGCACGGCGACAGCCAGATGCGCAAGCTGGCGGAGGAGGCGTTCGTCGTGGAGTTTATCAAGGACATGCGCCGCAGGGACCGCGGCATCGGCGGCGGCAAGCTCTGGCAGATGTACCGCTCGGCGTTCGGTCAGGAGCACAGTGTCGGCTATAACCGCTTCTACGATATCATCGAGCGCCACAACCTGAAGGTGCGCAAGAGGAGGCGCCGTGCCAGGACCACGGACTCCAGCCATGACCTGCCCCTCTATCCGAACCTGGTGAAGGAACTCATTCCCCTTCGCCCCAACCAGCTTTGGGTGAGCGACATCACGTACATGGTGGTATACCTCAGCGCGGAGACGGGCGACTACGACTTCTGCTACCTGTCGCTCGTCACGGACTATTACACGAAGGAGATCATCGGCTGGTGCGTGGGCGAGACGCTGGAGGCCAGGTTCGCCGTCGAGGCGCTGGAAATGGCCTTGCAGCGCCTTGGAGGCAGGCCGGCCGAAGACCTCATCCACCACTCGGACCGGGGCGTCCAGTATGCCAGCTATGCCTATACGGACATCCTGAGGAAGCACAACGTCAGGATCAGCATGACCGAGTGCGGAGACCCCAGGGACAACGCCGTGGCCGAGCGTGTCAACGGCATCATCAAGAACGAGCTGCTCATGGGCATGGCATTCTTCTCCATCGGGGAGGTCCGAAAGGCGCTGAAGGCGGCCATCGACTTCTACAACAACGAGCGCCCGCACATGAGCCTTGACTGGATGACGCCCGCGCAAGCGGCTCTCTGTAGTGGGGAACTCAAAAAGAAATGGGTCAGCTACAGGGAAAAAGCCATCAAATCCTTGGCTGCATGAATTCTTTTGCTTAATTTTGCCGACGACTTTGATAAGCAACCCTGGTTACAAATAACTAATCAACAAGTCAACAACATTTAAAAATAAAGACTAGGTATCATAAACCTACAATAAAAAAAATTCTAACCAAAGTCAACCCAACTTACAACTAAGACCGAAAGTAGTCAACTAAAATCGTTAAACTACA
>JAEEGH010025544.1_pt1 | contig 11840 bp, 8 predicted proteins | sample 9134181 | NCBI WGS metagenome assembly JAEEGH01 (sample SAMN16246544, study PRJNA631951) | gut metagenome | biome: gut microbiome; feature: rumen; material: DP-attached | host: Bos | place: Iran: Karaj | collected 2018-10
AATGCTGCTTCTTATGTTTACGGTTTGTGCGTTCGTAAGCGGCGTGCTCGGCGTCTGCTTTTTGCAGCAGCCTTTGTGCGGTGCAAGCTGTATCGCCTTTATGATGATTCTGCTGACCGTGTACATGAGCATCAAGAAGCAGACTGTGCCTGTTTCGTGTGTGCTTCTGCTTCTGCTTTACATCGGGCAGGGCATAAGCAACGCGGGCGGCGGCAATTCTGAAATTGTGCATCTTCTTGCCGGCATCTGCGGCAGCCTTTTCGGCATGATTCAGCCCGAAAAGAAAAAGCCTGCATCTGCGCCGAAAAAAGTTGAAGAAAATCAGGATAATCTTTCTGTATGAATGCTTTTTTGCTGTTAAAAGGGAGTTTATAAACACAAAAGTAGCTAGGATATGAAAAATGAGCTATATAGACTATGTAAGATGTAATTGCTTTAAAGAGGGGATTTCAAAGCCTTTTAAGTACATAAAATATGTAAAATTAGTTGGTAATTACTTTGAATTGGAGCTGCCAGATGAGATCAAACAAGACGAAGCTTTGGCAGATAAGATTTATGATGAATTCTATGACTGGTGTGATTTTCCTTGTGAACATGAAGACGGAGAATATTATTCATGCAAGCTTGGCGGAAAAATTCAGTATTATATTTACTTGATGAAAGCAGAAACAGATTTTCCTACTCTGTTAAGCCAGTTGCCAAATCTTGACCATCACACCTTCATACCGACTTCATATAATGCGCAGCTACGAGCTGAAATAGAAGAACTAATGAAACGTGAGGTAACTTGCTATAACTTGGTAAGCAAAGAGCCGGTTGAATGGGGAATGTATTTTCAGCACTATGAAGTTGCTGAGAATGTAGACGAGTTATTATGCGAAAAAGGTGATGAAAAGCTTTATTCCTGCAACGATGTGTTCCGCATCGAAAAAAACGGTGAAGTAATATTCCGGTCATCAAATTTGGCCGTTGAAAGAATTATAAACAGACGGTTTATTTTTACAGACCATGATAAAAGAGCTGAATCAACTGTGTTTTTTGATTTAAACTTGTTTAAAAAGGGCAACAAACAGCGGTTATATTATGAAAAGAACACATACAGCATGAAAAATAAATTACAATATGACTGTGAAAATCTTATAAATTTGCTGAATGCATCTGATATAACAGGAAATCCTATTTGTTGGGATTAATTTTTTAAGCTCTTCCCCAAAGCGCATAAAATCGCTTATCTTTAAGGCATGAATTTTACGAACCATCTTTCAAAGGCAAATGCCGCTGATGCGCTGCTCAAGCGGTTTTTGTCTTATGTTTCAAATTGGACTACGAGCGATTCTGTTGCGGCTGACAACGGTGTTCAGCCTTCGACAGAGCAGCAGTGGTTTTTTGCCAAGCTGCTTGAAGAAGAGCTTAAATCAATAGGTGTTTCAGACGTAACTGTTACGGAACACGCCTACGTCTGCGCAAGAATTCCTGCTACGGCCGGGCTTGAAAAAGTGCCGTCAGTCTGTTTCCTTGCGCACATGGACACTGTAGACGAAGTTGACGGAAGAAATGTGCAGCCGCAAGTTCACAAGAACTATGACGGCAGCAGCATCAGCTTGAACGGCGGCACTGTTTTAGACCCTGAAAAAGACAAATTTCTCGCCGAATCAGCCGGCGACACGATAATCACAAGCGACGGCACAACATTGCTCGGTGCAGACGATAAAGCCGGAATCGCGATAATTATGACAGGCATTGCCGAAATCATTTCGGGCAACATTCCGCACGGCCAGCTTGAAATTGTCTTTTCGCCAGATGAAGAGACCGGCCACGGAATGGACAACGTGCCGCTCGGCTGGTTTCATTCTACGCAGTGCTACACCTTTGACGGCGGCCATGCCGGAGAAATCGAGATTGAATGTTTCAACGCTTACAAGGCGGAGATTCAGTTTAACGGCAAGGCGAAGCACACCGGCACGGCGCGCCCGGACATGGTAAACGCTATAAGCATGGCTTCTTCTTTTGTGCAGATGCTGCCGCCGTGCGAACGCCCCGAAACTACAGACGGGCGGCAAGGCTTTTATGCGCCGATGGAAATTTCCGGCCACATTGAAAGCGCAAAAGTTGTGCTGTTCTTGCGCGACTTTGAAACAGACGGAATGGAACGGCGCATAAGCACGGTAAAGCAGCTTGCCGCTGCCGCCGCTTCTCAATATCCGGGCGGAAGCGCAGAAGTTAAGGTTACGCAGCAATATCTCAACATGTTCCAAAAAATTCAGAAAAAGCCGCTCGTTGCAGAAATCTTGAAAGAGGCGCTGCTCAAAACCGGCATTGAGCCGAAACTCATGCCGATACGCGGCGGCACAGACGGTTCTCGTCTTACAGAGCTTGGGCTGCCAACGCCTAACGTCTTTACCGGCGGGCACAATTTCCACTCAAAAAGCGAATGGGCTTCTCTTTCGCAAATGGTCTGCGCAGAAGAAGTGCTTGTTGAGCTTGTCAAATTGTGGGCAGCGCAAAAAAAGTAAAAAAGCCGGCTTCCTGCCGCATCAAAACTTAAGTTTTTAGAGATTTCCTTGAATTATATTGTGCTTGCAGTTATAATTGAGCGCATACGGAGGCAATCTTTATGAAGAAGATTTTATTTGTTTTGTGTTGTGCACTTGCAATGATGTCATTCATTTCGTGCTCAAAAAAAGGAAAAGGCGCTGCTGGCAGCAACGGCGAATCTGGATCTGCTGCAAAAGTAGAGAAATCAGCCGGTAAAACTGAATCTGCAAAATCAGGCAAATCTGATAAGAAAGAAGACGCTAAGTATAAAGTTGCAATGGTTACAGACTATGGCGACATTACAGACGAATCTTTCAACCAGATTACATACGAAGCCGGAAAGAAATTCTGTAGCGCAAACAATATTGACTATAAATATTTCAGACCTGCTTCAGACTCAACATCTGACCGCGTTTCTGCTATTGAACAGGCAATTGCTGAAGGTTTCAACGTAATTCTCTGCCCTGGCTATGCTTTTGCAGGAACAATCGTAGAAGTTTCGCCAAACTACGATGATGTTAAGTTCATCGCATTGGACGTTGCAGCCGGTGACATTCTTGCCGCCGCAATCCCGAACTATGACTACAATCCATCAAAATATAATGTAGGCGACTACTACAATACAAAGACAGTTTACTGCGCAATCTACAAAGAGGAACTCGCCGGTTACATGGCTGGTTATGCAGCTGTAAAGCTCGGTTTCAGACACCTCGGCTTCCTCGGCGGCATGGCTGTTCCGGCTGTTATCCGCTACGGCTACGGTTATGTTCAGGGTGCAAGCGATGCAGCAAAAGAGCTTAAGTGCGAACATGAAGTAACAATAGAATACGTATACGGCAACCAGTTCTATGGCGATGCTGATATTACCGCTTACATGGACACATGGTACAAAGACAAGAAAGTTGAAGTTGTATTTGCTTGCGGCGGCGGTATTTACACTTCTGCGGCAGAAGCTGCAAAGAAAGTGCCAGGCAAAAAGATTATCGGTGTTGACGTTGACCAGAAGCCGACAATCGATGCTTATGAAGAAGGCATTACAGTTACATCTGCAATGAAGGGCCTTGCTGCTACAGTAAACACACTTCTTACAGAGACAATTCTTAACGGCAACTGGGATAAATATGCCGGTAAGATTGAAACACTCGGCCTTGTTTCAGAAGACCCTGCAAAGAACTACGTAGGCTTGCCTGAATCAACAGCATGGGGCGGAGATTTCGGTCAGGATGACTACAATCAGCTTGTACAAGATATGTACAACGGCAAAATCACAGTTTCTGATGCTATCGATAAAGAGCCTGATGTTGCTGTCAGAGTAAACTATTACGGAAACATCAAATAATTTGAGATTCTGTTAATTTTTTTTGCAAAAAGGTTCTCTTGAAGAGTATAATCTTTTGAGAGAACCTTTTTTTTGGCAGTTTTCTTGAGGTTTCGGCACCGTCAGATTTTTCAGCTGAATTTATATGGCTTTCGCTGGGCGCATACAGATTCGGCTGAAAGATTTGCGCATGTCAGCATAAAATCTTTGTTGTTCTCAAAGGGGGCGTAAATGGGCGAAAACTATGCCATTGAAATGCTCGGAATAACCAAAAAATTTCCGGGAATCATTGCAAACGAGAATGTTACGATTCAGCTTAAAAAAGGCGAGATTCATGCCTTGCTTGGCGAAAACGGAGCAGGCAAATCAACGCTGATGAGCGTTCTCTTCGGGCTTTATCAGGCAGAAGAGGGAAAAATCCTCAAGGACGGCAAAGAAGTTCATATAAAAGACCCAAATGACGCGAACGCGCTTGGAATCGGCATGGTTCATCAGCATTTCAAGCTTGTTGAATGTTTTTCGGTTTTAGACAACATCATTCTGGGCGTAGAAGAAACTAAAGGCGGTTTCTTGCAGAAAGACGAAGCGCGCAAAAAAGTTGTTGCATTGTCTGAAAAGTATAACCTTAAAGTTGACCCTGACGCCATAATTGAAGACATAACTGTGGGAATGCAGCAGCGCACCGAAATTTTGAAGATGCTCTACCGCGACAACGATATTCTCATTTTTGACGAGCCGACGGCCGTGCTTACGCCGCAGGAAATAAACGAGCTGATGGAAATTATGCGCAACCTTGCAAAAGAAGGCAAAAGCATCCTGTTTATTTCGCACAAGCTTCAGGAAATCTTGAGCGTGGCAGACCGCTGTTCCGTTTTGCGCAAGGGCAAATATATCGGCACGGTCAACATCAAAGATACAACTGCCGAAGAGCTTTCGAGCATGATGGTCGGGCGTCAGGTCAAATTTGAGGTTGACAAAAAGCCTGCCGAACTTGGCGAAGTGATTCTCGACGTTAAAGATATGTGCGTTGCCGGCCCGCACCACCACAAAAACGCTGTAAACAACGTCAGTCTGCAAGTGCGGCGCGGCGAAATAGTTGCAATTGCCGGAATTGACGGAAACGGCCAGACAGAATTTGTACACGGTCTTACAGGGCTTTCGCCTATAAAGAGCGGTTCTATCTCTTTGTGCGGCAAAGACATTTCAGATATGCCGATACGCAAGCGTTCAATTCTCGGCATGAGCCACATTCCAGAAGACCGGCATAAATACGGGCTTGTGCTTGATTATACGCTTGAAGACAACATCATACTTGAACGCTATTTCGAAGATGAATTCACGAACAAGGCCGGCTTCTTAAAGCGCAAGTCAATACGCGCTTATGCAGAAAAGCTTATAAAGCAGTATGACATCCGTTCAGGGCAGGGCGCGGTAACAAAGGCGCGCAGCATGTCGGGCGGCAACCAGCAGAAAGCAATTATTGCAAGAGAAATCGACAAGAACCCAGAACTGCTCATCGCGGTTCAGCCTACGCGCGGCCTTGATGTCGGTGCAATCGAATACATTCACAAGCAGCTTGTCGCGCAGCGCGATGCCGGAAAGGCGGTGCTGCTTGTCAGCTTTGAATTGAGCGAAGTAATGAACGTAAGCGACAGAATTCTTGTAATGTTTGAAGGCGAAATTACCGGCGAATTCAGGTCGGATTCAATTACGCAGGAAGAGCTCGGCCTTTATATGGCAGGTGCAAAACGGCAGAACGCAAGAGAGGTGGCAGCAAATGAATAATCAGGCTGAAAAAAAGCAGTTTTTAAAGAATCCGCTCGTGCAGTCGGTTCTTACGTCTTTGTTCTGCATTTTTGCAGGGCTTTTAATCGGTTTTATCGTTCTTTTGATAATAAACCCGAACGAAGCAGGAAAAGCCATAAGCGTAATCATAAAGAACTATTTCTGGTATTCAAAGGCGGCAATGACAAAGCGCGCCCTGGGCACAACGCTCGTAAAGACTGCGCCGCTTTTAATGTGCTCTCTTTCGGTTTTGTTCGCTTATAAGACTGGGCTTTTCAACATTGGTGCGGCGGGGCAATATGTTGCCGGTGCAGGCGTCGCAATGTACTTTGCACTGAAGCTTGGTGCGCCGTGGTATGTCTGTCTTGTCATGGCAGTGCTTGCCGGTGCAGTTCTTGGCTCAATTTCGGGCTTTTTAAAGGCAAAGTGCAACGTGAATGAGGTAATCTCTTGCATAATGCTCAACTGGATTTCGCTTTATTGCGTGAACATGCTGCTTTCTCCGGTTAAAGAGCCGACAAGCCCGCATGTTGTTGCGCTTCTGAACACCAACCCGAAAGGCGCGCTGCCGACGCTCGGGCTTGGTGCGCTTTTCGGCAAAAACAAATACGTTACGGTTGCAATTTTTCTTGCCGTGATTATGGCAGTGATAATCTGGATTTTGCTCGACAAGACAAAATTCGGCTATGAGCTGAAAGCCACCGGCTTGAACAAGCACGCCGCTAAATATTGCGGTATGAACGAAAACCGCAACATCATCGTAACAATGGCGATCGCGGGCGGTCTTGCCGGAATGGGCGCGGCTTTTTATTATTTGAGCGGTTTCGAGCAGTGGTCTTGCTCAAGTACAAACTTGCCTGCAATGGGCTTTAACGGAATTGCGGCGGCGTTTTTGGGCGGTCTTCACCCGATTGGTGCGATTTTCTCGTCTTATTTTATTCAGCATATAACAGACGGCGGAACGCTCATCAACAAATCAGTTTATTCTTCGCAGATTTCAGACTTGATTTCTTCAATAATCATTTATCTTTGCGGTTTTGTGCTTTTCTTGAAGATGGTGCTCAACAATATTCTTGCTAAAAAAGAAAAAGAAACCGCGAACGCAAATGCAAGTGATACTGAATAGGAGAATTTTATGCTTTTGATACAATATACATTGATTTTTGCCGCCGTGCTTCTGCTTGTTGCGTTGGGCGGCTGTTTCAGCGAACATTCTGGAATTATCAACATCGGGCTTGAAGGAATCATGGTTATCGGTGCGCTGGGCGGCGCTTTGGCGATGAACATGCTAAGCCCTTCAACGCCTTATCCGGTGATTATACTTACGGTGCTTCTGGTGAGCATTTTGTCGGGCATGATTTATTCGCTGATGCTTGCGGTTGCGTCGATTAAGTTTAGCGCAGACCAGACGCTGGTCGGCACGGCGATGAACTTGCTCGGCACGGCTGTTGCAACAGTTGTTGTGCGCGCAATAAACATGAGCCGCAACCCCGACGACGTTTCTTCAACAGTAAAGTACATTGACCAGAAGAACGCGCTTATAATTCACATTGGCAGCTACGAATTCAACTGGTTCATCGTCATTTCGGTGATTGCGCTCGTTGCGGCTTATCTTGCGCTTTATAAGACGAAATTCGGCTTGCGGCTCATCGCTTGCGGCGAACACCCGCAGGCTGCAGATTCTGTCGGTATTAACGTTTACAAGATGCGCTACGCCGGGGTGCTGATTTCCGGGGCGCTCGGCGGTTTGGGAGGCACAGCCTATATTACAGCCGGTGTAAGCCAGTGGAAGTTTGAAAACGGCGTGGCGGGCTTCGGTTTTCTTGCACTTGCCGTTATGATTTTCGGCCAGTGGAAGCCTACACGGATTGCGCTTGCGGCTCTGCTTTTCGGCTTTTTCCGCGCGCTTTCAAATGTCTACACCGGCTACGACATGCTTAAAGCCTTGAATTTGCCGGGCACAGTCTATAATATGCTTCCGTATATTATTTCGCTTATCGTGCTTGCGTTTACATCAAAACATTCAAAAGCACCGAAAGCCGAAGGCATTCCGTATGACAAAGGAATGCGCTGATAAACTAGTGCAAAACAAAAGGAAAGATTATGACTTATAAGACTAGCGGAACTTGTTCTACAAAAATTGACTTTGATGTGGTTGACGGCTTGGTGCGCAACGTAAAATTCACAGGCGGCTGCAACGGCAACACACAGGGCGTTGCAGCTCTTGTTGAGGGCATGAAAGTCGAAGACGTGATTCAGAAGCTCAAAGGCATACGCTGCGGCTTCAGACCGACAAGCTGCCCGGACCAGCTCGCAAAGGCTCTTGAGGGATATAAAGGCTAAATCAATAAAAGCTGCCAATAAACAGAAAGTGTCTAATAGCCCAAACTCCGAGTTTTTAAGATTGCGGTGGCTGAGCGTAGTCGAAGCCATAATAAGCAGATTTTTTGTTTAAAATTGGAAAGCGGTTATTTCGACTTCGCTCAATAACCGCTTTCGCCAGCATGTTGCAACCTGAACAAGTTTCCATATCCAAGAGTCCGCGCAGGCGAATTTGGGCGCGCAAAAAATTCTGCAGGCACGAAGTGCCGAAGCCTTTTTGCGTGACGTAATTCGACGGGAGCGGACTCTTGACTAATGTAATTTCTACTTATTTTTCGTTAGGTTGCGCTTTTATTTTCCGATATTTAAAAAAGTTTCTTATCATATCAAAAGAGGATTCAATGTACGAATATCTGATTGAAGGCGGCTTTCCGATTAAAGGCACAATAAAGGCAAGCGGAAACAAGAACGCCGCCTTGCCCTGCATTGCCGCTGCGCTGCTTTCTGCAGAGCCAGTAACGCTCAAGAACATTCCAGAAATTGAAGATGTAGGCGTAATGCTTGACATATTCAGCGCGCTCGGCGGAACAGTCGAGAAAAAAGATTCAAATACATACGTTCTTCATGCCAAAAACATAAAAGAAAGCGAAATTCCAATAGAACATTCCAAAAAAATAAGGGCTTCAATCTTGTTTGCTGGCCCTCTTGTTGCGCGCACCGGCAAAGCCATTCTGCCGCCGCCGGGCGGAGACGTAATAGGCCGCCGCCGCCTTGATACGCACTTTCTGGCCTTGCAGGAACTTGGTGCTCAGGTTGCCGTAAACGGCAGATTCAAGTTTACAGCGAACAAGCTTATCGGCGCAGACATCTTCCTTGACGAAGCTTCTGTTACCGCAACAGAAAACGCCGTGATGGCGGCTGTGCTTGCAGAAGGCGAAACGATTATCACAAACGCCGCAAGCGAGCCGCACGTTCAAGATGTGTGCAAAATGCTTAACGCGATGGGCGCAAAAATTAGCGGCATCGGCTCAAACATTCTGAACATCAAAGGCGTTGCTTCGCTGCACGGCTGTGAATACGAAATCGGGCCTGATTACATGGAAATCGGCTCGTTCATCGGGCTTGCGGCTGCCACAAAAGGCTCAATTACAATTACCGGCGTAAACCCGCGCGACATGCGCCCGATTAAGCTTGCTTTCGGCAAGCTCGGCATTACATGGACTATCGAAGGCGACACTCTGACAGTACATTCCGGCCAGTCAATGAAGGTGAACACCGACTTGGGCGGCATGATTCCAAAAATCGACGATTCGCCGTGGCCAGGTTTTCCGCCTGATTTGACGAGTATCATGACTGTTGTTGCAACTCAAGTTGAGGGCACTGTACTGATTCACGAAAAGATGTTCGAATCAAGAATGTTCTTCGTTGACAAGCTTATCGGCATGGGCGCGCGCATTACGCTTTGCGACCCGCACCGCGCCGTTGTTTCCGGTCCGAGCAATCTGCACGGGTCAGAGCTTGTTTCGCCAGACGTGCGCGCCGGTATGGCAATGATTATTGCCGCCATGAGCGCACACGGCGAAAGCGTAATCCGTAACGTCTATCAAGTTGAGCGCGGCTACGAGCATCTTACCGAGCGGCTTCAAAGCCTCGGCGCGCACATCGAAAGACGGACAGTTTAATCTCAGTTTTGTCAGAAGCTTCAATTTGTATGTTCAATTCAGATTGAAGCTTCTTTTGTAGGTGAATATCAAATAGAATTTGCTCACTTTTGCTATTTTGAGACAAAATTCAAATGTCGGGTTTGCGATTGGGCATAATCTACAGAAAGGGATACATCGGCAAACCCTGCTAGTTTCCGCTTCGCGAAAACTAGAAAAGTTATGTACAATGTTCCATTTTGAACGAAATATCAAATGATATTTGTCTCCTTTTTGCATTTTGGGCAAAATATCATTTGATAATTGCTTCCTTTTCGCATTTTGGGCGAAATATCAAATGATAATTGTCTCCTTTTCGCATTTTGAACGAAATATCAAATGAAATTTGCTTCCTTTTTTCATTTTGAGCAAAATTTCATTTGATATTTTACTGATTATTTGATGTCCAATGAAATATCAAATGAATTTTAGGTGATTTTGCTGATTCAGCCTCTTTTTGCAGACCAGTATATTTAAAACGTGAATAATTTATCTGTTTCTATGCTTTTTACGTCCGGCATGGTTTTGCAGCGCAATGCCACGACCGTCATTTCAGGCGGCGCACCTGCCGGTTCAGTTGTAACTATCAGTTTTTGCCAAAAACAATACGAGGCAGCTGCTTCAGACAGCGGAAAATGGCGCATCGCCGTCAGCTGTGGCGAAGCATGCGGCCCAAAAACAATGAATATCAGCTGCTCAAACGGCGAAAAGCTCGATTTAACTGATGTCTATGTCGGCGAAGTCTGGCTTTGTTCAGGTCAGTCGAACATGCAGCTGCCGATGGACAGGCTCCGCTACAAATTTCCGCAAGAGATGACCGCGCCCAAAAACGACAAAATCCGCATGTTCACAGTGCCGATAAAAGTGCGCTACAGCTCTTCGTCTGAAGCGACAAACGGTGTGATTGACGAAGGTGCTGAAATTGACTGCTCTGGCGGCGCTGTTCCTGCTTGGCAAGCCGCTTCTAGCGAAACAATCGCAAGTTTTTCGGGCAGCGCATACTTTTTCGCGAAAAACCTTGCAGAAAAGCTCGGCGTAACTGTCGGAATAATACTCGCAGCGCAGGGCGGCTCGCCTGTAACGTCTTGGATGGGCGAAAAAAGCCTTGAAGCTTTCCCGGATTACGCCGCACAGCGCAAAAAATTCCTTGACAGCTCATATTGTTCAGACTTGAAAAAGCGCATAGAAACAGGGCTTGAACGCTGGAACAAGCTCTGCAACGAAAGCGACATCGGCACGCCGCAAAATTGGCACGAAAAGCCTTTTGAGAACGAAAAGACGCTGAACTTGCCCGGCGAGCTTGCAGACAAAAGCTTTGCAGGCGTAATCTGGCTTCAAAAAGAAGTTGAGCTTACGGCGGCGCAGCTTTCAGCTTTTAAGAAAAACGGCGCTTGGCTCTGGCTTGGCACTATCGTAGACCTTGATTTTGTCTGGGTGAACGGCACAAAAGTCGGCACAACATGGTACTTGTATCCGCCGCGCCGCTATCAGATTGACCCAAATTTGCTGCACGAAGGCAAGAACCGCATTGCCGTGCGCGTTGTTTCATCTGGTAGAAGCGGCGGCGCAAAGTTCATTCCGCTAAGACCTTACGCGCTTTTTTCAGGCGACATCATCAGCGGCACAGACTGGCAGCAAGTCTTTGACACAGGCGCAATCACCAAAGTATACAAGCCGGAGCTGCTCAAAGAAAAGCTTTCGGCCGGCGGTGTGTGCATCAGCCTTGAAGGTGAATGGCAGAGCCGCATAAGCTGTTCGGTTGAGCCGCGCAGTGATGAGCATTTCTTTGAGTGGGAACCTTCGGCTTTATATTACGGAATGCTCGAGCAATGTTTCGATTATGCCGTAAAAGGCGCGGTCTGGTATCAGGGCGAATCAAACGCCGAAAAATACGCCGAATATGCAGATTTGCTCGTTGCAATGGCGAAAGACTGGCGCGAACATTTTGTGCATTGCCCCGAAAAGCTTATGCCGTTCATAATCGCGGAACTGCCGTGCTTCAACGACATTAATTTGCTTACAGACAAATGCGACTGGGCGTTTTTGCGCGAACAGCAGCATGATGCGGCCGCGAAGCTTGGAAATGCGGCCGTCGCTACGCTTATTGACTGTGGCGAATGGAACGAGCTTCACCCCGAAGACAAGGCAACTGTGGGCAGACGCTGCGCAGAGCAGGCTTT
>JAEEGH010025546.1_pt1 | contig 11839 bp, 10 predicted proteins | sample 9134181 | NCBI WGS metagenome assembly JAEEGH01 (sample SAMN16246544, study PRJNA631951) | gut metagenome | biome: gut microbiome; feature: rumen; material: DP-attached | host: Bos | place: Iran: Karaj | collected 2018-10
GCGTGGACGCCTATATGGAGCTGTTCCTGCGTCACCCGCTCTCGATCCGACGTTACTACAGGCAGTTCGATTATTGAGCCTCACAATCAAAAGAAGGCTGACGGAGCACCGTCAGCCTTCTTTTCTATCCAGTTTTGCCCTCAGCGTGCCGACCAGCGGGCAAATTCCTCGTCCGTTGCGAGGACGCTGTGTGTCTCGCTGACGGCGTGATAGCTGCCCTTGGTATAGTCGATGCCGGAGCTTTTGTAATCATAGGCGATCGCCGTGCGCTGCTTCTCCACCCGCGGGTCCGGGTGCGGAACAGCAGAGAGCAAGCTCTTCGTATAGGGATGCAGCGGACGATCGAAGATGTCCTTCGTCGTCCCGGTCTCCACCAGATGCCCCAGATGCAGCACGCCGATGCGGTCAGAGATGTACTTGACCATGGACAGATCGTGCGCAATGAACAGATAGGCCGCGCCGAGCTCCTTTTGCAGGTCCTTCATCAGGTTGACCACCTGCGCCTGGATCGAGACGTCCAGTGCGGAGATCGGCTCATCTGCGATGACGAGCTTGGGCTCCATGATCAGCGCGCGGGCGATGCCGATGCGTTGGCGCTGGCCGCCGGAGAACTGGTGGGGATAGCGATTGGCGTGCTCCCGGTCCAGTCCAATGCGCTCCATAATGCGGTAGACTTTTTCCTGCCGCTCGTCAGCATTGACATAGAGGTGATGCACATCAAGGCCTTGAGCGATAATATCTCCCACCTTTTTGCGCGGATTGAGACAGGCCATGGGGTCCTGAAAGATCATCTGCATGCGGGTGCGCAGGTGCCGCGTCTCCGCCGCGCCAAGATGGCCGGAGATTTCCACGCCCTCGAAGAGAACGCGGCCCGCGGTCGGCGTGTAGAGACGAATGATTGAGCGGCCGATCGTGGATTTGCCAGAGCCGGATTCGCCGACGAGGCCGTAGGTCTCTCCCTCGTCAATATAGAACGAGACGCCGTCCACCGCCTTGACCGTGAATTTCTTGCTGACGCGGAAGTACTGCTTCAGGCCCTCCACTTCCAGAAGGTGTTCAGCCATCTGTTCTTTCCCCTCCCCTCATGCTTTCGATGCGACGGCGCAGCGAGTCGGGCATCGCCACCTTGGGCGCGCGCTCGTCCAGCAGCCAGCTTGCCGCATAATGTGTCTGGCTGATTTGAAACATTGGCGGCTCCGCCTTATAATCCGCTTCCAGCGCATAGGCGTTGCGTGGGGCGAACGGATCGCCCGCCGGCAGGTCTACCATGCTCGGCGGCGAGCCGGGGATCGTGTAAAGCCTCTCGCTGCTTTCATCGGAGATGTCCGGCATGCTGCTGAGCAGACCCCAGGTATAGGGATGGCGCGGGTCGTAGAAGATGTCCTCCACCGTGCCTTTTTCCGCAATGCGCCCGGCATACATGACGGCCACATAGTCCGCCACCTTCGCCACGACGCCGAGATCATGTGTGATATAGATTACCGAAATGCCGGTTTTCCGCTGGATCTCCTGGATCAGTTCCAGGATCTTGGCCTGGATCGTAACGTCCAGTGCCGTCGTCGGCTCGTCGCAGATCAGAATGTCCGGGCTGCAGGAGAGGGCAATGGCGATGACCACGCGCTGACGCATGCCTCCGGAGAGCTGGTGGGGATAGTTCCGCATCCGCTTTTCTGCCTCCGGGATGCCGACGAGCTCCAGCAGCTCGATCGCCCGGCGGCGGGCCAGCGCTCTGGACAGGTGCAGATGCTGGATCATCCCCTCCATCAGCTGCATGCCGATCGTCATCGTAGGGTCGAGCGAGGTCATCGGGTCCTGAAAGACCATGGCAATATGCGTGCCGTTGATATGCCGGCGCATCTCGCGGCGGGACAGACGCAGAAGATCCCGCTCCGTCCATTCATCCTTCTCCCGGCAACGATAAAGGATTGTCCCGCCTTCAACAATCTGGTTGGAACTGACAATTCCCATGATCGCCTTGACGGTCACGCTTTTGCCGGAGCCGGACTCGCCCACGATGGCGAGCGTTTCCCCCTGATAAAGGTCCAGATCCACACCGCGCACGGCGCGCACCGTACCGCCGCTTGCCTGGAAGGAGATACGGAGATCCCGGATCGTCAATGTCTTTTCCATGCTCACATCTCCTTCATCTTGGGGTCAAAGGCGTCGCGCAGGCCGTCGGCCATCAGGTTGAAGCTCAGCATCAGCAGTGCCAGCACCGTGACCGGGAAGAGCACCAGGAAGGGATACATGGTCATGGACTTGAAGCCGTCGCTGATCAGCGAGCCGAGGCTTGCCAGAGGAGCGGGGATGCCCAGGCCGATGAATGCCAGAAAGGCCTCGGTGAAGATGGCGTTCGGGATCGTCATCATGCACATGACGATAATCTGGCCGAAGATGTTCGGCAGGATTTCCCGGAAAATGATCGAAAAGGTGCTTTCACCCAGGGTGCGGGAAGCGAGGACGAATTCCCGTTCCTTCAGCCGCAGGGTCTGGGCACGAGTCACGCGGCTCATGCCGATCCACTCAGTGATCATCAGAGCCACGGTGATGCTGGTCAGGCCCGGCTTCATCACCACGATCAGAAGCGTCACGATCACTGTCGTGGGGATCGTGGAGAGGATCTCAACGATTCGCTGGAGGAAGAAGTCAAGCTTTCCGCCATAATAGCCGGAGACCAGCCCGAAGCTCATACCGACAAAGGTGTCGATAAGGATGGCCACCAGCGCCACATACAGCGAAACGCGCGTACCGGTCCATGTCCGCGCAAACTGATCGCGGCCAAGGGCGTCGGTCCCGAAGATGTGCGTCACATCCTCGATTCCCTTCTGGGTATAGACGTTGCTGCGGATCGGCTCGCCGTTGACATACTGGGTATAGACGCCGGAAAAAACCGGAGCGGATTCCCAGCCCGCGATGTGCGGCGGCAGGTTGCGCTGGGACATGTCCTGCGTGCGGTAATCATAGCCGCTCAGCGCGGGACCGGCAAAGGCCATGAATACGATGAGCACGATCATTACAAGCCCGAACACCGCGCCGCGGTTCTTGACGAAGCGGCCCAGCGCGTCCTTCCAGAAGCTCTGTGCGCTGTAAACCTTATCGATGCCGAGATCCCGGTTCTGTGCCGGTACGAAATCCTCGCTCTCTACGAGAGAGGCATATTCCTTTGCTGTCATCATGTTGAAGCATCCTCCTTTGCCAGACGGATGCGCGGGTCGATCACACCGTAAAGGATGTCCACAATCAGCATCACAGAGATGAACATGATGCTGTAAACGAACACCACCGCCAGCACGACATTATAGTCGTTGAACTGGATGGCCGACACCAGCAGGCTGCCGATACCGGGGATCGCAAAAATCTGCTCCACCACAAGGCTTCCCGTCATCAGCTCGACCGTCAGGGGCGCGAGCACCGTGACGATCGGGATCAGCGCATTGCGAAGACCATGTACGCCGAGCAGCCGAAACGACGATATGCCCTTCGAGTCGGCCAGCAGCATGTAGTCCGAGCCCATGACCTCCACCATTTCGGTCCGGGCAAAGCGCGCGACGGTAGCCATGGAAAACATGCTTAGCGAGATCGTGGGCATCACGGTCGAGCGCGCGGCGTCCGCCGTGCTGTACAGCAGCGGCAGCCAGCCGAGGCGGAAGCCGATAAAATAACTCATGGCCATGGCAAACACATAGGAGGGAAAGGCAACGCCGATAACGGAGACCACCGTGGCGAAAGTATCCAGGAAGGAGTTGCGCTTCATCGCAGCCACAATCCCCATCAGCAGCCCGATGAGCGTGCCGAGCGCCACCGCCTGCACCCCGATGCGGATTGAAACCATAATGCGTGCGCGCAGCAGCGAGGCGATGGGCATATTTTTCTGGATGACATAGGAAACGCCGAAATCCCCGGAGAGCATGGCCTTGAGATAATTGACAAACTGAACGGGAAGGGGCTTGTCCAGGCCGTATTTGGCCTCGAGATTTGCCCGCTGCACCGCGGTGATCTTCTCGTCGTTAAAAGGGCTGCCCGGCATACTGTGAAGCATGGTAAAGAGAACGGCGAGAATAATGAGGACGGTGACCACCGAGATCAGCACCCGTTTGAGGACGTACTTAAACATACTTTTTCCCCTTTACGAAGGACGGCCGCGCAACCGATGTAGCGCGGCCGCCCTTTAACGGATTTGCTGTAAGAATGCTGTATCAGAAGTTCACATCCACGTCTTTGTAGATCGTGCCCACACCGACGGGGAAGAAGGCCAGACCGGTGATGCCGGGCCGCACCATGGCGGCGGTACCCTTCTGGTAGACCGGAAGGATCACAGCGTGCTCCATCACGAGCGCCTCGGCCTGCTTGAGCGCCTCCCAGCGCTCCTCGTACCGGTTGGCAAGATCGCCGTTGGCGTCCGCGATCAGCTTGTCATATTCCTCATTGCTCCACTCGCCGTAATTGTAGGTCGAGCCAGTCGTCCACATGTCCAGATAGGTCATCGGGTCAGCGTAGTCCGGGCCCCAACGGGTCAGGCCGAGCTGATACTCACGGTTCTGCATCAGTTCGGTACGGCTCTTCTTCGGCTGAGATTTGAGGTTGATGTGTACGCCGGGCAGATTGTTCTCGATCTCGCTCTGCAGGAACTGGGCAATTAGCGGCGTGGAGTCGGAGTCGTCATAGAGAAGCTCGATCGTGACTTCGTCCACACCGAGCTCTTCCTTGGCTGCCTCCCAGTACTCCTGGGCCTTGGCCTTGTCGGTCTGCAGGTAGAGCGGTGAGGTCTCACGGAAGTCCTTGCCGTCCGGGCCGATGGCCAGGCGGTTCGGGATCGCGAAGTCGGCGGGCGTGGAGCCGTCCTGCAGGATCTCATAGCAGATCACGTCCTTGTCATAGCTCAGTGCGATGGCCATGCGCAGGTTTTCGTTCTCAAGGCCGCAGGAATACTCCTCGCTCTTCGGATTGAGGTTGGGGGAGAGATACCACAGATAGCCCTCTTCGATGCGGGTAAAGCCGTCCATGGTCTGGTACTTCACGATCTGGTCGCCGGAGAGGCGGACATAGTCCAGGGTGCCGTTTTCATAGGCCAGCATCGTCTGCTGCGGATCCTTGATGATCTGGAAATTGATTTCGTCCAGATTGACCTTGTCCGCGTCATAGTAGCTGGGGTTTTTCTTGAGCTGATAGGTGTTGCCGCCCACGTCCCAGGCAGACATGTAGAAGGGGCCGCAGCAGAGCAGCTTGTCGGCACCCAGCGCATACTCGCTGCCGAGCTCCGTGGCAAAGGCCTCGTTGATCGGACAGAAGCTGGGGAAGGTCATCAGGTTCAGGAAATAGGAAACAGGATGATCCAGCTCGACCTTCAGGGTCTTGCTGTCCACAGCGCTGACGCCGAGTTCCTCGATGGGCAGCTCGCCGCTGATGATGGGCGTTGCGTTCTTCACGGCCGCCACTTCCATCATGAAGCTGTATTCGGAGGCAGTCACGGGATCGACCAGACGGCGCCATGCGAAAACAAAGTCGTCCGCCGTGACGGGTACGCCGTTCATCCAGTTGGCGTCCTCACGAATGTGGAACACATACTCAGTAGATTCCTCGTTCGTCTCATAGGATGCGCACAGCGCGTTGACCGGCGTGCCGTCCGCAGCAGTGACGAAGAGCGGTTCGATGATCGCGGAGATAACCTCCAAGCAGTCGGCCTCCGTGGCGATCGTGGAATCCATGTCGAACAGCTCAGCCATACGGCCGACATTCAACACCTTGTAGTCGCCGTCCTCTGCGGTATCGGCAGACGCGGCGTCTGCAGGGGCCGCGGGAACAGGAACCGTTTCCTGCGCGGCAGGAGCGCCGCAGCCCGCCAGCATCAGCAAAGCCAGCAAAAGCGGCAGGATCTTCTTCCAGGTTTTCATGGCGTTCTCTCCTTTTTTCACGGCTCCGTCAAAGCAGAACCATAGTATTCAGCGGTTTCTCACGCTAAATTGACTATAGCATTTTCCATATAACTTGTCAATAACTTTGTACCACTTTGGCGGAACACAGGCGCGGCAATCGCAAGGCCTGTGAAGCAGCAAAATATGGCATATTTTCGCTCTTTCCGAGCACTTCGTTTGGCTCGCCCGAGGCAGAGCATTCGCCTTCGAAAAGCCCGGTCGGACACGAATTGTTAAATTGGTACAAAAAATAACAACAATTATATAAAATGCCGCACGGCGAGCCGAAGCCCGCCGTGCGGCGTTATGATCCTGCGATCGTGATTCAATTATCCTTCTCTTTGGTAATGGACGCTGAAGTTGCACTTATCGCCTCTGGTATAAGTGCGGGCGTATTCCACGATCCGGCCGTGCTGATCATAGCTCAGACCCTGGAACTTCATCACGGCAAAGGAACTGTCGATGTCCAGCAGACGCGCCTCCATGGGGTCAAGCTCCTCCAGTTCCAGCCGCTCCCACACGCGGGAGATGCGGATGCCGTAGAATTCATAGATCTGATACATGGAAAAAACATTGAGATCCACCTGCGGAAGGTTTTCCAGTACGGTCGTTGGGATATACAGCTCTTCGAGCGAGTAGGGTTCGCCGTCGCTGCAGAGAACGCGCTTGATATAGTACACGCTGTCGTGGGGATCGATTTTCAGCAGACTTGCATAATAGGGGCCGGCTTCTCGCGTTGCCTTGATGAGTATCTTGGCCGAGCTCTTGTGGCCGAGCTGCTCCATCGTCTGCTTGAAGCCGCCGATGGTCTCAAGATCACGCTCGTCCTTCCTGCTCGTGACGTACACGCCCTTTCCCTGCACACTTTTCAGCAAACCCTCGTAGATCAGCGCGGAGATCGCGGAGCGTACGGAGAGGCGGTGAATCCCGTAGGTCTCCGCCAGAGCGTTCTCGGAGGGAATCGGTGTGCCGGGCGGATACTCGCCGCTCTCGATTTTGCTGCGGATAACTTCCCGCAGTTGAAGATAGAGCGGGGAGTGATAATTCACTTTTTTCTCGTTCAAAGCACCTTACACCGCCTTTCCATTCGCCGCCGCGGCATGCGCGTCACTCGGCAAATCGGGTTTCCATCCGGCTGATCAGCATGACCCGGTCCGGTCGGATCATGACCCGGCAGTATTCCAGCATTGCTCCGTCCTGATCATAGGTCCGGCTCTCGATTCGAAAGATGGGCGTCTCATTGGGAAGCTCAAGCAATTCGGCTTCTTCTCCCACGCGCGTGGTGGAGATCCGCTCCTCGCCCTGCGTGGGAACCACGCCGTATTCCTGCTCAAAAACGCGATAGAGCGAGTCTCGTGCAAAATCGAAGCGGTCGATGTCCGGAAAGCGCTCGACCAGGAAATATGAGCTCTCGATCTGCAGGACCCTGCCGTCTGCAAAACGGAGGCGCGACAAATGCCACAACTGCGTGCCCAGCGTGACCCGGAAAAGGCGGGAAAGACGCTTGTCGCTCTCGATCTTTTCAAAGGCCAGCAGACGGCTCTCATGGGGCCGTCCCTGCAGTGTGGTCTCCTCTTCGAAGGATTTCAGACCCTGCAGTTTGCGGCGGTATTTGTCCCCGGAATAGTAGATCCCGGACCCGGGACGTACCTCCAACTCGCCGCTCTTGACCAGCCGGTTGATCGCCGAGCGCAGCGTACTGCGGTTGCACGACCACATCTCGCACATTTCCCGCTCTGCGGGCAAGCGATCGCCCGCCTTCAATCTGTTTTGTCTCAGATAGGCACGAAGTGCTTCCAGAGCGGCCTCACGCGGTCGGACAACATACTCTTGCAACGCTGCACACCCTCTTTCCGCCTGTAAGTATTCAATAAAGTATAGCACGAAAAGCCATCCGAACGCAAGTAAAAGATCGGCTTTGGGCGTGTTGTACATTTTTCAAATAAGCCCTAGTGTTGTCTTGCTCCTCTCCTCTTGAGTGATAAAATCGCCTTCAGCTTCTCCCAGGAAAAATGAGGTCTGCTCTCGCCGATTGAATTATCGTTTACTTGACGGTACAGAGAAGATGTTAATCCTGTATCGTGAAAACCCTTTCTTTTTCGTGTTGCAACAAACCGTGAAAGCCAAAAAAACGTGTTTGTATTAGAACTCCATTAGAACTGGGGAAAGTGCAAAAAGTGAAAATAAAGAAAAAGTTCCGAAAACGCTTATTGCTAAGCAATTTTCGGAACTTTTATGGTGTGCGAGGCGGGACTTGAAGTCCACGTTTTTCATTTTATGTATTCTAATCAATCTATTCTTGCGACCGGTATTTTCAAAATGTGGAGGCAGCGAAGTCTCTCTCTGAGTTGACGGGTGTTGCCAGCACCATGCATCGGGATTTTGTGGAGCGTGTCCATGCTGTGCGCACACAGAAGCTCTCCAAGGAGATTGAAGCTGCCTGTAGCTATATCGAGCGTCATCTGGAGGAAGAGCTGAGCATTGCTTCCCTCGCCGCTTATGCCGGGTATATGGAGTATTATTTCTCCAAAAAATTCAAGCGGGAGTTGGAGATGACACCTGCGGAGTATATTCGGAAAAAGCGTCTGACAAAGGCCGCTCTGCTGTTACGTTCTTCGGATCTGGATGTACAGCAGATCGCATCCCGGCTGCAGTTTTGCTCCCAGAGCTATTTCACAGACTGTTTCCGAAAAGAATTCGGCGTATCTCCCACCAAATACCGAAAGGATGGAAAAGCATGAGCCGTATCTTGATCAATCCGTTGAACATCCCCTATCAGTTCCAGCACTACAACAAGCAGGCCTCCCGCGAGTCGGCCGACCCAACGCTGATATATTTCAAGGGGCGCTACTATCTCTTTGCCTCCATGTCTGGCGGGTTTTACTACTCCGACGACATGCTCCATTGGGACTGGCATGAAAACCGGGAACTGACGCCCTTCCGCTATGCGCCTGACGTGCGGCAGGTTGGCGACTGGCTCATTTTCTCCTCCTCAGACCGGGATCCCAGTGCCATCTACCGCAGCAAGGATCCTCTGAGCGATGATTTTGAAAAGCTCAGCGAGCCCTTCCCGTTTTGGGATCCGAACATCTTCCAGGACGATGACGGGAGGGTATATTTCTACTGGGGCTGTGCCAACACCACGCCAATCTACGGTCAGGAATTCGACCCGGAAACGATGACGCCCATCGGAGAGAAGAAGGAGCTGATTTTCGGCAACACCGCCGAGCACGGCTGGGAGCGTCCGAACTATCCCGGAAGGCCGAAGGAACAGGGCAAAGAAGGGCTCGCCATGCGGCTGTTTCGACTGTATATGCGCCTCAGCGGCGCGGATAAAAAGCCCTTTATTGAAGGCGCGTTCATGAACAAATGGAACGGCAAATACTATTTGCAATACGCCGCACCCGGCACAGAGCTGGCCACCTACGGGGATGGGGTGTACGTCGGCGATTCGCCGCTGGGGCCCTTTACCTATCAGGCGCACAATCCCTTCTCCTCCAAGCCGGGCGGCTTCATCACCGGCGCAGGCCACGGCTCGACGATTGAAGACGAGCATGGCAACCTCTGGCATGCCTCCACTATGCGCATTTCCGTGAGCGCCAATTTTGAGCGCCGCCTTGGCCTATTTCCGGCTGGGCTGGACAGAGATGGGATCCTCTTCTGCAACCAGAACTTCGCGGATTATCCGCTGGAGATCCCCGAGGGGAAATTCGATCCCCGGAGCGTCAAGCCGAAATGGATGCTGCTGTCCTACAAAAAAAGCGCCGTGGCCTCGTCATACCGCGAGGGGCATGAGACGGCCAAGGCACTTGATGAGGACATCCGTTCCTGCTGGTGCGCCAAGGGCAGCGCCGGAGAGTGGTATCGGCTGGATCTTGGCGATGTGTATGCGGCGCACGGCATTCAGCTTGACTTTGCCGACGTAGACGTGCCCATGCTGGAGGTGGACAAATCTCTGCGCTCCAACGTCTACACCTCCAATCGCTACATCGACCCCGATCCCACGCTGCGCACCCGGTATCTGCTGGAGGGCAGTGCGGACGGCAGCGAGTGGTTTGTGCTCTCCGATAAACGCAGCGCCGAAACGAATCTGCCGCATGATTATCTGGAGCTTGACGGCGTGAAGCTGCGCTATGTGTGCGTCACGGCGGAGAAACTGCCTTACGATGAGCCCTTTGCGCTCTCCGGACTGCGGGTGTTCGGGCTTGGCAACTGCGCCGCGCCGGAGGCGGTAACAGCCTTTGACGCTTCTTGCCCGGATCCTATGACTGCAAAACTGAGCTGGAAGGCCGCTGACCGAGCCATCGGCTACAACATTCGCTACGGAATCTCGCCGGACAAGCTTTATTCCAGCCACATGGTCTACGGGCAGACGGAGGTGCTGCTCACGATGCTCAACGCAGGACAGAACTATTACGCCGCCGTGGACTCTTTCGGCGAGGGCGGTGTGACCGAGGGTGAATGCCTACCGCTGCAGTGAGGCAGGGAAAAAGAGCCGGGATGCTCTCTTAGAGCGGGATGCTCTCTTAGAGCAAGATTCGCCTTGAGACGGGATTTGTCAAGGTGTTTTTTTATATATCTGCAAAATGGCAAGCGTTTCTACAAGGACAGATTTGTCCCTACTCCCATAGCGAATATGAAAATGGCTGTATACGGCAAAGCAACTTTTTGCCGTTTACAGCCATTATCGCAGAGAGGTCTTTTTCGTTATTCGTGTTTGTCCGTCCGTCAGTTCCAAGGTCATAATTTGCTATAACGAAAGTGTATTCGCGGACAAGGGGTGTATTTCTGTTATAGGCGTTTCTGATAAAACTGTATCGTGCATTCGGCGGGAGTTGCGCCGCCCTATTTTTCCTCTGCCTGGCGGATAAAACGTCGGATCACCTGATATCTGTGCTCAAACACCCGCTTCACAAGAGGGCTTTTCAGCTCCGCGTCGAAGCCGTGATAGCTCCCTCCGATCAGATTACACTCCGTCTCAACACCGGCAGCCTTCAGTTTGTTGGCATAGGCGATCGCTTCGTCGCGCAGAACATCCATTTCCTGCGGCTCCACATAAGCCTGCGGCAGTCCATGGCAGTCATTTTTCATCGGCACTACACGTCGGATCTCCTCGCATCCATTATGGAAAAACAGTTTCCACATAGAATCGTTTGCCTTTTTTGACCAAACGCCATATTCGTATTCGTCCACCGATTCATAACGCCAGGACTCGTTGTCACAGACCGGATACAGAAGCATTTGCGCAAGCAGCGGGAAGCGATCCTCATCCCGGTTGCGAATCGCTGCATTTGCAGCGAGGCATCCGCCCGCGCTGTCTCCGTACAGGATGACCTGCTCCGGGTCTACTTGCAGCTGCGAAGCATTCTGAAATACATACCGAAGCATCTCATAACAATCGTCATTTACTCGCTTGCAATCGACCCGAGGAACGATCCGATAATCAGGCAGAAACACCTTAACACCGCAGTTGGATGCGTAAAGTGCGCTGTTGTCCATCATGGCCTTCTGGATCGGAAACATAAACCCGCCGCCATGATAATAGACGATTGCCGGGTATTTTGCTCTCTTCTCCTTCGGCGTAAAGGTATAGAAAGGGATTTCAATACCGTCTGACGCTTGAAAGCTGCCCTTTTGAATATCGGCGATTTTCGATTTGTAAGAGTTCATCTGCCAGGATATGAAGCGGATAACTTTATCCATTTTGCCGGACAGCGCAAGTTCAGACATGTCATAATCCGTCCCGATTGCCTGTCCCTTCAGCTCTGAACTGTATTCATATCTCATCTTCATAGCTGTACACCCCACTTCCTACAGAATCAGTTTTTCCGCTGGGCAGAATAACAGTGGCTTCGCAATTACAGGGGATTTTGACCTGCATGCAGAAATGCTTTGCGCCATTCCTTCCTTCGATATGCCAATCCGAA
>JAEEGH010025547.1_pt1 | contig 11838 bp, 6 predicted proteins | sample 9134181 | NCBI WGS metagenome assembly JAEEGH01 (sample SAMN16246544, study PRJNA631951) | gut metagenome | biome: gut microbiome; feature: rumen; material: DP-attached | host: Bos | place: Iran: Karaj | collected 2018-10
TACACCGAAGGAACTTCGTGCGCATCTTGATGATTATGTAATCGGTCAGGATCATGCAAAGAAGGTGTTGTCTGTTGCTGTTTACAACCATTACAAGCGTCTTCGCAATGTTGAAAAGTCTGACGTTGAAATCTGCAAGTCCAATATTCTGCTGATCGGTCCGACCGGTTCAGGAAAAACCCTGCTCGCACAGACTCTGGCAAAATTCCTGGATGTTCCGTTTGCCATCAGTGATGCTACAACACTGACCGAGGCCGGATATGTGGGTGATGACGTTGAAAATGTACTTCAGCGACTGCTTCAGAACTGCGATTTTGATCCGATCAAGGCTCAGCGCGGTATTATCTATATAGATGAAATAGACAAGATTGCCCGCAAGTCCGAAAATACCTCCATTACCCGTGATGTATCGGGAGAAGGTGTTCAGCAGGCTCTGCTCAAACTTATTGAGGGAACCATTTCCAATGTACCACCTCAGGGCGGAAGAAAGAATCCTACCATGGAAACTATTCCGGTGGACACTTCAAAGATTCTGTTCATCTGCGGCGGTGCGTTTGCAGGACTTGAGAAGATTGTGGAGAAACGTCTGGATATCAATACCGGGATCGGCTTTAATGCAAACCTTGATGCCGGTGAAGTGCTGGATGACAAAACCAAGCTTTATGCACAGGTTGAGCCGGAGGATCTGGTTAAATTCGGACTGATCCCTGAATTTATCGGCCGTGTTCCTGTGGTTACAGCTCTCGAGGAACTTGACAGGGATGCAATGATTTCGATCCTGACCCAGCCGAAGAATGCACTGGTGAAGCAGTATCAGAGTCTTTTTGCACTTGAAAAGGTTGAACTTGAATTCACCCAGGAGGCACTCGAGGTTATTGCCGACAAGGCCATCGAGAAGGAAACCGGCGCCAGAGGTCTGCGCGCGATCGTTGAGGATATTCTGCTAGATACCATGTATGAGATCCCGTCCGACAAGAGTGTTGTGAAGGTTGAAATTACCAAGGAAGTTGCCGAAGGCAAGATCCCGCCGATCCTTACAAGAGATCAGAAACTGAACGCATCATAAATTAAAAATACTGGGCGGACGGCAGTAGGCTTTCCGCCTGATCCCGACTCCCGGATTACTGTCCGTAAAACCCGGGATAATTTAGAATTCAATTATGGAAAAAGATAGCAAAAAAAGCAGTAAGAAGTCTGCATTCAGAAAAAGAAACCTGTGTCCGTGGGTTCTTGTTTCCGGCACATCCTCCAATATTCTGTTTCCAGGCCAGAGCGGTGAAATTACTCTCTGTGATTCTCTGGAGAAACAGGTAGCATCCGGCGATTCCGTTGAGGATTTTGACGAAGAGTCTGTTTCCTTTGTCCGCCATAATATCGACAGAGCAGCGAAAATTCCTTCAAAAAAATATTTCCTGGTGTTCTATAAGTCAAAGGTTAATGAAGTTATTATGTATCCGGGGGATTATACCTTTGAACTGGAGGATGTCGTTAAATACAGTGTTGATGATAACGGAAATATCCTGTTCAACGGTATTCTGTGCGAGGCCCTGGGGTCGGTCTGTGATCAGAACGGCAAGGAACTGGAATTCGCGGATTATGATGATTTACAGAACGGCGATTTTTTCAATGTTTCTTCGTTGAAGATCCGGGCCAGGGCTCTTTCCAGGGTTTCCGTCGACGGCGGAGATCTGTGGAACAAGGATGCAGAATTCCGGGAGACACTGGAGGTTGATCTTCAGAAATGTCTGAACTTCTCAAAGGAGCAGGATAAACTTCTCCAGCCTGGTTCCTTTGTTCAGCATTCCAAGGATATCACTGCACTGATCGAAATGATCTGTGAAACCTACAACCGCATTGAGAACGAAAAAATCTCCACAGTGGCCAGACAGAGATCAAAACAGTTTCTGAACGGTATTGAGGGCGGCGAAAAGGAAATGATGGATCTGTTTTACGAACAGTTTGCCGAAGTTGCCCAGAGCGGACTGATGCAGCTCAATCCGAGCGATTTCCTCAGCAGCAATATGGAAAATATCTATGATCCGGTTGATCGTGCCGCATTCGCTATTTTCATTCTGCCGGCCATTTATTCACAGAATTCCAAAGATCCTAAGATTCAGACCTTCCTGAGATTAATGCGGGCAAGCATGAAACAGCCCGAATTCTTTACCGATGCTGCCATGGGGCTGTCTCATGCGGCTTTCGGTGAATATATTATCGAGCGCCTCAATATCAATTACAGGAAGTGGGAGATTTCAAACAATATAGAGGATAAGCTTACCACTTCGCTCAACAAGAGCCAGACTGAATTCATGCTGCAGGAGAAACTGCGTACAATTCAGAATGAAATAGAGAATCTGGGTTCGGACGGGGTGACAGCAAGCGATAAAGCCTCACTTAAGGCTCAGATTGAAAATCTTAAGTGTCCGGAAGAGGTGAAAAACATTGCTCTTACTGAATATACCAGATACCGTAATATTCCGTACTCATCACCGGAATCTCTTATTTCTCGCAATTATATGGAGTGGATTATCAAACTGCCGTGGTTCCCGAAGGAGACTTCGAGCATCGATCTCAATCGTGTGCAGGAGGTTATGGACCGCCATCACTACGGACTGAAGGAGATCAAGGATCAGATTATGGAATATCTGGCCGTGCAGAACCGCCGCGGTTCGGTAAAAGGAAGGATCCTCTGTCTGGTAGGTGCACCGGGTGTGGGTAAGACCTCCCTTGTAAAATCCATAGCCGAGGCTGTTGGCAGGGATTATGTGAGGATCTGTCTGGGCGGTGTAAGGGACGAGGCTGAAATACGCGGTCACCGCAGAACCTATCTCGGTTCGCTGCCCGGTAAATTTATTTCCGAAATGGCACGTCTTAAGACCAATGATCCGGTTATTCTTCTGGATGAAATCGACAAAATGTCCTCCGATGTCCGCGGTGATCCGTCTGCTGCACTGCTGGAGGTGCTGGATCCTGAACAGAACCGCAGTTTTACTGATCACTACCTGGATTTTCCGTATGATCTGTCCAACGTTCTGTTTATTGCCACAGCCAATTCAACCGACATCCCGAAACCGCTGCTTGACCGTATGGATGTGGTGGATGTCTACGGTTATTCAAATGATGAAAAATTCCATATCGCCCGTGAATATCTGATCCCTAAACTGGTAAAAGAGAATTTTGTGACCGGTGACGAGATTACATTCAGCGATGATGCGGTAAGACATATTATTCTGGACTATACTAGAGAGCAGGGTGTGCGTAATCTGGAGCGTGAACTTGACAAGATCTACCGCAAGGCAATAGTTAAAATTGATACTTCCGACGGTAAAAAGAAAAAGCCGATCAGCATCGATACTTCAGATCTGGTTGCCTATCTCGGACCGATCAAGAATATTATCAATAAAAAGTCCGAGGATCGTGTCGGACTGGTTAACGGACTTGCCTATTCTGAAACCGGCGGTGATCTGCTTCCGATCGAGGCATGCAGCTATCGAGGCAAGGGGGAACTTAAGCTTACCGGAAAACTCGGTGACGTGATCAAGGAATCCTGTGAAATTGCCTTTACCGCTGTTAAAGCAGTACTGACACGGCAGAAGGATCCAAAGAGCGAGCAGCAGCTGGACGGACTTGATAAATTGAATATTCATATTCATTTCCCTGACGGCTCAACCCCGAAGGACGGTCCGAGTGCTGGTATTGCCGTATGTTCAGCCCTGTATTCCGTAATTACCGGAAGAGAGGTCAGATCTGATTTTGCCATGACCGGGGAGATTTCTCTGCTTGGTCGTGTTCTTCCGATTGGAGGGCTGAAGGAGAAACTTCAGGGTGCAATCAATGCGGGAGTGTTCCAGATTATTCTGCCGAAGGACAACCGCAATGATCTGGAAAAGGTTCCTGATCAGATTAAAGAGCGCCTGACGTTCCATTTTGTGAGCGATCTGTCGGAGGTTCTTGCTCTGGTTATAAAATAAAAGGCCGGTACCGCTGCAGTCTGTAATGTTGATTTCGATCACAAAAACGGGCTTTGCCCTGATAGCTGTATGCGGTAATACCTTAAAATAACGATTTGTTTTTTGAATATTATTAAATTAAAGATTAGTGAATAAGATATAGAGGAATATCAATATGTTAATGGATAAGATGAGACAGGGTGCTCAAAGCCTTACAGCTAAGATCATCTTTGTAATCATCATGGTATCTTTTGCTTTGGCGGGTATCGGTGGTTACGCTGTTCGCAAGCCTAATACTGATCCTGTGGAGGTTGACGGTATTGCAATTCATGCGATGGATTTTGATCGTGCGTACCGTGAGCAGAAACAGGAAATACAGAGACAGGCCGGTGAACATTTTGCTGAAATGATTGCCGCAAACCCTACCTTCCTTCCTATGCTGAGAAAGCAGGTTCTTTCCAACATGGTGGATAATCTGATTGTTGATCAGCGTGTGCTGAAGCTCGGTCTGCGGGTAAGCGATGACGTGATCAAGAAGGTTATCACCAAGGATATTGATGCATTCAAGGTTGACGGCAAGTTTAACAATGAGCAGTATCTGAACGTGATTACCAGAGTAGGTTATACATCTGCAAGCCAGTTTGCGCAGGATCAGAAACTCAGAATGCAGCAGAGTCTCTATACTGATTCATTCAGAGCATCGCAGTTCTCGCTTCCATTCGAGAACCAGGCATTCCTGGCTCTGCAGAAACAGGAACGTGCTGTAGATGTATACAATATCTCACCTGATAATTTTGTTGCAGATGTTACTTTAAACGATGAGGAGATGACCAAATTCTTCAAGGAACACTCCAACCGTTATGTACAGCCTGAACAGGTAAAGGTTGACTATATCGTTCTTTCAAAGAGTGAACTGGCCAAGGATCTGAAGGTACCTGATGCCGATATCCAGAAATACTATGAGGAACACAGTTCAAACTTCACTGAAAAGGGCAAATACCACGTTGAACATATCTTTGTCAACGCTTCAAAGCCTGAGGAGAAAGAGGCGGCTAAAAAGAAGATTGAAGAGGCTCTTGCCAAGATTAACGGCGGTGAACTGTTTGAAACTGTTGCCAAAACATATTCCGACGATGTTCTTACTTCATCCAAGGGCGGTGACCTGGGATGGCAGCCGTACGGAACTCTTGAAAAGGAATTCGAAGATGCCGTTAAGTCTATGAAAACCGCCAACCAGGTTTCCGGCGTGATTGACACCCAGTACGGATATCACCTGATCAAATTCCTTGAAGCCAAGGAGGATCAGCTCAAGCCGCTCGACAGTGTGAAGGATGTGATTATCTCCAAGATTAATGAAACCAAGGTTGATGATGTTTACTCTGAGAAGATGGATCAGCTTTCAACCCTGATTAACGAAATGCCTGATGATCTTAAATCAATTGCGAAGGAGGTAGGTCTGCAGGTTCAGAGCTCCAACTTCTTTGACAGAAACACCACAGTGGTTCCGTTTGACAACCCTCAGCTGCAGAAGCTGGTGTTTGATCCAGCCTTCAGAGAGGAGGCTCTTGCATCCGAACCTATTTCCATTGCTCCTGATGCCGTAGCCGTAGTGTATGTGACCGGATACAAGGAGAAATACACCAAGAGCCAGGAAGAGGTTAAGGAACAGCTGGAGAAGGATTTCAGAAACGACAAGGCTGACGGGATCGCCTCATCAAAGGCTTCTGAACTTGAAAAACTGCTGAAGGCCGGTGATCAGAGTGCAGTTGATGCCTTTGTAACCAAGAACAAGATCGTTAAAAAGAATTCAGCTGCTCTCAAGCGTACTGATTCTTCTTTTGATTCTGCGGTTGTTGACGGAATTTTTGCAATGCCTAAGGCATCATCCGGTGTTAACACCGCTGTTATCGACGGACTTGACGGACACAAGTATGTGGCACAGCTCGGCAAGGTAACCAATTATTCCGGTGAAATCTCTGAGACTGATGCTTCAATGGCATCCTCCCAGATCAAACAGCTGAACTCGGTAAGAGATTTTGAACTGCTGAAGAAACAGCTCAGAGCTGATTCTAAGATTGAATTCAATGAATATGCTCTCAAGCAGTATGCAAGCAACGACGGTCTGAATGACTAGCAAGGTGCAGCAGTGATGCCTGTAGCATGATTTAAAAAGCCCGATTTAACAATCGGGTTTTTTTGCGTGTAACAGATCAAATATCTGTCAATTGATCCGTACTATTTGCTTATGATCTCTTATAATGTTACGATGTATTGTTAATGACTGAATTATTATTACAAATAATGAATAAAACAGAAAATAGAGAGAGGGATTGAGATTGATTAATGTTCTGTTAGTTGATGATCATGAACTTGTTAGAACTGCAATCCGCAGATATCTTGAGGATGTAAAGAATATCAAGGTTGCAGGTGAGGTTGCCAGTGGCGAGGATGCAGTGGCGTGGGCCCGCAAGAACGAGGCAGATGTGGTTCTGATGGACATGATAATGCCTGGAATGAACGGTCTTGAAGCTACCAGCAAATTCCTCCGCATCCGTCCAGATGCCAGAATTCTGGTTCTTTCAGCACAGACTGAAGATCCTTTTCCGACCAAGGTAATGCAGGCCGGTGCCTTCGGTTATCTTTCTAAAAATGCAAGTCTTGAGGAAATGGTTGTTGCAATCAACACCGTGTACAAGGGCAGAAAATATCTCTCCCAGGAAATTGCCCAGCAGATGGCTCTCAGTACAGTTTCACCGGTGGATAATGAGAATCCGTTTAACAATCTGTCTGAGAGAGAACTTCAGATAACGTTGCTGATCACCAAGGGATCAAAGGTTAATGAAATCGCCCAGCAGCTGAGTCTCAGTCCTAAGACAGTAAACAGCTACCGTTACAGAATATTCGACAAACTGGCAATCAGCGGTGATGTTGAACTGACAAGAATGGCTATCAGATATAAACTCGTCGATGAATAGCCAGATCCAGGATCAGCAGGATGCAGAGCGGAGGTTTGATTCCGCCGCTTTTTTGAAGACTGTGCCCGAGCTTCCCGGTGTCTACCGGATGTACAATGAAAAAGATCAGATTATCTATGTTGGAAAGGCCAAGAATCTTTCCAACCGTCTTCATTCGTATTTCGTCAAAGATCTGAGTTCTGAAAAGACCAGGGCTCTGGTCAGAAATATTCATCACATAGAGTTCTCCATTACCTACTCGGAATCCGATGCACTGATCCTCGAGCAGAATCTGATTAAGGAAAACCGGCCGAAATACAATATTCTGCTGCGAGATGATAAATCCTATCCGTATATTCTTATTACTGATGATCAGTATCCTGCCATCTATTATCACCGCGGTGCCAAGAAACTCAAGGGAACCTACTACGGTCCCTATCCGAACTCCTCGGCGGTAAAGGACAGTCTTAAAATTCTGCAGAATATCTTTCCTATCCGCCAGTGCTCGGAAGCCACCTACAGAAACCGCTCACGTCCGTGTCTGATGTATCAGATCAAAAAATGTCTCGGTCCCTGCATCAGCGGGCTTGTTTCCGACAGTGAGTACCGCAGAAATGTAGAACTTACCGCCATGTTCCTGAGCGGCCGGTATAATGAGCTTATAAGCAGTCTTACCGGACAGATGCAGCAGGCAAGCGATAACTGTGAATTTGAGCGGGCCATCACCATCCGTGATCAGATCTTTGCCCTGCGCAAGGTGCAGGAGCAGCAGGTGGTGGATGACTACAACAGTCCTGATACCGATATCCTCGGTATTCAGTACCTTAACGGCATGGCCTGTGTCAATGCCATGTATCACCGCCACGGTCAGATGATCGGAACCAGAAATTTCTTTTTAAAGTGCAGCTATGATCAGGATCTAAAGGAAATCCTGCAGGCTTTCATTGAACAGTATTATTCCGAGAAAATGTCATTCAGTATTCCGGCTGAGATTGCCGTTTCTCCGGAATACCGTTTTGATGAGCAGCTGGAAAACACCATTTCAGAAGTATGCCGCCGCAGGATCAGGTTTGTCTATCCGGTGCGTGGAAGCAGGGCGAAGTTTCTCAGTCTTGCTGATGAGAATGCTAAAACGGCAATCAGCAGCAGAATCAAGTCGGAGGATCTGCAGCGGGAGCGCATTGAAGGGATCGAGCAGCTGTTCGGACTTCAGCAGGGTTCCGTCAACCGGATGGAATGCTACGATATTTCCCATACCTTCGGTGAAAGAACAGTGGCCTCCTGTGTGGTGTTCAACCGTTCAGGCCCGCTTAACAGTGCCTACAGAATTTTCAACATCGAGGGCATAACCGCCGGGGATGACTTCGCCGCCATGGATCAGGTTCTCCACCGCAGATTTCTTCATGCTGATTCCTCTGATAATTTCCCTGATATTCTTTTCATCGACGGAGGTGACGGTCAGCTTTCCCAGGGGGAGAAGGTGATTCAGAAGGCACGGGAAAAATTCCCCGGCTATAATCCTCTCATTGTCGGCATATCCAAGGGGGAAGGCAGAAAGCACGGTCTTGAAACGCTGCATATGGGCTATACGCGGGAGGAGATCCATCTGCCGGTGGATTCACAGGCCTTCCTGATGATCCAGCATATCCGTGACGAGTCACACCGTTTTGCCATTACCAACCACCGCAAACAGCGCAGTGCTCATAAAATTGTCAGCAGGCTGGAGCAGATCGAGGGGATCGGCAGTCAGAAACGCCGCGCTCTTCTCAATCATTTCGGCGGGATCAATGAAATCACCAGTGCCAGCAGAGAGGAGATTGCCAAGGTGAAGGGAATTGGTGAAAAGCTTGCAGAGGTTATCTACACCGCGCTGCATAAAAGCTGATGAAACAGTTATGCAGCGCAGGTTCAGAAAAACCAGCCGGAACTTCTGGCTCGGTACGGCGTCGCCGCAGTGACGGCTCCGTTCTGCAGCGCCATCTCCCTGAGTTTCAGATAGCACCGGTAGGTTGTTAAGGTATCGGACATCGCCCGGTGGGCCTGATTGTTTACCACGTTGAAATACTGCGCCAGATCCCCGAGAGAATGGCTTATTCCCGGAAGCAGCTTTCTTGAGGCGCTCAGGGTATCCACAAAGTTGTTGGAAAAATGATAACCGTTGCAACGTTCGAAGCTTTCATAGAGAAAATTTATATCGAAATTGACATTGTGACCGATTACCGCAAGATCGGAGATGAATTCGATCAGATCATCAGCGATCTCTTCGAAGGAGGGGGCGTCTTTAAGCATTCCTGCGTCAATCCCGGTTATTCTGGTAATCTGGTACGGCACCAGCTGCCCGTAGGCATTAAGCGGCGGTTTTACCAGGGTCTGGAACTGCCCGGTTATTTCTCCATGATCAACCCTTACTGCCGCCACCTCGATAATTCTGTTGTTGACCGGACTGAGACCGGTGGTTTCAGTATCAAGTACGATATAACTGTTTAATTCTGTTCTGATATCCAGAGGGATCCCTTTGTAGATCCGCGTGTTGCTAGTTTTCATTTTTCCTTATTCGTCATGCCGGCTGCCCTGAAAACCTGTTCCGGGCTGCCGTAAATTTCTCCTCCGTTTTTATGAGACGCTGATATTGCTGTAGGAGCCTATTTCTGCCGGATCTGTAGTCACCCGGTAGATCCACTGTCAGATGTCCGCATAGAGGAGAATGTAAAAACATTCAATGTTTTGCATAATATTAACATATTGCCAATGTTTAATTCAATAAATCTATTTAAAATGATTTTTATGTATAAATACTGTCATATTAATTACAAAAAAGAATATCAGGCAAAATGAGCGCCAGATCTGAATTTCCGTATTCCGGTCACGGATGTTTCCCCGGATGTGTTAGAATTTGCGCAGATGTGTGGGATACATTGATATTATTGGATTATTGATTATGGGAGGTTGAATTGAAAACTGTTGCAAAAGTTGCGTCGGCTCTGACACTGGGGGCTTTATTTGCATTCGGCGCACAATCCGGGATCTGTGCCGGAAATGAATCACCTTCAAAAATGCTGGAAAAAACAGCATGGCACAACGGGAATACCTTTTATATCTTTGGTACTGAAGATGCAGAACATAACATAAAAGCCGAGGGCGGATCCTTTCATGAGGGCGGATTCAAACTCAATTTGAAATATCTCGGAGACGGCAGGTACCGTCAGATCGAACAGTATACCGAGACTGAGAATGCCACGGTTACTGTAGAGCAGGTTCCGGTTTCTGAAACTGTATCCTACAGCTATATTGCTTTCCGGAATGCCGGCGGTGAAATGATTGATGCGCTGCTTCCGCTTGGTTCGAAAGCAGATCCTGACAGTCCGTCTGGTTTTGCCGCCCAGGGGTATGCAGAGGTTGCCGATTATATTTCCGGCAGTTATATCAGAGAGTCTGACAACGCCCTGCTGGTAATCAGACCGAACGGCACCGGAGTGGATCTCACGATGGACGGTGAGACGGTTTTTTCACAGCTGCATGAAGGAATGTTTGAGGAGATAATCCCTGCCTTTGACTACAACGGCAAACATTATCTGGCCGAGGTAACCGAAAACGGAATAATTTTCCGTGAATTCAGCGGTGCCTCTGAAGAGCTTGATTATGAGCAGATCCGTAAACAGCCGGGGATCCGCTACCGCAGCAATGACAATACAGAACCTCGCTTTGCCTATCTGAGCAGCAGTCTGTACTCACCGGGATTTTTCCTGCAGTTTTCCCCTGAAGTGCTGAAATTAATCCGCAATGAACTCTATGCAAGACACGGTCACGTATTCCAGAACAGAAAACTCATCGAATATTTCAACAGCAGGGACTGGTACGGCGTCGCTCTGTCAACCAACCGTCCCGAAACCCCGCTGACTCCGGTTGAAAGTTTCAATGTGAAGATGATTCAGATTGCTGAAAGACACCTGAAGGACTGATCTGCGGAATTCCAAAACCCGCAATCATCCGTTGCGGCGTCCTGTCTGCGTGACCTCCGCGCAGGCAGGGTGCAGAATTGTGTTTGCAGGAGTGCTGATTAAAGAACGTTCTGGCCCGTGATTTGGTGAACTGTATCAGGTGATTGCGGGAAATACTGTAGAATTACACGTACTGAATGTGTATTGTATGTAGTAGCAAAGATAGTAGAAGATATGCCGGTTAATATATCGAAAAAGATTATTGATCAAAAAATAGGCAGGATTATGAATGATAATCCAGACTATTTTTCATATGATGACGAAGGCAGAAGAAAATCCAAATGCTTTCTTCTTTTAGGTGTTTCAGCCTATCTCGATAGAGATATTACTGAGTCTATGTCCTTCATTACAGATGGCGGTAATGATGGTGGATTTGATGCTGCATTTATTGAAGAGGCTCATGATGGACAGGTAAATGTGGTTCTTTTTCAATCAAAGTATACAAGAGATTTGAGCAAAGATACCAACTTTCCATCCAATGCAGTTGAAAAGGCGGTAAATGCCGTAAAAAACATATTTGATCCGGCACACGATACATTATTAAATGAAAGCAGCAGGCATGTTGTTGACGAAATACGTTCTCTGATACTTGACGGTTTTATCCCATATGTAACTTTTGTAATGCTGAACAATGGTGATAGATGGAACGAAGAGGCGCAGTTGTATATACAAAATGCATTTGGAGATCAGGAACAGGTCAGATTTGAGCATTTCGGAACCCAGGATATACTGGGATATATAAAAAGGAAGGATCCCATAGATACGAGTATAAATATGGCCGGTCTTTCTATTCAGGAAAACTTTAACTTCAAGCGCGTAATAATAGGTAAGGTCAGAATTACTGAAATTGTCAGATTAATGAAAGAATATGGTGATTCATTACTTGAAAGGAACATAAGAAAATATCTTGGAAAAAATGAAATAAACGATAGTATT
>JAEEGH010025548.1_pt1 | contig 11838 bp, 9 predicted proteins | sample 9134181 | NCBI WGS metagenome assembly JAEEGH01 (sample SAMN16246544, study PRJNA631951) | gut metagenome | biome: gut microbiome; feature: rumen; material: DP-attached | host: Bos | place: Iran: Karaj | collected 2018-10
CGATATTCAGCGGACGCGCGCCGCCCACGTCGACAGTCGTCAGATGCAGATGGTCGCTGTCGGGGTGCGGCTCGCAGGTCAGCACCTGCGCAATCACCACATGCTCCAGACCGCCCTTGATGGTCTCCACCTTCTCCATGCTGTCCACCTCCAAGCCAGAGAAAGTCAGCAGGTCGTCCAACTCTTGAGGAGTCATATCCTCAATATCCACATACTCTTTAAGCCAATCAAAAGAAATATTCATATATGTATCAGTTTATTATCAATAAAATATACTCTTTGCATTATTCTGCAAAGATACTACATTTTTTTCAAACAGCAAAGTAAAAAAATCAGTCTTCCAATGAATCAAATGCGCGACGAATTTCTGCATCACTGATATTCTCAGCCTCACTCTTGTCGTACATCTTTACCAGCACAATTCGTTGACATTGTTCGTCAACAATGTAGTTGAACGTAATAACCCTTGCGCCACCACTTTTGCCCTTACCTTTCGAGCGGATAGCAAGCCGTATCTTACGGAATCCTCCTGATAGTTCAACACCCATGAAGGGATTTTCCAGCAACTGCGATTGCAGCAGACGCAAGTCATCGCGCAACGAGGCATATTTGCCCGACAGATGCTTGAAATTCTTGCGAAATTCGCGAGTGACAACAATATCCATCGGTTATGCTTCTGCCAAAAGATCATCTAATGATTCTGCTTTCACCTCACCCGCAGCAATCTGCTTCGCCTCTTTGGCAGCAGAGCATAAGGACGACAGGAAATCCGATTTCGCATTGTTTTCCGTCGTAAACCGCATCTTCATCTCACGTGCAAGCGAAACCAGAATGTCATACTGCGACTGATTGCTGGGATACATTGTAATTGCATTCATAACATCTTATTTTTAAGTTTGTAACGCAATATATCGGTTTTTATTGTGTAGCGAGAGAAATTGTTTTTCAATATATCTCCGACTGCAAAGATACAAACTTTTTTAATTGTAATAAAAAATTATTATAAGAATAATTAATTATACTGCAAAAAAACTGAATTGTCATATTCTCATAATTCTTCAATTCTCCAACAAAAAATCTTCAATTCTTACGAGAAAGATCTTCGATTCTGTGACAAATACCCCAATGATTCACCACCCAAAAACATAACTATTTTGGAATTAACTCCATGATATTTTCGGAATTGATTCCAAAAATATCAACAAATATTCACTTTTACAAAAGTGTTTTTCATATTATTTTTCACTTTTGCAAAAGTGAAATCATAGCATCCGTCGGCGATCTTTCGGTGGTGGTGGCTCTTCGGTCCTTCTAGGTGGATTCTATGTGAGTTCTTTTTCCATATGACAAGTCACCTAACATAACACACCAGCAATATTGCGACTGAATATATAAACATAAAGTTGAACACAAGCGACACTATTAGGGTGAATGCGGTATAACCAACTCTATTCTGAAAGAATGTGAGATTACTCATCCATCGACGCACTCCTCTTGAAACCGTATCCTCATAATGCCGCCATACAAACAACGTAATTAAGGATGATAGAATAACTGATAACACAACACATACTGGAACAAGCATTCTAATTATATATGTTGCCGTTTCATTACCAACCGACTGTATTAAATGACCTGTGGCAAACAAAGCCCCTCCTACACCAAACGCCATTAACTCGGCAGAATAGTTTACGACGAAACATATAATAGACAAAATAACATACATTCATTCACGGTTTAAATGGTAAAATAATCACACATTCCAATTCCAATCACCTTCTTTCTGGTTTTGTAATTCCATCTCAATCTTTTCCCTTATCTTCAATCTTATACGTTTTTCAACAAGTGACTCAACAAATATCATAATCAATCCCCATAATATTGGTAGAATTATAGACAACAAACCGTTATCTATTTCTTTTGACAAAGCCAACATTGCCCATATTAGGATGATAACTATAGGCCATAATGCAATTTTTATCCATATCATTCTGCGCCTAACTCTTTTCTCTACTTCATCTTGAAACGCCTGAATTCGTTCTTGCTCCTCAAGCCAATTCAACAATTCGGCATCTGACCCAAATTGGGATCTAGTCTCATCATAGTCTTCCGCAGAATCGAAATACTTTCTTGCGCGAATATATGTATAATACTCTTCGTCGGTGTCGAACCAACGCAAATGTCCTTCATCTGATACTCTTTGTCTTGCCATTTTATTAATTTTTCAAATTGCCTACTCTTTGTTGCAGTTTTCGGCTTCTCTGCATTTATGAAACCTTTTTATAGACATACATCTTCCGAATCCATTTCAATCTGTAGCGATTCTTCCTCATCTTCAATAAAATCACCATAATTAATAGAAGAATCCTCATATATGAAAAACGAGTCTACATCTTCCAAATCCGTGTCTATCTGATGTTCTCCTATTATTTTTTCCTTTTTAGCTGTGTCCACAGCAATACTATCTTTTACTATTATATCTTTACCTAAATTTGAATCATCACTGCCACCTTTACCGTAAAACAACAAACCAACAAGAAACAATACCACCACTCCGATTATGCCGCACCCAGCATTTAACCCGTTGCCATTGCTTTGGTTTGACGATCTATTTGGCCGCTGTGCAGATTGCTTTTTTTCATTTCGTCTTTTTTCGGACTCGCTTCTTCGTTCCCTTTCTCGGTTCTTTCTATCCAACTCTTGTTGTTTTTGCTTCATATCCAACTCAAAACACCTATTGCTACAGTAACTACCAATGCAAGCATTTCCCTTCGTAGGATCATACTTTTTCCCACATCGTTTACATGTCCTTAACCCCATAGTTGTAATATTAAAATTATACCTACTCTTATACAGTTTTCATCTTTCCTGTATTAATTATTGTTTAAAAATATATCAATCACTTCGTGCCAAAAGTGCCAGTTTTTACCTCTCGGCATGCTTGGATGATAGATTTTTAGTGCTGGTATATTCTTACCATTGATGGGATAGACCCATACATCAGCAGTATATTCGTTTGACACATCCAATTTTAAAGCGTGTCCTCCACACTCAGGCAAGCGATTATACAAACGGGCGCCCCATACAATAATATAATCAGGCATATACTTTTCCAGCAACTCCAAAAACAGTTTTTGGGATTTACCTAAATGCTCTTTATTAGGCGAAATACCTGGGGCTGGCAGTGCATACTGGACGTAGTTGTAGAACACAACTTTTTCCCAAAATGCCTCTCGTTCTTGTTGTGAAAGTTCTTTCCCTGCCACAGCACGTTCAAACGTAACGAAACATCTCAATTCAGGATCTCCTTGATAGCCATACACTGCTTTGCGCACAACAACTTGCGTAAACGAGAAACAGGCGTTGTTCATCTGTTCCTTTTTGCATATAGGATAGCATCGGCCACCCTTTGCGAGTTCGTTTATGCAATAATGACTTTCGCCAAGCACGAGGATTTTCTTTCCTTGATACCCCGTAGTAGCGTAGTTTTTGCCCACCCATGGTTCAAAGTTAATACTGCTCATACGTAATATTTTTAAATAACGCCTACTCTATGATGCAGTTTTCGGCTTGCCTGCTTATCGTTTATTGAGCAGGAAGCTGTTGTTGGGAAATAAGGGGCATGAAGAAAGGCGTGATTCTTTCGTCAAAACTGCCTTATTTACTTGGTGGCGTCCGGAATTGCCATGCTACAAATAAGTCTACGAAATTTCACGCCCCTGGACGTGAACTATTCGCATCTTCTTCTCGTAGCTGTTAAGTTTTCCGGACTTCCCAAGTGAGAACAAGAGCGTTCAGCTCAATATATGTCTATGTTGTCTATTCTGTTTTTATCTCATTATTATGTTTTTATTTCCGACTGCAAAGATACGAACATTATTTTAATTGGCAAAATTATTCTGCCTGTAGCTCGTAGAGGTGATACTGCTCTGTCGGCAGGGGGAGCTTGCGGTAGGTGCTGTCCATGTTGTCCTCGGTTGTCAGCAGGTGGCGATGCCGGGCGTTGGCGTCGAGGGTGACGTGGTGGTAGAAGTAGTAGTAGCCGTGAAGGCTGTTGTTAGACATCAGGTCGGGAGTGATGGTTACCGTCTCGCCCTCATGAAGGGCGGGGGCAATGATGTCCATGTCGGCGAGCATAACCTTGTCGCGGCCGGGCTTGCCGTAGTGCAAGGCGTTGGTCACCACCGCAGCGACGAGTACCATTACAGTTACTATGGTCATCGCTGGCCGCTGCAGTTGCTTCTCGTAATACCGCACCAGTGGCTCAAGGAGTGCTGCAACAGCGAGTGCCACGAAGGGAAACACCGTGAGCAGATAGAACGCCCGCTGCTTGGTGCTCACCATCATGGGCAGCGTGCCGCAGAGGGCGAGGGCAAACATAAGACCGAAGCGTCGCCAGCTGTCGCGTGTGGGGCGCCACGGGGCACTTTTTTTCATGATACCGAAGAGTACCGCCGCGACGGCGACAAACAGCACCACAGCGGTGTGCGAGAAGAGTGTCTTGACGATATAGGTGCGGCTGGTCACCAGCGTCTGGCTGCCACCTATCACCTGGTTCTCAAAGTATTTGCGCAGGAGCTCCTGTGCGTCGGGCACACCGAGCCACAGCAGCGCCATCGGTGCCGCCAGTCCTGCGGCCATTGCCAGCGTTCCCGCTGCGGCCTGTCCGAAGCCCTTGCGCTCGCCGAAGAGCCACAGCAGCGCCGGCAGAGCCAGCGGGAAGAGTCCAGTAGGGCCTTTGGTCAGGAATGCCGCCGCGAGCATCAGGCCAGCCAGCAGGTGCCACCCCACCCCTTCGCCGCGCATTACAAGCCACACAGAGGCTAGCACAAAGAGCGTCATGGTGCTCTCAAGGTAGTTGTTGTGTGCCGCCAGCGCCACGTCGGGTATCAGCGTGAGCATAAGTAGCGGCAGCCAACCGAGGCTCACCTTGAAGCCCAGCCGTTTCCATACCGCCACCATCAATGCTACCGTCAGCAGCAGCACAGCCACCGAGTAGGCCTTGGCGGCCATCATGCCGGTGCCGAAAAGCCTGAACCACAGGCTCAACAGCCACATCATCAGTGGCGGGTGCTCGTAGAAGTCGGGGAACTGCGTCGCCGTGTAGACGGGGTGCCAGAACGACCCCACGCCCTCGGCCATGTTGGAGGCCACCGACGTGTAGATGAGGCCGTCCATGAACATGCCGCGCGTCAGCAGGTTGTTGCAGGCGAAGAGTCCGAACAGTCCGGCGACGAACAGGTATGGCCAGTATTTCATTTAGTATTAAGTTTTAAGCTGTAAGTTTTAAGTGGTTACGCAGTCCTTTCTGAGGCAGCCACTTAAAACTTACAGCTTACAGCTCACAGTTTATTTAATCTTCGCCCAGCTGTCCTTAAGGGTGCAGGTGCGGTTGAAGACCAGGTGGTCGGGAGTGCTGTCTCGGTCGGTGCAGAAGTAGCCCATGCGCTCGAACTGGTAGCGTGCGATGCCATCGGCAAACTGGTTGTGGTCGGTATCGGCGAGGGCGGGCTCACACTTGGCGGTAACAACCTTCAAGCTGTTGGGGTTGAGGTTCTCGAGGAAAGTGTGGCCTTCTTCCACATCGTCCGGAGCCTCGACGGCGAAGAGGCGGTCGAAGAGGCGCACCTCGGCGTCGATCGCGCTGTGGGCGGCCACCCAGTGGATGGTGCCCTTCACCTTGCGGCCGTCGGGGGCGTCGCCGCCGCGCGTGGCGGGGTCGTAGGTGCAGTGGATGCAGGTGATGTTGCCCTCGGCGTCCTTCTCGACGCTCTGCGCCGTGACGAAGTAGGCGTAGCGCAGACGCACCTCCTGGCCGATAGCCATGCGGAAGTATTTCTTGGGGGCCACCTCCATAAAGTCCTCGCGCTCAATCCACAGCTCGCGTCCGAAGGGCACCTGACGGGTGCCGTCGGCCTCGCACTCGGGGTTATTGACTGCCGTAAGCATCTCCGTCTGTCCCTCGGGGTAGTTGTCTATGACCACCTTGACGGGGTCGAGCACCGCCATGCGGCGCTGGGCCACCTTGTTGAGGTGCTCGCGCAGCGAGAACTCCAGCAGGCTGTAGTCGATGATGTTGTCGCGCTTGGCCACGCCGATGCGCTCGCAGAAAGCCTTGATGCTCTCGGGCGTGTAGCCGCGACGACGGAAGCCGCAGATAGTCGGCATGCGGGGGTCGTCCCAGCCGCTGACGTAGTTCTCCTTGACCAGCTGCAGCAGCTTGCGCTTGCTCATCACCGTATAGTTGATGTTGAGGCGGGCGAACTCGTACTGGTGCGAGGGCCAGATGCCCAGCTGCTCGATGAACCAGTCGTACAGAGGACGGTGGATATCGAACTCAAGCGTGCAGATACTGTGGGTGATATGCTCAATGCTGTCACTCTGGCCGTGAGCATAGTCGTACATCGGGTAGATGCACCACTTGTCGCCCGTGCGGTGGTGGTGGGCATGGAGGATGCGGTACATGATGGGGTCGCGGAACATCATGTTGGGGTGCGCCATGTCGATCTTGGCGCGCAGCACCTTGCTGCCGTCGGGGAACTCGCCTGCGCGCATGCGGCGGAACAGGTCGAGGTTCTCCTCGACGCTGCGGTCGCGGTAGGGGCTGTTCTTGCCGGGGGTGGTCACGGTGCCGCGGCCGGCGCGGATCTCGTCGAGCGTCTGGTCGTCGACGTATGCCAAACCTTTCTGTATCAGAAGCTCGGCCCACTCGTAGAGCTGTTCGAAATAGTCCGATGCATAGTGCTTCTCGGCCCAGTCGAAGCCCAGCCAGTGGATGTCCTCCTGTATGGAGTCGACGTACTCGGTGTCCTCCTTGACGGGGTTGGTGTCGTCGAAGCGCAGGTTCGTCTTGCCGCCGTACTTCTTCGCCAGTCCGAAATTAATGCATATCGACTTGGCGTGGCCGATGTGCAGGTAGCCGTTGGGCTCGGGTGGAAAACGGGTCTGGATGGCAGTGTACTTGCCCTCGCTGAGGCCCTGTTCAATAATCTCTTCCAGGAAATTAAGTTGTCTTTCGGGAGCGTTGGTCTCTTCCATAACAAACTGAATATTTACTATTTATTAATTGAAATACAAATAAAATCAAACTACAAAGATACACATTTCCGCCGATATAGCCAAATATTTTTTATCAACACCCGCGGCAAAAACATCAAACATGCAATTAATCCCTATCGGACAAAGTAAAACAATGCTCCGGAGAAGCTTTCTTTCAATAGTGCCACGTGTGTCGGGCCTACGAATGCGGACCCCCTGTAGAGGTTTTCATTTAATAGCAAAGACCCCAATTATACGCGTCTTTAACCTCGTAGGGGTTTTGTTTATCAGGCCGTTGGGTCAGTCACACCAACGTGGTATATATGAAGATTTTAAGGCAATATGTCGTTTCTATTAAAAGGAAACGCCTCGGCGTATGTTTGTTGGGTGGTGGGAGGTCTATCGTTTCTATTAAAACGAAAACGCCTACGGCGTAAACAACTTACGGTTATGGGCGTATCCCTTCACGCGTTTGCAATGCATTCGCTATATAAAAAGCACATTTCCGACACGGAGCCCCTACGAAGTCCCTTCGGAACTGCCGAAGAGGCTCCGATGGGAATGGATGGTAAATTTGGGGGGATGATAGGAGGATAGTAAGTGAAAGACAAGGCGGCTGTGGGGGAAATGTGGAACAAAGGCATGTGGATGGCTAGTAAACGGCATATAAACGGCTAGTAAACGGCTGGTAAACGGCATATGAAAAGTAGGTAAAAGGCAAAAAAATATACTAGGAGGTGGGGAAATGGCGAGGCTGTTGATAAGAGGTGGAGAAAAAAACAGGGCTTTTTTATGTAGTTCATTATTTTTTATTATTTTTGCAGCATGAAAAAGACAACCTTAGTGATGATAGCCTTAGGGGCTATGATGTTCAGTTCGTGCGACATATTCACGCAGCTGGCCAGCGACGTGGCCAGTGTGGCGAACCTGCGCAACTGTGAATTCAACCTGAAAAACGTCAACAATGTCAGCGTGGCGGGCGTCAACGTGAAGAACCTGACGCAGGGGCAGCTCAGCGCCACCGACGTGGTGAAGCTCGTGGCCGCCTACCAGACCAAGAAGGTGCCGCTGGCCATGAACGTCAACGTCGACGTGAAGAACCCCACCACGCAGCAGGCCGCGATGACGGCGCTCGACTGGATACTGGCCATCGAGGGCAAGGACATGGCCAGCGGTGTCAACTCGCAGCGTTACAGCATCATGCCGAGCACCACAACAACCGTGCCGCTGGGTGTCAACACCGACCTTGGCAACCTCTTCTCGAACGGGGGCGTGGAGAAGCTGAAAAGCTTCGCCAGCAGCTTCACCAAGGAGGGCACCTCGTCGAAGGTGGGCCTGCGCGTGAAACCAAGCATCAACGTCGGCGGCACGCAGGTGCCATTCCCCAACTACATAAAGCTTGAGAAGAAGACCGGCCGTAGCTGATGGGGGCTATAGGTTATGGGTTATTGGTTATAGATTGTCGACCAAAGGCCTGACCGAAAGATTTTTATGAGCAGGATATTCCTACCGATATACCGTTTCTTCCACTCTCACAAGGCGCTGATGTACATCGCCATGGGGCTGTCGTTCGCGCTATTCCTGTGCTTCGGGCTCAAGGTGCAGTATGAGGAGGACATCTTCTCGCTGATGCCGTCGCAAAGCGTGGAGAGCCAGCTGGCCTTCAGCTCCATAGGTCTGAAGGACAAGGTATACCTACAGCTCGCCCCCACGGGTGAAAAGTTAGAGCCCGAGGAGCTCGGCGAGCTGATGGACGAGCTGGAGGGGCGCTTGCTGGCCGACGACTCAGCCACGGGATACATAGACAACATACTGGCACGCCTCGACGCCGAGACGGGTCTCGAAGCCCTCGACTTCGTGCTGGAGCACCTGCCGACCTTCGTCGACACGTCGGCCTACGCTGCCTTCAGCGCCGCCATGGAGCCCGAGGCGGCTCTGGCACAGATGGAGAAGAACGGCGAGCTGCTGATGGCCGACGAGACAGGTGCCGCCACGCAGATGGTGGCCAGCGACCCGCTGGGCCTGAAGGAGGTCATCATGGACGGCATGCTTGAGGGCGCCGCCTCGGGGCGCACGCTCGTGGGCGGCCACTTCTTCTGTCCCGACAGCAGCGTGGCGCTGGCCTGGCTGGCGCCAGCCTTCGCCTCGTCTGACTCGCAGACGGCACGCCGCTTTGCCAAGCAGCTGGAGAAGACAGCGGCGGCCTTCGAGGCCGAGCACCCCGAGGTGCACCTCCTCGCCCACGGCGCACCGCTGGCGAGCGTGGCCAACGCCAGCAGGATAAGGGCCGACCTGATGCTCACCGTCGGCGTGTCGCTGGTACTGATATTGATACTGATAGGCTTCTTCTTCCGCAGCGCGGGCTTCCTGCTGAAGCAGCTGCTGCCCATAGCCTACGGTGTAGCTTTCGCGCTGGCCTGCATCTACTGGATACACGGCAGCATGTCGCTGATGGCCCTGGGCATCAGTGCCATAGTGCTCGGCGTGGCGCTGAGCTACTGCCTGCACGTCACCATACACCATTTCTCGACGGGCGACCCCGAGAAGATGCTGCGCGACGAGGCGTCGCCGGTCTTCTTCGGCTGCCTCACCACTGTGGGGGCCTTCTGCAGCCTGCTGTTCACCGAGAGCAGTCTGCTGCGCGACTTCGGGCTCTTCGCCTCGATGGCGCTGATAGGCAGCACCTTCTACGCCCTGGTGTTCCTGCCCCACTTCATGCCCAAGCGGCGAGTGGAGACCGACAGCCCGCAGTTCCGTCGCGTGGTGAGGCTCAACAACATGCCCTTCGACCGCAAGGGCTGGTTCCTGGCGCTCATGGGCGCGATAGTGGTGGTGGGCATAGCCTTCGCCTATCGCGTGGGCTTCGACAGCGACCTGCGCAACCTGAACTACAAGAGCGACGCCCTGGTGGAGGCCGAGACGCTCTTCAACGCCAAGAACAACGACGGCTACACGCACCTGTACTACGCCACCGTGTCCACCGACCTCGACGAGGCGCTGCTGGCCGACAAGCAGCTGATGCCCGTGCTCGACTCGCTCAAGGAGGCTGGCCTATTGCACGCCTACAGCGATGTGGCGCCGCGCCTCTTCGTAGGCCTCGACGAGCAGCGGCAGCGCATCGACGCCTGGAACGCCTACTGGACTCCTGCGCGCAAGGCCGAAGCCATGACTGCGGTGCACCGCAGCGCCAAAGCCTGCGGCGTAGACCCCGGCATGTTCGCCGACTTCGAGGGACTGCTGGAGGCTGACTACGAGGAAGCATCGCTGGTGGAGAGCGGCGTGGTGCCTGACAACCTGATGGGTAACTTCATAGAGCGCAACGCCGACGGGCAGTACATGGTGTTCACCGACGTGGCCATGCTGCCCGGGGACAAGGATGCCGTCACCGAGGCGGTGCTCGCCAGCCCCAAGACCATGGTGCTGGAACCCTTCTACTACTGCCGCAGCATGGTGGAGGTGATACACGACGACTTCAACGTCGCCGTCTGGATATCGTCGCTCTTCGTGCTGGTGATACTGCTGCTGTCGTTCCAGAACATCGTGACCGCCCTGCTGTCGTTCCTGCCGATGGTCGTCAGCTGGTTCATGGTGCAGGGCTACATGGCGCTGTTCGGACTGGAATTCAACTTGATAAATATCGTCATCTCGACCTTTATCTTCGGCGTGGGCGTGGACTACAGCATCTTCATCACCGAGGGGCTGCTGGCGCAGGCGCGCACAGGCAGCGGAGAGATGCTGTCGTGGCACAAAGTAGCCATCTTCTTCTCGGCCGCCATACTGGTCATCGTGGTGGCGTCGCTCCTCTTCGCCGCCCACCCGGCAATACAGTCGATAGGCCTCATCACGCTGATAGGCATGGCCTCGACAATCATGATATCCTACTCGCTGCAGCCCTTCGCCTTCAGGCAGCTGATGAAGATACCGGCGTACAGGAGGAGAGTTATGAGTTAAGAGTTATGAGTTAAGAGTTATGAGTTATGAGTTATGAGTTATGAGTTAAGAGTTATGAGTTTTAATAGAGCCAAACAGATATATATGAAACATCTAACAATTCTGATTACCGCAATGCTGGTGTCGCTGACAATGGCGGCACAGCAGGCGACCTACGACGACGACTTCACACAGACACGCCTGATCAAAGCTTCGGGCAAGACCGTCAGCAAGGCGGGCCACATGGTCTTCGACGGCAAGGAGAGCCTCGCGATGACATACACGGAGCCTGCGGGCGAATACTTCATCGTCGAAGGCAAGAAAGTGAAGATGAACCTCAACGGCAAGAAAGGCGAAGTCGACGCCAACAAGGTGAAGGCTGTAGGCCTGCAGCGCACCACGCTGCTCAACTGCCTTGCCGGCAACTGGGAAAAGGCCGCGAAAGCCAACAACGCCAAGAGCGAAGTGAGCGACGGCAAAGGTACGCGCACCATAACCCTCAAGGCCAACGGCAAGGTGCCGCGCGGCGGCTATGCATCGGTGGAGCTCATCTACCGCACAAAGGACGGCAAGCTCACCAAGATGGTGCTTGAAGAGGCTGCAGGAATCGTGAACACCTACGAGCTGGCCCGCTGAGAAGCCAAACGGAAGAATAGCTGGGCGGCGGGCTCGATGAGGGCGTCGGGGAAGTCATAGGACGGGTGGTGCAGCTCGGGCTGGTGCTCACCGCTGCCGATGCCGAACATGGCACCAGGGAACTCGGGCAGATACTCGGCGAAGTCTTCGCTCCAGCGGTTGGGAATATCCTTATAGACAACATCATTCGGCATATCATGTGCCTCTTTTTCTATGGCTTTTACGCAGACGGGG
>JAEEGH010025552.1_pt1 | contig 11837 bp, 10 predicted proteins | sample 9134181 | NCBI WGS metagenome assembly JAEEGH01 (sample SAMN16246544, study PRJNA631951) | gut metagenome | biome: gut microbiome; feature: rumen; material: DP-attached | host: Bos | place: Iran: Karaj | collected 2018-10
ATTGGGGTTTCTTCATACGGATGACAGTTTTTGTAATTTGGTTGCAAATATACATAATTATTTTGGATTAAAAGTTAATTAAGGAAAAAAGCTTATCCGCTCCAAGTATTTTTCGTACCTTTGCATTTGTATAGTCATAAAATCAAGCAATATCTAGAAGAAAGTGATGAAACAGAAGTATGCAGTCGTCATCTTGTTGGCTCTGATTGGTGCATCGGGGCTGACGAGTTTCAAGAGCTATCAGGCAACGGAAAGGATTGTTGCCGAGGATATGGCGTATGCCCTGACGAAGGCGTTGGCTGAACAGCAGAGCGATGTGATTAGCTCAGACACCATCCGCGTGTTCAATAGTTATTTGAAACTGGAGCAGTTGCGAGGCAATGCAGTATTGGCTGTGACCACACGGCAGGAAAGGCTACAGGCGGGTGACCATCAATCGGGAATGGGATTGCGCTGCGAGGCCAGATGTTCGGCTGCTACAATCTTCTTGCTGTCAGACCAAAGGCCGGCTTCCGTACTATGGACAACGGCGATACTTTGGGGGCTCTATTGCTTCTGGCGATATCGTAAGCAGGTATCGCTCGTGGCATTCGGCGGCCTGGCCTATTCAGAGCACGAAGGCCGATTCTATAATGCGATGGGTAAGCAGGTAAGGTTCACTCCCATGCAATTGCAACTGATGGAAATGTTTTTCCGCAGCGAGTCGCATCAGTTGACGAAAACAGAGATCTGTGATGCTCTCTGGCCTAAGAAAGACGATGCTAACGACACGCTCTACACGCTGATACGTCGCCTGAAACCTATCATCGAAGCGCATTCCGACCTTATGATAGAGTCGGATAGGGGTCGGGCTTACGAACTGAAAATCAAGTAGATAGTTGTCTGTCAGCAAATTGTCAGACAAATGTCAGACAAATAATTCGTTGGATAGAGAATCACTTCATACCTTTGCCGTCGAAAAATGGCAAACGTATGATACAACAAAGAACATTTTCGAAACTCAACACATGCGGGGTGTGGCTTGTCTTTGCCATTGCCGCCATCGTGTATGGTATGACTGTGGAGCCGACAGCAAGTTTGTGGGACTGTCCGGAGTTTATTACGAGTGGCTACAAATTAGAGATCGGTCATCCGCCTGGGGCACCCGTCTTTATGTTGGCTGCCAACCTCTTTGCGCAATTTGCAAGCGATACGTCGCATGTGGCCTTGATGGTCAATTTGCTCTCTGCACTCCTGAGTGCGGGTTGTATCTTCTTCCTGTTTCTCACCATCACGCACCTTGCAAGGAAACTGATTTGCCAAGCCGACGGAGGAATGACGATTCCACAAGCCATCACGATTCTGTCGTGTGGCGTCGTGGGGGCATTGACCTATACCTTCAGCGATACTTTCTGGTTCTCAGCTGTTGAGGCTGAGGTCTATGCCTTCTCCAGTTTCCTGACGGCTCTGATGTTCTGGCTGATTCTGAAATGGAGCGATGAGGCTGATAGTGTTAATAGTGATCGATGGATTCTCCTGATAGCCTATATCACAGGCCTCTCCATTGGTGTCCATTTGCTTTGTCTGTTGTGTCTGCCTGCTATGTCGTTTGTGGTCTATTTCCGTCAGACAAAGCGCGTCACTAAGGTCGGTATGCTGAAAACGTTTCTGGCAGGCGGATTGCTGGTGGGCATCATCCTCTATGGCCTCATACCGGGTGTGGTGACGATAGGCGGTTGGTTCGAACTGCTGTTTACCAACGTGATGGGTTGTGCTTACAACACTGGGCTCATCTGCTATATCGTCCTGCTGACAGGAACGCTGGTCATCTTATATTATAAGGTAAAGCGGAGGATAGTCAAACTCTCATTAGCCTGTTTGCTGATGATATTGGCAGGTTATAGCAGCTATGGCGTCATCTTTATCAGAGCCAATGCCCGTCCGCCGATGTGCGAGAATGCGCCTGACAACATCTTTTCCCTGGGCAGCTATCTGAACCGCGAGCAATATGGTAAGACACCGCTCTTCTATGGTCCAGCGTATTGCAGCGAAGTAGACCGTCAACCAGAAGGTGATTACCTGGTGCCGAAACAGAAGGAAGGCAAGGCCATCTATCGCCCTGTGGCCGACTCTACGAAGCAGGAATATGAGGTGGTTCGATATGATTTTGACTATGTGTATCAGAACAATATGTTGTTCCCCCGTATGCATTCTGCACGCCATGCTAAAGCCTACGAGAATTGGATGGGTGGCGTAGAGAAGCAGAATGGTGTGCCGACGATGGCAGAGAACCTGCGCTTCTTCCTGACTTATCAGGTGAACTTCATGTACTGGCGTTACTTCCTCTGGAATTTCGTAGGTCGGCAGAACAACATTCAGGGGCACGGAGAGGTGGAGCACGGCAACTGGATAACAGGTTTCCGCTGGATAGACGACTTGCTGTTAGGCTGCGATACCTCGAAGTTGCCATCCGATCTGGCACAGAACAAAGGACATAATGTCTTTTATGCGATGCCCTTGCTGCTGGGATTGTTGGGTATGTTGTGGCAATGGCGCAAAGGATATCAGGGCCGCCAGCAACTGCTCGTTGTCATGCTGCTGTTCTTCATGACGGGACTGGCTATCGTGTTCTATCTCAACCAGACACCGCTCCAGCCTCGTGAGCGCGACTATGCCTATGCAGGCTCCTTCTATGCCTTTGCCGTATGGATAGGTCTGGGAACAGGGGCAATTGCAGCCCTGATGCAGAGATTTCTTGAAAACTGGAAACTGCTTGCTGCCGTTGCAGGAGCTGTAACTGGCCTGCTGGTGCCTGTCCAGATGGCTTCGCAGACATGGGATGACCACGATCGCTCAAATCGTTATACCTGTCGCGACTTTGGGGCTAACTATCTGGAGAGCATGCAGCGCGAGGGGCATCCTATCATTCTGACTAATGGCGACAACGATACATTCCCTCTTTGGTATAACTATGAGGTGGAGGGCGTACGCACTGACACGCGCGACTGTAATCTGGAATACTTGCAGACCGACTGGTATATCGACCAGATGAAACGTCAAGCCTACGATTCGCCAGCCCTGCCCATCACTCTGAATCATGAAGACTACAAGGAAGGCAGGTTGGAGTATGTGCCCATCGACACCGACAGCCTTACTATCGGCCATACGGTCATCTCGCTGAAAGGTAAACAGGGATTATACAAGAACGAGCTGATGGTGCTCGAGATGCTGTCGCAAGCAAACTGGCAGCGCCCCATTTACACCTCTATCAGTTTAGGCTCCGACAATCTTTCCTTCCTCCGCGACCATCTGGTGCTTGAAGGTCTTGCCTATCGCGTCAGTCCAACAGCTACCAGCCAGCGGGTTGATGTGGAGCGGCTCTACGACAATATCATGCACCGCTTCCGCTATGGGGGCCTTAACACGAAGGGAATCTATGTGGATGAAGACGTGAAACGTATGGCTGATACACATCAGCTTATCATGGGTGTACTCATCGATTCGCTTTTGCAACAAGGCGACCTCCAGCTTGCGCTGTCCGTATGTCGCAAATGGCAGCAGGAGCTTCCCCATGAAAACGTTCCCTATACGGAATATGCACTCTCTATGGCCTCATGTTACTACATGGTGCGTCAGCCAGAGCATGGTGATGCCATCGTGAAAGAACTGTTGCAGCGCTCTGCAGAGTGGCTCTCTTGGATAGACACCATCATTCCCTCGCGTCGAGCCGGGTCGCTCTATACCCAGCACGACTGGATGCAGACGATGGAGCATGCACTCGCTGTAGCTGAACAGTATCAAAGAACCGGATTATTACATCAATACATCAAGTGTTATGGACAATTCATCAAACAAGACTAATCGTCCTTTCATCTTCCGCACTGCCAGTCGCTGCATCTTCATCGCAGCGTGTATGTTGATCATCGTTGGTTACATCCTGATGGCTGGCTCTGGCAGCACAGATGAGTCCTTCAATCCCGACATCTTCTCTCCCCGTCGGATTGTCATCGCTCCCATGCTGTGTTTGGCGGGCTATCTGCTGATCATCATTGGGATTCTCAAGAAGAAATGAGACAAGAAAAACCCCGTCTGATGAGGCTGGGCCTCAGACAGACGGGGATCTGAAAAGTATTTGATGTAATTATTTACGCATCGATGTTAGCGTAGGTGGCGTTCTTCTCAATAAACTGTCTGCGCGGCTCCACATCGTCGCCCATCAGCATCGAGAAGATCTCGTCGGCCTCGGCGGCATTCTCGATGGTTACCTGCTTCAGCAGACGGTTCTCAGGATTCATGGTGGTCTCCCAAAGCTGCTCCGGGTTCATCTCACCAAGACCTTTGTAGCGCTGTGTGTGCAGGGCCGAAGAGTTCTCGTCGCCTGCTACGTATTTGTCGATGAAGGCTTGGCGCTGCTGCTCGGTGTAGCAGTACTCAGACACCTTCTTAAACGTACACTTGTAAAGTGGTGGTGTGGCGATATACAGATGGCCGCCCTGAATCACTTGCGGCATAAAGCGGTAGAAGAGCGTCATGATCAGCGTGTCGATGTGCGAGCCATCGACGTCGGCATCGGTCATGATGATGATCTTGTCGTAACGCAGTTTCTCGATATTGGCCTCGCGGTCGCCTTCGCCTTCCACACCGAAGCGCACACCTATCGACTGGATGATGTTCATCACCGACTCGGCCTCGAACACACGGTGCCACTGAACCTTCTCCACATTCAGGATCTTACCGCGCAAGGGCAGGATAGCCTGGAAATGACGGTCACGGCCCTGCTTGGCTGAACCACCTGCGGAGTCACCCTCCACGAGGAAGATCTCACAATCCTTAGGATCCTTGTTCGAGCAGTCGGCCAGTTTACCGGGCAGACCACCACCCGTCATCGGGTTCTTGCGCTGCACGCTTTCACGGGCCTTGCGGGCGGCGATACGGGCCGTAGCAGCCAGCACCACCTTGTCGCAGATCATCTTGGCCTCCTTCGGATGCTCCTCTAAGTAGTTGGCCAAAGCCTCGCCTACGGCCTGCTGAACCGCACCAGCGACCTCTGAGTTGCCAAGCTTGGTCTTGGTCTGTCCCTCAAACTGGGGCTCGGCCACCTTGATGCTAATCACTGCTGTAAGGCCCTCGCGGAAGTCTTCGGGTGCAATCTCAATCTTGGCTTTCTCAATCTGCTTGGAGATCTGAGGATCGCTGTCGGCGTATTTCTTCAGGGTACGGGTGAGGGCTGCACGGAAACCAGCAAGGTGGGTTCCGCCCTCAATCGTATTGATATTGTTCACGTAGGAGTGGATATTCTCAGAGTAGTCGGTGTTATACATCACGGCCACCTCGATGGGGATACCCTGCTTCTCGGTCTTCAGATAGATGACATCGTCGACGAGGTGCGTGCGGTGACGGTCCACGTAGCGCACGAATTCCTTCAGGCCGTCCTTGGCGTGGAACACCTCGGGCTGCTTCAGGTTGCCTTCCTCATCGGGACGCAGGTCGGTAAGCGTGATGGTGATACCGGCATTCAGATAGGCCAGCTCACGCATACGACGGGCGATGATATCATATTTGTATTCTGTCGTGGTGAAGATAGTGCCATCGGGCCAGAACTGCTGGCGGGTACCGGTCTTGTCGGTATCACCCACAATCTTCACGTCGTAGAGGGGTTTACCCTTCTCGTATTCCTGCTGGTAGATATGGCCGTTGCGGAACACCTGCGACATCATGCGGGTGGAGAGGGCGTTCACACAGCTCACACCCACACCGTGCAGACCGCCGGATACCTTATAGGAACCCTTATCGAACTTACCTCCGGCATGGAGCACGGTCATAACTACCTCGAGTGCACTCTTGTGCATTTTCTCGTGCTCATCCACAGGGATACCACGACCATTGTCCTGAACGGTGATGGAGTTGTCTTCGTTGATGGTTACTTCAATATGTGTACAATAGCCGGCCATAGCCTCGTCGATAGAGTTGTCGACGGTCTCATTGACCAGATGATGGAGTCCTTTTTCGCTGATGTCGCCAATGTACATGGCAGGGCGCTTGCGCACGGCCTCTAAGCCCTCGAGTACCTGAATGTTACTCGCGGAATAATTTTGTTCCTGATTCAGTTGTTCGTCTGTCATTTTGCTTCTAATTGAAATATGGGTGCAAAATTACAAAAAAAATATCAGATAAACATAGTTTATCTGCAAAGAAAACTTAAAAATAAAGCCGCAATCCTTAAGAATTGCGGCTTCTATTGTTTTTTAACAATCAACCTATTAAAGTTTGTTGACGTGCTGTGCCAGACTTGACTTCAGGTTTGCGGCCTTGTTCTTGTGGATGATGTTGGTCTTAGCCAGCTTGTCCAGCATCTTCTGTACCTTTGGATACAGGGCTACAGCCTCTTCCTTATTAGTCATAGCGCGAAGTTTGCGCACAGCGTTACGCATAGTCTTTGCGTAGTAGTGGTTGTGAAGGGCTCTTTTCTTCTCCTGACGGATGCGCTTCACAGATGATTTGTGATTTGCCATTTTTTTGTTTAATGTTTAATGTTAAATGTTTAATGAATTAAAGCCTGTGGGTCTTGCGTCGTTTTGACTGCCCTGGCAGCCCCGAAGGACCATCACCACCTTTCCCTGTTTCTAACAAGTAGCACTTGGCTGTGCCGATGGCGAATTTAATTGTTTTTGTAGTCCCTAGGAGAGTCGAACTCCTCTTTAGAGAATGAAAATCTCTCGTCCTAGCCGATAGACGAAGGGACCATCGCCGTTTTTTGCGGGTGCAAAGGTACTGCTATTTTTCCAATTGACCAAATATTTCTTAAAAAAAATGTCGAACGGTAGCAAATTTTTCACTTTTCACTTTTCACTTTTCACTCTTTTTAGTACCTTTGCAGTCGTATGTTGACAAAGACGCCAGCCATTGTGCTCCATTCGCTAAAGTATGGGGAAACGCGACTCATCGTCGATATGTTCACCCGTAGCTACGGTAGACTTTCGTTTATCGTCAGCCTGCCCAAGTCGGCCAAAGGGAAGATGAAAAAGCAGTTCTTCCAGCCGTTGACAATATTGGAGATAGAGACTGATGTCCGACCAAAACTCCAGTTGCAGAAACTTTCCGACGTGCGCCTGCTCCATCCCTTCTCCACCATTCCCTTTAATCCGCACAAACTTTCCATCGCCCTTTTCATCGCGGAGTTTCTCTATTATGCTCTGCGGAGTGAACAGCAGAATGTTCTGCTTTTCGATTATGTCACCGATAGTATCCAGTGGCTCGATGGACAGGACAGCCGCTTTGCCAACTTCCATCTGGTGTTTCTCATGCGCCTTTCGCGATTCCTCGGTTTCTACCCCAATCTCGACGACTACGCAGCGGGCGACTATTTCGATCTTCGTGAGAGCATCTTCCTGTCTGCCCCTCCCGTTCATCGCGATTTCCTTTACCCTCAGGAGGCTGAGAAAGTGCAGCTGATGATGCGTATGGACTTTGCCACCATGCACCTTTTCCAGATGTCGCACACTGAGCGTGACCGCCTCTTGGAAGTCGCCCTCACCTATTACCGTCTCCACCTTCCCGACTTCCCCGAACTCAAGTCCCTCAGCGTCCTGCAGGAGTTATACGCCTGAACCTGGTGTGTTCAATTTCGTTCGTACCCACACTTTATGCGTGTGGTCTCCCCAAGCAATGATGCCAGAAGCGGGTTCGGCTACCAGTTGCCTGAGGTCTTTTGACGCGCCGCTCATGGAAAGGCCGGTTGCCGAAGCATATTCAGATAGCGTCATGAATCCCTGCTTGTCAATAATCGCTTTGGCCTTTGCCAGACGCTCTTCGCGACTATACGGGCTCTTCCTTTGAGGTACAAACTCTACGCCATCGTTTTCGAACTTCGCCACCTTGTTCATTTCCCTCAGCAGTTCCGGATCGGGTCTGAAATTAATGCCCTTGATGCACACATGTCTGTAATTCAGCTTGGGGTCGTAATCGTCACTGAACTCTAATTTGCGTGCAATCTCTTCTTCTGAGTCCTTGGATGTGTCGAATCCTAAGGATAGGGAGAAAACGCCCAGTCCGTCAATCTTGATGTTGTGCCCTATAGGCATAATCGTCAGCATCTCATCCTTCAGCGCACTGAAGACGGCTCGGATGATCCCCTCGTTAAGGATTCTGGAAAACGTACACATGTGCTGGATGACCATCTCATAGTCAAACAGCGAGAATCTCTTCATCTTTGGATAAATCACCGTCCTGCCCTCAGTCATTTCTCCCGGTAGTTCCTTTAAAATGTAATTTGCCATCTTCTTAATCGTTTTAAAATGATTACTATTCTACTTATTTTTTATATTCTTTTTTTACAATATTCTTCCCTACTTACTATTTTTTTCTTCGCTGCTTATTATTTTTTACTTCGCTGCTTTCTATTTTTATCTTCGCTGCTTTTTAATTTTGCCTTCGCTACTTATATTTCCGATCTTCTTTGCAATTTCTTCCAATCTTAACAATGAAAGATAAAACTCTTAACGGATAAAGTCTAAACTCTTAACGTCAAATGTTTCTTTCCGCCCTAAAAATTCTATTTCCGCCCCGCAAAATCTATTTTCCCATGCGAAAAATAGATTTTCCCGTGCAGAAAACTCTATTTCACATCCTGAAAATACTTTCTTCATGATGCAAAGATATATTCTTTTTTCGATTCCACCAAATGATATGGTCAGAATTCACAAAAAACAGCTTAAGATTCCGCTCATTACCAGTTCACTCTCAGCAAAATAGTACTTAAGAGTTTTCAAATTCTGTAGACTCTTTATTTGCTTTTTGAGGGCACAAAAATTACTATGACCTTTTTGCGCCACTTGACTCGAAGATGGGAAATGCTACCTCTATTTCCTTATTACTTCAATCAAGTCAAAGTACATGTATCGTGTTTTTAATGGCAGTTTCATTCTTGAACTGACAGCCTCCTGCTCCTCATCCTTGAAAAGATAAGCGAATCCGTTCTTTTCGTAGTAGTTCAGCGTTCGGGAATTATTGAGGGCATCCACTGCAAGATAGCGCACCGCGGCCTTATTGTCAGGCTCTACAAACCAGAACTTCAGAATCTGCATTAGTTCTGTGCCAATGCCATTGTTTGCAAACTGAATGTCAACACCAAGTCTGCCAATCAGCACAGCAGGGTATCTGCGTATCCGTTTCTCTTTGGGGATTTCCTTCAAAAACCTTTTCTTTTGAGAGTTAGGTAGCAAGTCAACGCGGATAGTCTCATTCGATAGGGTGAAGGCACAGACGATAGTCTGCGGATCATCTTTTAGCACGAAGCAATAGGTCTTGCCATACATCTGGTCAGCCCAAAGTGGCGAGTCTTTCAGAAAGTATTCGTCGAGATCGTCATATCCACAAGAAAACGGCTTACACGTTGCTATCAGCTCACGTGTAAGCAGTCTGAACGTGCATTTGTCGGCAAGGAAACCCATTGTTTAATAGAGCTGCGCCGTTGACATAATCTTATCGAAGTCCTCGCGCGACATTTCCAATTCCACAGTGTGCGCATTGCGTTCTGCTGCCTCGGCAGCCTCCACAAAGCGAACTGCATCGTCACCTGTTACTACAGGTATTGGTCTGATTGGTGTTGCCATACTCTTAACTCCTTTTCTATTGAATCCGCTGCAAAATTACGATTTTTATTCCAAACTTCCAAATATTACTCAAAAAATATACTTTCGTTTATATTTGCGTCTCTATTTCTTTGTTTATATAGAAGGCGATGGCAATCTTTGGATTGTTCATCGGCCATATAACAAAAGAACCGTCCCTCTGTGATACTTTCATCTCCGAAAATTTGGAAATATCGGTAATAATTCTTATATTTGCAGTTGAAAAATATAAGTTGTTGTAAAATGAAAAAGAGTTGTATCTTATGGTTGAGTGTTGTGCTGATGTTAGCGGTCAGCATGAGCAGTTGTAGTATTGACGACAACTTCGTGGTCAATCCTGAAGATGACGAGACGACAGAACAAGATCCCTTTTTTTACTACAATGGAGGTAAAATCCCTTTGACACTGAATAAAAACAATTACTGTCTCTACGTTCTAAAAGAATGTGATGAAGTAAGAGAAAGAGTTCTTGCAAATGTCCGGGTACTGGAAACGGTAAGAGACAATAATGTTTTCGATGGCTATATCGTTACTCGGGCAGATTATAAGAAGCTGAAGTCACAGGGTTTCTGGAAAGAGGATAAAAAGTCTGTAGTCGTAACAGGCACTTATTTTCTGGAGGGAAAGCTGGTTGTTTCGACTCCATACCTGAGTGTGAAGCTCAAAAAGAAAGAGGATGAAGCTTTGCTGACCCCATACGCAGAGAAGTATAAACTCAAGATTGTTGGGAGTTTTAGTCAATACTTCCCATTGTCGTATACTCTGTATGTTACTCCCGAGAGTGAAAAAAGTCCATGGGAATGTGCGAATATAATCTATGAAAGTGGAGATTTTGAATATTCACAACCCGACCTGACTTATGCTCCTTTTATTAACACCTCTGGTGATATTGAAGAACATGAGGTTTCACCGGAAGAGATTCCTGAAGGCGCATTGAATCAGACGACAACGGAGTTTACGGAACCTGTATGGAAAGATGTGCTTTTAGATGTATGGTTTGATGACACGCCTGTCGAAGAACGTCCGAAGACTGCTGCTGAGTTTTATAACAGATTCATTGGTGAGGGCGTAGCTGACTGTTTCAAATGCACCCAACATAATGAGAGCGGGAACTGGGTGTCTGAGTACTATCAGCAGTACTATAAGGATGTGATTGTGAAGATCACTGAGACTTGTTTTCACTTCAGTGACGGTGAGATGACACGTGCACGTTGTTACTATTTGCCTATCAAGGATTTTGATGTGACACCGAAGTTTGACAAATGGGTTGCCTACGAGATATTCAAGTCGTTTATGAAACTTGAAAATTACTATGAAGACAGGTGCGAACTACAGATTGTTAGTCTCCCCGAAAGGGATTCTGTTGGTCCCCGCCTTGTCTATGAAGTGAAAAAGGGCTATACAGGTCTTGTCATAGATGCCTGTTCAGGACGCGCCTTGTATAAGACTTCCTACGATTGGTGAACTCACCGGGACAGTCCATCCCTCTGTGATACTGTCCCCTCTGTATCTTTCAACTTAACATTTTTGCGTTTACTGCGTATTATAGATGTATGACACGCTCAGAATTCGAACATATCGCTGCGCAGTTGCACCAAAGAGTGCTGAAAGTCGGACACGATTTCTTCAGCAACAAAGAGGATGCAGAAGATGCTGCTCAGGAGACGATGGTGCAGTTATGGCGCTATTGTGAGCACATCGATGCAGAGCGGAATGTTGAGGCGCTGGCCATCAGAGTTGCGAAGAACTGCTGCGTGAGCATATCCCGCAAGCAGAATAAGTTTAGAACTGAGACTGTAGCGATAGCAAGCTCTAAATTCTCCATTCTAAACTCTCCACTCTCTCCACAGGCACAATTAGAGGCGCAGGATACGCAACGTTTATTATCAGAGACGATTGCTCTGCTGAAACCACGAGAACGGGAACTCTTCGAGATGCGACAAATAGAAGGACTCTCAACCGACGAGGTCGCAGCGCAGACGGGCATCCCCAAACCCTCAATCACCGCCATGGTCTCAGCAGCACGAAAAAAAGTATTCACGGAACTAAAAAGGAGGATGAAACAATGACAAACAAGGACATACAGAAACTGATTGACAGATATCTCGCAGGCGAGACCTCGCCAGCGGAAGAGCAAAAGCTGGCGCTCACACTGCAACAGTGTCATGATCTGCCTGAAGACTGGCAGGCCGTCCGTATGATGCTCGGCGAACTCACTCTTGGCGAGGC
>JAEEGH010025553.1_pt1 | contig 11836 bp, 8 predicted proteins | sample 9134181 | NCBI WGS metagenome assembly JAEEGH01 (sample SAMN16246544, study PRJNA631951) | gut metagenome | biome: gut microbiome; feature: rumen; material: DP-attached | host: Bos | place: Iran: Karaj | collected 2018-10
CCTCCGGGGATCTTGCCTACCGCGTACATTTTTTCTTCGAAATCAACAGTCAGCGGGAAGAAATCCACGCCTTCACGGGGGGTCTTGGTACCGGTAGCGGCAACCACCACAACCGTGTCACCGTAACGCACCAGCAGACCGCCGTTGGCCTGTTTGCAGACTTCGCCGAATTCCAGCGTCAGAGGTCTGCCGCCCAGGTCCATTGTGTAACTCTTCATCATTTTTCCTCCTATACTCTTACACTTTCTCTTACCTTTGCGATAAAGATTACCGCAAACTATAATAATGGGTTACTGAAAACAAGCATAAACATATATATTATAAAGTTTGTTACACTTTTGGTCAATATATAAATGAAGAGATTTTCCTGTTTTTCACAGATTGTTTGTAAAACAACCATAAACACTTATAACGGAATAAAATTTCAGGACCGGACACAGAAGAAAAAGTCCGAAATTCAGCAGCGAAAACATGAAAGAAGACCGGCGCTGCAAACGCCGGTCTTCCTATTTATAAACCGCCAAATTCCGCGCGGCGCCGGAAGAGCTTGCGGGCCCTTGTTTCCGCAGCACAGATAGTGCCGGCCGTCACTTCCGGATACTCTTCCGCCAGGCGGGGATAACAATAGAGATTCCCCTGCGGGTTCAGCAGTTCCGTTTCCAGTTTTAACGCGTGGAGAAGCTGGTGTGTCATACAGAAGTTGCACATGCGGCAGACTTTGAAAGAAAGCCCCCGCAGCAGATAACCAAGTTCTTCCCAGGAAATCCTTTCATCCTCCGGACGGATGATTTTCAGGTTTACGCTTCTCTGCATTGGTTTACTCCAAATTACCTTATTTCAGCCTTCCGGCTGTCAGGACCTACTGTTCTGCCTGAGCTTTTGGTGAGCGGACAGGACCAAAGCCATCCTGCCCTTCTCTCCTTTGGGAAAGCAAACGAACCCAAAAGCATCACTGCCTTTATTTTATATAGAATGGATTGACCGGTTACCGTCAGCATTGTCCCTGCAGGCAGAAACACGGCAATCATTCCCTTGTTCAAACATCCCGTCATCTGCCAACGGAATCCTTAACATTTATCTTAATTACGTATCAAAGTTTCCGGAATACCCAAACCGTCAACCGCCTATTAAGCGCACTTAATATATTTGAAATGGTTATAATATGTTAAGAAAATCTATCTTGTCAGACAGAAATACAGCCTGTTACATATAACCAGTATGTTAAAAAGGCTTATTTTTGTTTAATATAAATAAACATATACTTTATCGCATAAAATGATATAATGTTACCAGTTTCCATAGCTGACTATTATTAGTTTTAACTGAATTTTTACATACTTCTAAGCAGGTATTTTCAGACATAATCACACAAATCGAAGACACTCACAATGATTAAAGATCAGATGTTCAAGAAACTGCAGCAGGTCGCCCAAAGCGGCAGCCTGGCAAAAGCGGCAGACCTCCTGTTTATATCCCACTCTGCCCTGGTACAACAGGTCAAGGCCACGGAAGAAAATCTGGGTTTCCCCATCTTTTACAGAACCAGAAAAGGCATCCAGCTGACCCCTTCGAGGAAAATTTTTCTGGAAGAAGGCGACCTGATTTTCAAAAACTACGAGCGGCTTTACCAGAAATGTAAAGATTTAGCCGGGCATAAACCTCCGGCCGTCACCATCGGCATGCTGCCGGACTTAAGGTCCGACCTGTTAATTACCCTTTGCAGGAAATACAAGGAAGAAAACCCAGACGCTAATATTGTTTTCAAAAAATCAGCAACGCTTCATGAATATTTCGGGGCGTTTTTGGACGGCGAGTTTGACATTACCTCCGATTTTATGTTGAACTTTGCCCATAACTACCTTAAAAATCCCGGCCTGGGTATCATTCCATGCAAACCCTGCAGGTTCAGTATTTGCGTTTACAAAACGGATCCCTTAGCCGGCCTGAATAAGGTTTCTTTCGTCGATTTGCGCGGCAAGAAACTGATGATGCGCGCCCGCGGTGTCTCTAAAGCTACGGACCTGTTACGCGATTACCTGGAAACGCACGAACCGTTAATAGAGATTTTGGACTATACCTGCTACGGTCATGAGGCCATCTTAAAAGCTGCGCTGGAAAATGCCGTACTTCTATCCGTCAGCCAGTTTAATTTTGACATCCCGTCAGTCCTGCACATTCCCACCGATTGGGATTTTTCCTTTGAACGGGGCTTCTCTACCGCAAAAACTGCAGCGCGGAGGTTCAAAATTTCATCGATATGGCCAGACAGGTCATTGCGGAAGAAGACCTGTGACGCGATAAATACAACATAAAAATGCCTGCAAAAAAAGGACCGGAGTCAAACACCGGTCCCTTTTTATCTTTATTCTGTTTTTTACATGCAATTCCGCCAGTTCAAATTGATTTCTTTTCATCCGGCTGGCAGCTGCGCCAACTATACCTTTCTTTCTGTTTTCAGTTTGCTCCGGCAATCGGCGGCTGCGGCCAGTTCTCAATACTCTCGAAACAGTCAACGGAAACATATTTCTTTCCGTTTTCTTCCTGCACCGTTCCGAAGAAGGTTCCCCGCTGGCCCAGCGGACAGTACGTGTTGTTCATCTTCAGCGTTACCGGGGTCATGTTCTTATCCCAGAATTTCATCCAGTCCCCCTTGATCGTGGCGATGTTGCGGCCCATCAGGGCTACCTTCGTCCCCACTTCCAGATTCCCGCCGGCAAAGGCCTTTCCTTCAATCGCCTGATAGGATGCCAGGTCTGCGTAACTCAATCCTTTCGGATTGTTCTGCAGGAAACGTTTGTTGTCGCTGACGATGGGATCGTGGAAATACGCCGGATCCCGGTCGTTGACGACCTTTTTGTTTCCTTCCGGAGCGAGGGGGCGGCTCTTGTGCTGTGCGTCAAAGTATTCCTGATACGGATTTACGTCACGCCAGATGACCTTCTCCACCTTCAGGAAATCACCCTGCTCGTCCTTCCGCATCACCCCGATAGCGGTAAACGGCGTCCAGAACAGCAGACGGCGGCTGTATTTTCCAAAATCGGCCCGCAGCCGCGTGCCATTATCTGCCTGCATTTCATACATATTACGGGTCACAAAATACCGGATCGGGCCCTGTACGGCAACCGGTTTTTCCGTATACAACTGCGGGGACGCCACGACGTCTTCTATTGCTACTACCGGGTAGTCCTTCACCACCACCGGTTTATCGTCGCCACGGCGCAACGCCTCTCTGGAATATTCGCCTGTTTCGTATGCAAACGCCTGCGACGCGAGTAACGCGCAGCCCAGCACTGCTACGGCAACTATCTTCTTAACCAACATAATGGATACCTCCTGTCATCAAGTATCATCCATAACGCAAAATGCGCTTCGCCTGTATGTAACCGTCCTCTTGCATGATCCTCATGCCGGTCTTGTTATTCCATCGGTTTTTCTGCTACTTTGATTTTTGCTTTCTTTTCGGCTTTTTCCGGAGAAAGATCCGATTTTTCGTCTACCCGTTCCTTGATCGTGCGTACACGCTGGATATGCGGCGTGCCGTCCTTATGTTTGGTAATCGTATCCACGCGGATGCGATCCAGTTCCGGCGCAAACTCGGTCAGGGCCCTGTCGCTCAGCCGGGCGCCGTTCTGCATCAGACGGTACAGCACCGCTGCCATTTCGTAACGGGTCATGTTGCGGTTGCCCTTGAAATAGCCGTCCGGGTAGCCTTCCAGCACACCGTTGCCGGCCATGGTGGCTACGTAATCATACGCCCAATGGTTTTCTTCCACATCCGGGAACAACTGGATCTTGGACAGGTCAAGCTGGTTGCCTGCTACGGCATCTGCCAGGAAGGAGTGCACGTTCTCCTGATTCTTGCGCAGTTCGATGATTTCTTTCGCGGAAGAAATCCGGTTGGCGGAAATGCGGTTCTTCTGACCGAACTTCCAGCTTACGCCCACGTTGACCATATTGCGCCCGTCACCGATCGTACCGGCAATGCTGAACATGGTGTCTTCATTCGGACGGTAGAATGCGCCGATGGCAACAGCCTGTTCGCTCTTATAACTGCCGACGGAAGCAGCGAAATCCCATTTTTCATCCGGATCGAAGTCCAGCGGATGCAGACCTGCCAGGGCTGCGGCACCTGCGCCGACCTTGTCGATGCGGTTGCTCAAATTCACGATATCCGCCGAATTGGCGACTACCTGCTGTTCCACAGCATACAATTCTGAACCGTTGATGGCATCGGTGCTGCCGGGACCTACACGGCCTGCCGCCACGTTAGTAATCGTGCGCTCTTTACCGGGCTTACCAACGCTGACGGTACCAACAGGACTTTCACCTGTCACATTTGTATATTTCGTATTGGTGCCCGGAATCTCAATTTCCTTTTTGCCGTTCAAACCGCCCATATGCGTGGTTTCGGATCCGCTGCCCAGCGCAACCGAGTTCTTCATGGTCGCTTTGGCGTTGTTACCGATGGCAATAGAATCTTTCGCTGATACTTCCGATTTGCTGCCGGCTACGATACCGCCCTCGCCGGAAACCTTGCTGCTGTTACCGAAAATCAGGCCCCTCTTAGCGGAAGTCGTACTATTATTACCCATGATAAAGCTTTCGCTTGCATCACTGTCAACCTTGCTGTTATTACCGACAACGTAAGACTCGTTCCCATCTACGATATTGGGATCACCGATGGCGCCGGAGTTCTCACCGGATACCTTGTTCCCGACACCTATGGCGATGGAATTGTTGCCGGTTATTTCATTCTCATTACCAAAGGCAAAACCGGTTACGTCTCCCTTGTCGGTATCTGCCGTTAATTCTTTGGTATCACCGGGTTTAGTTACGGAACCGATGATATTTTTAGTGCCGATACCGATGGAATTATTGCCGGACACCGCGTTCTGCATGCCAAGTGCTGTGCTGTTGTCACCAGTGGTAGCGTTCCCATATCCGACTGCCGTGCTGTAATCGCCGGTCGCCTGGTTAGCACCAATAGATTCATATTCTCTTGGCGCTTCCGTGTTATCGTTATCGTCTTCATCTACTGTATATATTGACCAGCCTGCGCCCATGGCCGTGCTGAACCGGCCGACAGCACTGTTGGAATCGCCTACGGCCACGCTGTGCCAGCCTTCCGCATTTGTACTTGCGCCGACAGCAGTAGAATATTCCTCGATTGCGCGGGCCCGGTTTCCGACTGCTACAGCAGACTGGCCGGACTCAGCATCTTTTATTGTTACAATAGTCTCACCGGTTCGTCCGTCATAAGTAATTTCTTCTATATTGCTTTCCAGTCCCGCGATACTTTTATTACCAATCGCGATTGAGTTCCAGCCATTCGCGTGGCTGTTATTTCCATATGCTGTAGAATTTCTTCTGTTTGCCACGGAATTTCTTCCCACTGCGGTAGCATCTAATCCCCTTGCAATGCTGGACTGACCTATAGCTATTGCATTTTGGGCAAACCTTCGAGTTTCATCTTCTTGCGCCGATTCAATATATTCAACCTTTGCTGAGCGGCCCATCGAAATGGAATCATCCGTATTTGCCTGTGCCCCAAGCCCAACAGCAATACTGGAGTAACTATACGTTGATGCATAAGGACCGATCGCAATATTTGCATCTCCGTTAGTTCTGCTGTTTGCGCCTACTGCTACAGAATCAGATCTAACGGTCTCTGCCCTATAGCCGACAGCCGTGCTGTTCCAGCCACCGGCATGACTCTGTGACCCAACTGCCGTTTCTCTTTCGCCTTCTGCAATTGCATTGTACCCTATGGCAGTATTGTCCTGGCTTGGTCTTCCATAACTACCTGACCAATATCCTGCATTACTTCCGCTGCCTATCGCGGTGTTATTAAAGCCCTGGACGGCCCCTCCTATAACAGTATCATCTTCCCCGTCCGCTTTAAAACCCTGGTTCGCATTACCGCTATAGGAACCACTAATTCTTCCACCAATATTAATCGCATTCCTGCCCGTCGCATAAGCGCCGCCGCCAATAGCGACTTTTCCTCCATTATATACAGAAGCGCTATTTCCTATAGCGACACCACCAGTAGTATTATTTATAACAGCAAAGCTACCTATTGCTACGGCATTAGAGGTATTACCCTGGAAAAAACTACTACTACTATAACTGTCTCCTAATGCGATATTAGACTTCGTATCGATTACGATTTGGTGAGGATATCCGCCCTGTGATGTTCCCATATTTATAATACCATTGCTCACTTGCAGATTTGCAATTGTCGTGTTTCCTGTAACTGCCAGGTTCCCACCAACAGTTGCGTCACCGGTAACTGTCAGGCTCTCACCAACTGCCAGGGTTTCACCAACAGTGGCCCCACCGGTAACTGCCAGGTCTCCAGCAACATTCAGGTCTTCATCTATGTCTTGTGCAAATGCTTGCCCGGTAATTCCAAGAGCCAAAGCAATGCTTAACGACAGAACTGCTGAACTTTTTAGTACACTGCTCTTTTTACTGCGAACACCACTCTTCCCATGATTCTTCGCCAGTTCAGACGTAACAACATAACAGTTTTTAACTTTGGACCAAATCAATTTGTAGATTCTGTTCATAAGGATCCTCCTTACAAGAAAAATATAATCAAGATTTACTTCCCGTAAATCTCAGCTGCCATTAATTTGCTCTTAATTTATTATGGATTGTAAAGCAATATACCATCTGTAACTAAAAAGCTACGAATAAAAAGTTTATCTGCTAAAATAAATTTATGTAATTTTATTACACTTATTCATTATGTATACATTAATTTTAATCTATAATTCGAATAGAGAAAATTACTAAAAATATTAGCATCTGTTTAAGATAACATTACGTGTAATTAAAAACTTACTATACTGTAACCAAAAAACAACCTTTGTTTAAATTCAAAAATATGATAGAATAAATTAATTTACTTAATATTATATTTTTTCTTTTTTAATGTTTTCAGATAATTATATAATAATGAATATGGTGGTCAAATTATGATTAGTTCTCAGATGTTCAAGAGATTACTGCAAATTGCCCAATGCGGCAGTATGACAAAAGCGGCAGACACCCTTTTTATAACGAGGTCCGCTTTGGTACAGCAGGTCAAAATCGCAGAGGCAAAGCTGGGATTTACCGTCTTTGACAGAAGCACAAAAGGTGTTACCCTCACTCCTGTAGGAAAAGTGTTTCTGGAAGAAGGAGCACCAATTATCAATAGTTACGAGCAACTGTATAAAAAATGCCAGAGTATAATCGATCAAAAGCCGAAGGCCGTCGTGATCGGTACACTCCCGGAAATTTATTCCCCCCTGCTGTTCACTGTTTGCAGGAAATACAAGAAAAAATATCCCGATGTCGACATTATGTTAAAGCAAGAAGCATCCTCGGATTATTTTCCGGCATTTTTGGCTGGCGATTTTGACGTCACCTCTGACTACATGTTTAACTTTGCTCCGGATTTTGTTGATGCCCCCGCCATAGAAACGGTTATCTTAAAACCCGATCAGTTAAATATTTGCGTTCCAAAAAGCAACCCGTTAGCCGGCCTGAAAAAGGCTTCTATTGAAAATCTCCGGGGCTACAAGTTGATGCTGCACACCCGCGGCCTTTCCAAAGCTGACGACAGGTTGCGCGATTACCTGGAAACACATGAACCGTCAATTACGATAATCGACCATCCCTATTCCAGCCATGAGCTTTTAGTAAAAACCGAAATGGATAATGCCGTATTGGTTTGTGTCAGGCAGTATTGTTTTGAAGTTCCGAATTTCACACACGTTTCCATGGACTGGGATTTTCCCGTTGAACGGGGCATTATTTACCGGAAAGACTGCCGCCCTGAAGTTAAAGACTTTATTAACCTGCTTAAGCATGAGATTGAAGAGAATGACCTGTGACATGTTCATTTTCATAGACAATGTAATGTACTAAAAGACGCAATAAAAACCTCCTGTGATTCTGTGTGGCAGTCAGCCCATATCTGTTTATCACAGGAGGTTTTCTTTTTTAGCGCAAAACCCCATGACCCCACTCTCAGGCAGTTTGAATTGTCAGTTTGGCGGTTATGCGTTACTGATGCATAGCGCCTGTCTATCATATATTTAAAGAGTGCGTAGGGTGTAACCCCGGTAACCATGCGGCTTCGCGAAAAAAATCCGGGGGTTTTTTCCCCCGGATCGTATGTTGCTTATATCATATAAACAGGCAGTTTCTGCTTAAGAGTATTTATTAAAGCGGCGGTGAAGCCGACTTTTTATCAGTTCACCGCCGCTTTTTAATACTACTGTTTCAATATTACATTAAACTCTTCTTTGTTTTCTTCAATGGCCTGCTGTCCCCCTACGACGCAGAGGTAATTGTCCGCCAGCACGTCACGAATCATCTTTGCCAGTGCTTTGATATCCGCCAGGGTAACGTCAAGGATCTCATTCCGTGTCTTCTGCCGGTCGGCATCGGAAACAGCCAGCAGTTCCTGCAGGGCCGCCCGGGAAACTTTCAGTGAGTTGGTAAGGGGCACGTCCACCCCGCTCATGGTACCGATGACGTATTTGGTCATCTCCCGATCGGTCAGTTCCAGTTTTTCAAGCCAGTCCGGCAGGGTTCGGAACGCTTCCAGGCTGTTCTTCAGCTGCGGGTCCCGGTAGGTGGAAAAATACATGACGCCGTTCCGGTCGAACACCGCGTTGGCCCCATAGGCCCCGCCCTGTACGCGGATCTTCGTCCACAGGTATTCATACCTCAGCATGGTGGCCAGCACCAGCATGCTGCCATTATACTGGTAACCGTGTTTGTGGTAATCGCCGCCGGCCAGTACGTACTGCACCTTGCCGGGGGTGATGATGGCCTCATTCTTTTCCGGTTGCGGAAGGGTCTTTGCTCCTTTTCCACCGGCTTCGCTGTCCGCCGGAAGCGCCGCGGCAAAGTCCAACGCCCTCCGGCGTACTTCGTCCCTGTCCGCTTCGTCGCAGCTGTAGCTTAACAGATACCGGCCTTTATTAAAGAATACAGGCAGCAGTTTCTGCAGATTGGCGATGACCGTATCCGCCTCTTTATCAAAATCTTCCGCCAGCCGTTTTACAAACTGGTAGTAACTGTAATAATCCTGCTCCGTTACCCGGGCTTTGGCGGAAAAATACGAAGCGAGCCGCACCGCCGCCACGGTCTGGCCTTTGGTAAAAAACGTGTTGTCCCAGTCGGTTTTCACCTGGTCAATCAGTTCTTTTAACCGCGCTTTGTCAGTAAACCGGGTGTGCAGCGTCATGGCCTTCAGGATTTTGAACAGTTCCGGCAGCTTGGCCGTCAGGCATTTTGCCGCCAGGGAAAATTTCACTGTATAGTCGTTGCAGTCACTGTTCCGGCTTAACGCTTCCATCTGGAAGGAGATTCCGCCGGTGTACATGTCCGTATATTTTGCCAGGTCCGCATAGGAATACTCATCTGTGTTCAGTTTGCCCAGCACATCGCTGAGGAGGTTGCAGTACGGCAGCAGTTCCGGGTCAATGCCGGTCATATCGAAATGCCAGTTAAAATAGGTAACTTTGTTAGTCGGCAAGGCCTGGTACAGCAGGGTTCCCCCTTCCACCTGTTCTTTTTCGACTTCCAATATTTCCGTTTCCCGCCGGATGTCTTTCCGTTCCAGCAACGGAATGGATGCCAGCGCTTCTTCCGAATCCGGCGCGGCCTGCCGGGCATGGAGTTCCGCGCATTCGGCAGCATACTTCTCCAGCTCGCTGCGGTCCGTCTTCTCTTTCACCGCAGCCAGTTTTTCCGCCAGTTCGACCTGTTCCTTTTCTTCTTTGCCCTCTTCCGGAGCCAGGGTCAGGATGACGCGGTGGGTATTGTCCAGCAGGTTGGTCTCAATCAGCGTTTCATAATAGTTGGTATGCACGGCCTCGCGCAGTTCCTGCAACAGCGGTTCATACTGCAGGCTGCTGACCGGGTCGATGTCGTAAATCCAGGAGTCCAGTACGGAGAGGCCGTAGATCAGTCCTTTGGGATAGGTTCCGAAATCCGCTTCCCGCAGTTTGAACTCCGCGCTGTTCAGGGACGCTTCCAGCAGTTCCTTGTCGATGCCTTCCATGGAAATCTTCTGCAGGTTATGATACAGTGCTTTCACAAAAGCATCTTTCTGTCCCGGTTCGCTGCCGCTGGCACGGACGGAAAAAATGTTCTGCAGCATGCTGCCGCTCATACTGCCGGAAATGTCCTTGGCAACGCCTGCGTCCAGCAGGGCCCGGCGCAACGGCGCCCCTTCCGATTCCAGCAGCACGTTTTCCAGCAGGCGCAGGGCCATGATGGTCTTCTGGTCCCGCATATCCCCCGCCACGATCTGCACTTCATGGAACGTCATTCCTTCAGTGGGAGACCCTTCCGGCACCGGGTAGGTTCCGTCGAACTCCGCCGTTTTGGCCAGGGGCTTCTGCAGCGGGATTTCGGAATGCACGTTTCCTGTTTTCGGGAAGTCTTTCAGATAGCTGTCCAGATGGGCCAGCGTTTTTTCAATATCCATATCCCCGTACAGGTAGATATAGGAATTTTCCGGGCTGTAATATGTCTTATGGAAACGGGTAAACGCTTCCTGGGTCAGTTCCGGAATGGCGGAAGGCAGACCGCCCGATTCAAAACGGTAGGTGGTATCCGGGAACAGGATTTTCTTTCCATAATATTCCAGGTACGCATCCGGAGCGGAATAGGCGCCTTTCATTTCGTTGTAGACAACGCCGTTGTACTGCAGCGGGTCGTCGGCATTCTCCAGTTCGTAATGCCAGCCTTCCTGCTTCAGGGTAAATTTGTTTTCATAAATCAGCGGATAGAACACCGCGTCCAGGTACACGTCCATCAGGTTATGGAAATCCTTGTCGTTGCGGCTGGCCACCGGGTACACGGTCTTATCCGGGTACGTCATGGCGTTCAGGAACGTATTAAGGGACCCCTTCACCAGTTCCACAAAGGGTTCCTTCAGATGATACTTCCGGGAACCGCACAGGACGGAATGCTCCAGGATGTGGGCCACGCCGCTGTCATCGGAAGGCGGCGTGCGGAAGCCGATGGTAAACACCTTGTTATCGTCTTCATTTTTCAGATAGAAAAGTCGGGCGCCGCTCACTACATGCTCCATGAGATACGCCTCAGAGTTTACTTCTTTAATAAATTCTTTTTTACAAACGCGGAATCCGCTGTATTGTTTTCCTGTTTCCACTGTCTTTGCTCCTTTGATTTAACAAAATCTGTGTTTCATTGTACCATATTTTTCGAGCTAAAACAAAAGATATTACAATAGGTACGAATGCTTTTTTCAAAGAGTTCACAAAACCGGTTATTTTCCATTCTTGCTATTGATTTAACTGTGTTTCTCATTTATAATATCCTTAAAGATGACATTGAACTGACATCACGCTTTCGGGAGGTATCTGCTATGGCTTCTATGGAACAATACCGTTTTACATTACGCATCCATCCGCTGATCATGGAGAAAATGAAATACATCGCGGAGACAAACGGACGCTCGGTAAATAAAGAGATCGAACAGATTTTAAAGTGGGTCATCAGCGATTACGAAAACAAACGGGGCCGCATTCATGTGGATGAACAGGACCAGCCCGGTTTTCGCGGCACCCGCACCAACAAGGAAGAACTCCGCCGTCTGGAAGAACAGGCAAAGATGCGGAACAAGCCCATCAGCCCTGCTTTGTTTAAAATTAAATAAGAATATAAAAAAACAAGGGAAACTGCGGTAACGCAGTTTCCCTTTTATTTTCGAGGTGAGTGTTCAATAAGCCGAGTTCTGTTCCGACAAGCGGTGGCAATCATTTATCTATTCCTGCGATTACTCGCAAGATACAGCGAC
>JAEEGH010025554.1_pt1 | contig 11836 bp, 4 predicted proteins | sample 9134181 | NCBI WGS metagenome assembly JAEEGH01 (sample SAMN16246544, study PRJNA631951) | gut metagenome | biome: gut microbiome; feature: rumen; material: DP-attached | host: Bos | place: Iran: Karaj | collected 2018-10
TCGAGCCCGACTACACACGCTTCGTGGCTGGGCTGCCCACCGTATGGGACGAGACACGTGTGCTGCAAGGTGAGGTGGGCGAATATATCGTCACCGCCCGCCGCAAAGGCGACACATGGTACATCGGCGGCATTACCAATTGGACTGCTCGCGACATCGAGATTGATTGCGTCAATGCGTTAATGCGTGAATGTGTTAGTGCTGATGTGTCAAATACTAACGCAATAACGCAATCACACGACTACACAATCGAACTGTACACCGACGGCATGAACGCACATCGCCGAGGCAGCGACTACAATACTCAAACAATCAAGCAATCGAACGATCAAGCAATCAAGGTGCACCTCGCCCCCGGCGGCGGTTTCGTGGCGAAGATTACAGCCGAATAGCCACCTCAACCGGGTAGTGGTCGGAGATGTAGGGCACGCCGTAGTCGCCGTCGAGCGTGCGGAACCACATCACCTGCATGCCTTTAACAAGGAAGTGGTCGATGACCGAGCCCTCAGCCTGGCCGAAGGCGTTGTAGGTGATGGCGTGGCTGGTGCTCTCGGTCAGCCCGCGGGCCTCTTGCAGCCCGGCACGGGAGAAAAAGTCGAACGGTTTTCCCTCGCCGTATTCAGCCGTGCAGTTCATGTCGCCACCCACGATGACAGGAATCCCACCCAAGCTGTTGGCCACCATGTCACCTATCACCTGTGCACCCCTGGCGCGTGCGTCGTCGCTGACGTGGTCGAGGTGGGTGTTGAGGTAGGCAAACTCGTGGCCGCTTGTTCTGTCACGGAACCGGGCCACTGTGACGGTGCGGAAGCAACCGGCGCCTTCGTATTTCGACGGCACCTCGGGAGTCATGCTGAGCCAGCGGGTGGTGTCGTACAACAGGAGCAGCCGTGTCGTGTCGTAGTAGACGGCCATGAACTCGCCCGCCTCCCGTCCGTCGTCGCGGCCCACACCAATACGCCTATACACCGGCAGGTTGCTGTCGAGGTATTGCAGCTGGTCGATGAGGGCTTCCTGCAGGCCGATGGCGGCGGGGCGCTCCTCAAGAATCATCCTTACTACAGCATCTTTGCGGTATGGCCAGCCATTCTCGCCGTCGATGTTGTTCCATGAGTTGTATCGTATATTGAACGACACGATTTTCAGCTCCTGAGCCGTCATACCCTTTGCAAGGGCAAGAAAGACAACGAATAAGAAGATTTTTTTGATGTTACCCATGGCGTTTATAATTTACAGGTGATGTGGTGGCAACCGCTGCCAAGGATGCGTTTTTGGGCATGGCCGTCCTTGGTGGGTAGGTAAACTTCGGCGGTGGTATTGGCTGGGATAACTATATCCCACTCGAAGGTATCGCCATTGCGTTTCCAATGACTTTCTATACGGCCTGATACCGAATTGTAGGAGCAATCGACGTGGTTAAGGCCGTCGAGAGGATAGGGTCGCAACTCGATGACACCATAGCCGGGACTGAGGGGACGGATTCCACCCAAATATTCGTAATACCATATAATAAGGTCGCCTAGGAGCATCACATGGTTGCCGGAATTCATCGCCGGGTCGCCCGTATCTCCATTCCACAGCTCCCAGATGGTAGTGGCGCCCTGCTTGACCATATATCCCCAGGAGGGGTAGGTGGTGTCGGTGGCCAGCTTCAGTGCAAGGTCACCCCTGCCCTGTTCAGTGAGGGTGCGCATAAGGTGCTGGATGCCGACCACGCCGGTGGCGACGTGGCCGCCGAAGTCGTTCTCTATTTTGTCGACGATGTTGTTGAAGACCTTGTGTTCGAGCCTCTCCGATGGGACCATACCGAAGGCCAGCGGCAGCAGGTTGGCGGTGACAGTGTTGTGGTCATAGTATCCGTGGACGGTGTCGAGATACTTCGCGTTATAGGCCACTACGACGGTGTCGGCCAGATGGCTAAAATAGTGTATGTCGTCGTTAAGGCCGAGGTTATAGGCGAAGTCCGCCATGATGACGCACAGGTGGTAGTAGTAGGGTGTGGAGAGGTTGGCGGGCCAGGTCATGCGGTTGGTGTCGCGGGTGTGGATGAGCTCTGGGCTCTCAGGCGGCACACACCAGTCGCCATAGGTGTCGCGGACGAGGATGCCGTCCTTGAGGTAGTATTTTCCCATGTGGAGCATCCAGCGCTTCATGGCGTCGTAGTGCTGTTCGACGGGACGGAAGTCGCCGTAACGCTGCCAGAGCATGTCGGCGACGGTGATGAAGGCACCGGGCCAGGTCATGTTGTCGGTGTAGTTGCGCCAGTAGGCGGGAGCCACGTCGGGGAGTGCGCCGTTTCCCCACTGGCTGTCTTCGAGGTCCTGCAGCCACTTGGCGTAGAGGCGGTGGTTGTCGAAGATGAAGCTCTCGCCGTAGCAGCCGGTGGTGCGGTCGCCGGTCCAACCCATGCGCTCGTCGCGCTGCGGGCAGTCGGTGGGCATACTGCGGTAGTTGCCGCGTATGCCCCATGTGGCGTTGCGGTAGACGGCGTTGATAATGTCGTTCGAGGTCTCAAAGGTGCCAGTCATCAGCATTTCGTCATACATCACAAGACCTCGGAAGTCGCCGAGCTTCGGGGCTTTCCGCAATCCCGTTATTTCTACATAACGAAACCCATGGTAGGTAAATGTTGGATACCATGTGTCCTCCTCGCCAGCGGCGATGTAGCGGTCCGTGCATTCTGCACTACGGAGGTTTTCTGTGTATAGTGTGCTGTCGGCGTTGAGAAGCTCGGCATAGCGGAAGGTAACCGTGTCGCCAGGTTTCATGCCGTACATCGAAGTGCTCATAACTCCCACCATGTTCTGTCCCATATCCACTATCCATTTGTCGCCTTTCCGGAACAGGCTCACGGGCTTCAGCCGGTGCTGCACCTTGATGTTGGGGTTGGGCTGCGGTGAGAGGAGCTGCATCGGGTCGGGCCGCCGGTAGTCGCTTGGCAGAGGGCTACCGGTAACAACGGGGTATTCGCGGGCGACGCGGTGGCGCGGGTTGTAGATGTCCTCGCGGTACATATTCTGCCGGTCGTAGTCGACCACAACGTCATCCCACTCACTGTCGTCATAGCTCGGCAGTGTCCATGCGCCGAGGTCAAGCCGCGCATCGTAGGTCTCGCCGTCAAACTCGTTGCTTTTGCGTATCGGACCGCGATTGGTAATCTTCCATCTGTTGTCACTTACGAAGGTGTCGGCGGTGCCGTCCTTGTAGAACACCTCCAACTGCAGCAGCAACTGTGGAAGGCCGTAGTGCGCCGCGTGGTTGATTCCGCACCATTCCAGGTAGTTGGTGTCGTGCCGTATGGTGGTGAAACGGCCGCCTTCAAGGATAACACCCACGGTATTGTGGTCACTGTGATGCAGGAGATCCGTAACGTCGTAGGCGTTGAAATAGATGCGCTGCGTGTAGTCACTCAAGGTTGGTTTCATTAGCTCGTCGGGAGCCACCTCGGCACCATTGATGTAGGCAGAATATACGCCAAGCCCGCTGATGTAGAGACGCGCCCGCTCGATGAACGTTTTGTCGAGCGGGAAGTCCATGCGTAGGTAGCGCGCCGCGATGGCGGTGTGGCCTTCCAATTGGTCATCCGTGTAGTCGCGTCCAATCCAGTGTGCCTTCCAGTCGTCGGGTGAGAGCAGGCTTATCTCGAAGTGCTGCACGTCGCTCTCCAGGGACTTCTTTCTATTATGCTTGCCGTAGGTCACGGTGGCGTACACCTTCCACCAGCAGCGGTCGCGGCTCTTCAACGGACTGCCCCCGTAGGGGATGTAAAGCATCTGGTTGGTATCTATGGTCTTGGTATCCCACAGGTCGCCGATGCCCTTCTTCGCGTTCTCTTCCGTGGAGGCCACGATGATGCGGTAATCCGTCTGAACTACGTTGTTCACCTCGGCCTCATACTGCCAGCTGAAGCGTGGCTCGGCAGTAGCCAACGGCATACTCCCATCCTGCATCTCGACGGTCGGCGAGACAATTCTGATCCTGCTGCCGCAAGAAACGAGCAGCAAGGCTATGAGTATCGGAACAAAACGTTTCATAATGCTATAATATATTCTCCACTCTCGAGTGTCCGCTCCTTGGCAGAGCCCGGGAACAGCGTCGCGGTGGCGCCTTCGGGGACGATGAGTCTCAATACATTGTCGTTTATCTCCACACGTATGTCGCCATATTGCGTGGGCTTGGTGCATCTCACCCACTCTACACCTTCGCAGGGCTGCGGGTCGACGAAGAAGTGCTTGTAACCAGGCTGCTCAGGGTCAGGACGGATGCCGGCCAGCGCCTGGTAGAACCAGATACCGATGCCGTTGTAGCAGTTGTGCACACGACTGCGGTCCTCCTTACCGGGACGGCCGCAATCCCACGACTCCCAAGTGGTGGTGGCACCTTGATTTATCATGTTGAGGTAGCCGGGATAATCCTCCTGCCGTAATATGGTGGCCATAAGGTCTGTCTGCCGTTCGCGGATGCACCACTCCGTGAATATGGGCACGCCCATGAGGCCGGCGGCGATATGGTCGCGATACTTCCCGTGACAGTCCTGGATGAGCCGTGCCTTCACCGCAGCGGCGGTGGCGCTGTCGGGCGGTATGCCCATCAGTAGGGCGTAGCATTGGTCGAGCGGCGTGCCGTTGGCGTAGGTGTGGCTTTCGGGGTGGTAGAAGTGGCGGTGGATGGCGGCGTTGAGCTTCTGCCGCCATTCAGCATAATGCCGAGCGTCGTCGGGATTTCCTGTCATGCGGGCCATCTGCACCATATCGGCCAGGCAGTCGCTGATGAAGCAGCTGCTGGCGTGCAGCACGCTCTCGCCACCTTTGTCCACCCCTTCCGGCACCGCCCAGTCGCCGAGAAACCAGCTGTGGTGCTCGTTGTCGGGCCAAGGCTGCAGGATATAATCCTCGCTGTGCCGCTCGATGTACTCCAGCCAGCGCCTCATGTCGTCGTAGTGGCGGTAGATGAGCGAGCGGTCACCATAGTTAAGGTAGGTGCGCCACGGGGCTTTGACCACGAAGCCCTGCCAGTAGGGGCCGCCGCCAGTGCGGAAGGCAGGAGCCACGTAGGGCAGGTCGCCGGTGCTGTCCATCGCATCGCTCCAGGCCTGCATCCAATTGGCATAAGTGGAACGCACATCCCAGAGGGTCTGCAGGGTGTTGGTCGACGAGTTGCCGTCGCCGCCGTAGCCCATGCGCTCTATGTGGGGGCAGTCGACCATGTAGCCACTGAAGGTGAGGCAGCTGAGGGTGTACTTTACCATGTCGTGGATGGCGTTGAGACGCGGGTCGGAGCACTCGAAGGTAGCACCCTCCTTAGGGTCGACGGCAGAGATTTGCATGGCGCGGCAGCCCACAATATCGGCTCCTTTTACACGTACGTATTGGAACGAATGGGTGTGGAAACGATTGGTGAACAATTCTCGTCCGTATCCACGAGCAATGTAAACGTCAGTCTCAGTGAATGGCGGCACGGCCTCGTAGTGGTCGAGGTATTCGATGGTCACCTCTTGACTTGGATTCACTGGCTTTAACTCGGCCTGGAACCAACCTGTCACCACCCGATTGAATTTGATAAACCAAGTACTGTCTTCCCTGGTCAAATAATCGGGCTGCAACGAGTCAATGACGCGATTGCCTTTGAATTCCTGACGCGAAATGAGGATGTCCCTTGCATCATAGACCGAGGCGGGGCGCCAGTTGGGCTTTACCCTGGCGTCGAGTCTCTCACCACCGAAGTGCATGGGTTGCCAGTTGTCGGTGTAGCTGTAGCCGCTGGGCGATGCCTCCCAGGTGCTGTCGGTGGTGAGGATTGTGTATATCAGCCCGCATTCGCCGTCGGAAACAGTTTTCTCCACCGTCGCCCGGGCCGCCGCCGGAGTGCCATAGATGCGGCCCCAGCCTTGCCCCAACCACAGCATCAGCTCGTTGTCGCCCTCGTGGATGAGGTTGGTGATGTCGTAGGTTACCTCCAGCGCACGCTTGTCAAGCTGCGACACAGCGGGTTGCATCACCCGGTCGCCCACCTTCGTGCCGTTGACATACACCTCGTGGTAACCCAGCGAGGCAACGCCAACAGAGTAAGTGACCTGTTGGAGAGATGTCTGCCGCAACTCACCGACATCCACATGGAACGTCTTACGAAGCATAGGTGTCTCCGCCCACCCGCTGTCGGTGCGGCAGCCGATAAACACCTGCGCCTGCGACGTCAGAGCCGTCAGGACCAGCATCCAGAATATGACCGAAAACCTCTTCATTTCCGACTGCAAAGATACACATTTCCGACTGCAAAGATACGCATATTTTTCGAGATGCGGAAAGAATATCTCCGCCAGCCACCAAAAAGCCGATAACAAGTCTTTTCCAATACCATTTCAACGATATTTCAACGATACTTCAACGATATTTCGACGATACGCATCGTTGATGTATCGTTGAAGTATCGTTAAAGTATCGTTGAAATGAAGGTGCAAGCAGTACGGAATAAGCCGTATAAAAGCAACCCCACACGACGCCTCTTGGCATTGTGCGGGGTTGAATACGGTTTGGTTGTCGGGCGGTTGGCTACCGCTCGCGGATGCTGACGGCGAAGCCTCCGCAGGGGGCCATCTTGAGTTTGAGGACGGTCTTGCTGGTGACGGTCTTCTTGGTTATGGTGTAAGCTTTGGGGTTATAGCCTTCTTTGCGGGCGGCCTCCCAGCCCATCTTGACGTCCGACACATAGCCGCTGGCGTCCTTGGCGTCGGCATAGATAGTGGCTTCGTATTTGACGCCCGGCTTGAGGAAGTCGAGGCGGACGGAGAACTCGCGGGCGTTCTCGTCGGTGACGCCGCCGATGTACCAAGTGTCCTTAGGTTGATAGGTTGATAAGTCGATATGCTGCACGGTGTCGGGGAGGGCATAGACGAAACGTGCGGTGTTGCTGATGACGCCCTTCCTGCCGTCGGGCAGCTCCCCTACCCCTTCGGCGGCCTTGTTCAGCGAGGAGACCTTGGGTCGGCGGGCGGTGACGATGTAGTCGCCCGGCTCGGCGTAGAGGTAGATGCTGGTATCCCAGTCGACGGCAACGTCTTTGATGAACTGGAAGGCGTCGAGGTGGGGCTCGTAGTGCTCGGGAAAATCGGCGGCCATCTGGAGCGGCGAGTAGAAGGTGACGTAGAGGCCCAGCTGGTTGCAGATGGTGTGGCGCATGAGGTCGTGGTTCCATGGGGCGTTCTTCTCCATGTCTGTCTCGAAGATGCCGGGTGTGTAATCCATGGGGCCGCCCTGCAGGCGTGTGAAGGGCAGGATGGTGGTGTGGCCGGGATTTATGCGTCCGCGGAACTCGGTACCCATAGCGCTCTCGTTGCCAATCATATTTGGCCACGTGCGGCAGAGGCCCGTGGGGCGCACAGCCTCGTGGGCGTTGACCATGATGTGGTGCTTGGCAGCCTCGACGATGGCGCGGTGGTAGTGGTTGATGATGGGCTGGCTGTAGTGGTGTTCGCCGTGGGGGACGATGTGGCCGACATAGCCGCTCTTGACGGCGTCGTAGCCGTACTGGTTCATGAGGTTGTAGGCGCGCTCCATGAAGCGCTCGTAGTTGGTCACCGACGAGCTGCTCTCGTGGTGCATTATGAGGCGGATGCCCTTGCTGTGGGCGTATTCGTTGAGAGCCGGCAGGTCGAAGTCGGGATAGGGGGTGAGGAAGTCGAAGACATAGTCCTTGTCCTTGCCGTACCAGTCTTCCCAGCCGATGTTCCAGCCCTCGATGAGGAGGGCATCGAAGCCATGCTTGGCAGCGAAGTCTATGTAGCGGCGCACGTTGGCGTTGTTGGCTCCGTGACGGCCATGGGGCTTGGCTTTGCTGTAGTCGGTGATGGCGCCCTGCAGCGACGGCGGCAGCGAGGGGTCGCCAGGCAGGCGCACCGAGGGGAAGTCGTTGGTGTAGCCCCATGTGCTGTGGTCGCTGATCATTTCCCACCACACGCCCATGTACTTGACAGGATGTATCCAGCTGACATCCTCCAAGGCACAGGGCTCGTTGAGGTTGAGGATGAGGCGCGAGCGCAACACATCGGTGGCCTTTTCGCACACCTGGACGGTGCGCCAGGGAGAGTAGCAAGGCGAGGTGAGGCGGCCGACATAGCCGGTGGCATCGGGCGTGAGGTGCACCTTCAGCGTTGAGCGGTCGGGGTCAAGGTCGAGGTTCATGGTTGGGAAATCCAGTACCGCAGCCTCATGGATGTTGACATACAAGCCGTCGTCTGTCTTCATCTGCAAGGCGGTCTGCAAACCGGTGTCGGAGAAGCTCTTCCAGGGCCAACCGCCGCTTATGTGAGGGCTGTCGTGCAGCTGGCGCACTTGGCTGAGGCGGCTCTGGGTGTAGTTGAACTCCTGCGTATCGTAGTCGCCGGGAATCCACCAGGCCGTATGGTCGCCAGCCATTCTGAACTCCGTCAGCTCGCCGGTGAGCCAGAAGGTGACGAGGGAATTTTGAATTTTGAATTCTGAATTCTGAATATCCTGCGGGAACTCGTAGCGGAAGCCCAGGCCGTCGTCGTAGAGACGGAAGCGGACGACCATCACCGTCGGCTTGTCGACACGCTTGCCCTCGTGGTCGAGGTAGAAGTCCTGCACCAAGGTGACCGCCAACTCGTTGTAGTGGTTGCGTATGTTGGCCTCCTCGCCCCACACGGGCTGCCACACTTCGTCGAAACTGGTGGTATCCACCCTCGCGATGCGGAAACGGCTGGCCAAGTCGCTCTTGCGCCACTCAAGTGTTAAGCCCATGCGTGAGGGCAGCACCACGGGCTTGCCGTCGCGCTTCAGTTCGTAGTGAGGCACTCCGTCGCGGAGGTAGAACGTGGCCTCCATGCGCCCGTCGGGGCTCTTCAGTCGCTCGTCTGCCGACTGGCCATAGGTGGTGGAAAGGGCCATCAGGCCTATCAAAAGTGTGAAAAATAAGCGTTTCATAGTGTCGTTTTTCAAAAAAAACGGGAGTCCCTTGCGGGTGCTCCCGTCCTTGTTACATGTTGTTGATGCTTGACTTACATGAAGTATTGGACGCCCGACTCGAAGATGAGCTGGTCATCGTTGCCGTAGATGTTAATGGCGCTACCCTTGCTGCGACGCTCCGAGTGGCCCATCTTGCCGAAGACGCGTCCGTCGGGGCTGGTGATGCCCTCGATGGCCATGTAGGATCCGTTCATGTTGTACTCCTCGTCCATAGTGGGGTTGCCGCTGAGGTCGACATACTGCGTGGCCACCTGGCCGTTCTTGAAGAGGCGGTCGATCCACTCCTGCGGAGCGACGAAGCGGCCCTCGCCGTGCGAGATTGGGATGACGTATGTGGCACCCAGCTCGGCCTTGCGCAGCCACGGGCTGAGGTTTGATGTGACACGGGTGTAGGCCATCTTGCTCTGGTGGCGGCCGATGGTGTTGAAGGTCAGCGTGGGTGCGGCGGCGGCCTGCGGACGTATCTCACCGAAGGGTACGAGGCCGAGCTTCACCAAAGCCTGGAAACCGTTGCAAATGCCGAGCATCAGGCCGTCGCGTTTGTTGAGGAGCTCCATCACGGCGTCGGCGATACGCTGGTTGCGGAAGACGCTGGTGATGAACTTGGCGGATCCTTCGGGCTCGTCGCCGGCGCTGAAGCCGCCGGGAATCATGACAATCTGACTGCGGCGGATGGCATTGACGTAGGCGTCCACGCTCTCGCGTATCTGCTGGCCGTTCTGGTTGCGGAAGACTATAATCTCGCTATCGGCACCGGCTCGGTTGAAGGCGCGGGCGCTGTCGTACTCGCAGTTGGTGCCAGGGAAGGCAGGGATGAACACATGAGGCTTGGCAACCTTGTGCGAGCAGATGTGGATGTCCTTGAAGTCGGTGGGATTGATTGGCTGAATGGGACTGACGGGCGAAGTGCTGCGTGTGGGGAAGACACCCTCAAGGGTCTTCTGCCATGCGGCGAGGGATTCCTCAAGACTAATCTTCTCACCTGACACCTCGAATACAGGCTCGGCGGTAACCTCGCCAATCTCGGCGCAATGGAACGGCAGTTTGTCGGCGTTCTCAACCTCAACGACAATCCAGCCGTAGTGCTTGTCGGCCAAGCCGACGCCACAGCAGGCGGCGAGGTCGGCGGTGGTGGTGAGCTTCACGCCCAGTTTGTTGCCGAAGGCCATCTTGCTGACAGCCTCGATAATGCCACCGAAACCAAGGGCATAGGTGCTCTTGACCTGTCCGGCCTCTATGGCTTTGCGCAGGGCGGCATACTGACAGAGGGCATCTTCGTAGTCGGGCATGCCGAACTCCTTCTCCTTGATGTCAAGCAGCACAAGCTTGTTGCCGGCCTGCTTCAGCTCTGGGGTAACGACATGCTGCAGGTCGCTGATGCCCACGGCGAAGGAGCATAGGGTCGGCGGCACGTCGATGTCGTTGAAGGTGCCGGACATGGAGTCCTTGCCACCGATGGCAGGCAGCTTGAGGCCCATCTGGGCGTTGTAGGCTCCCAGCAGAGCGGCGAAAGGCTCGCCCCAGCGATATGGGTCATTGCCCAATTTCTTGAAATATTCCTGGAAGGTGAGGCGCACACGGCTGGCATCGCCACCGGCGGCGGCGATCTTGGCCACAGAACTCAGCACCGCATAGACGGCGCCGTGGAATGGGCTCCACGAGGTCTGGTAGGGGTCCATGCCGTATGACATGATGGTGACAGTATCGCATTTGCCGTCAAGCAGCGGCAGTTTGCCGACCATGCTCTGTGTGGGTGTCAGTTGGTAGCGACCGCCGTAGGGCATCACCACGCTGCCGGCGCCGATGCTGCTGTCGAACATCTCCACCAGACCTTTCTGCGAGCAGACGTTGAGGTCGGCGAGGGTCTGCAGCCAGAGGTCCTTGGTGTTATTGGGCTTAGCGGGCTCTGTGGGTTTACTGGGCATGGTGACCGAGACCGTGGTCTCCTGGTGGGCGCCGTTGGTGTCGATGAAGCGGCGGCTGAGGTTGACTATCTCTTTGCCACGCCAGTTGATGACCATGCGTGGTTCCTTGGTGACTGTGGCCACGACGGTAGCCTCGAGGTTCTCCTCGTCGGCATATTTCAGCATGAGGTCCACATCCTTGGGGTCGACCACCACGGCCATACGCTCCTGGCTTTCGCTGATGGCCAGCTCGGTGCCGTCCAAGCCGGCGTACTTCTTGGGTACGCGGTCGAGGTTTATCTGCAGGCCGTCGGCCAGCTCGCCTATGGCTACGCTGACGCCGCCGGCGCCGAAGTCGTTGCACTTCTTGATTATGTGGGAGACCTCCTCGCGGCGGAAGAGGCGCTGTATCTTGCGCTCGGTGGGGGCGTTGCCTTTCTGCACCTCGGCGCCACAGGTGGTCAACGATTTGGTGGTGTGGCTCTTGGAGGCGCCTGTGGCACCACCGATACCGTCGCGGCCGGTGCGTCCACCCAGCAGGATGATGACATCGCCGGGGTCGGAGGTGAGGCGCTGCACGGCACGACGCGGGGCGGCGGCGATGACGGCGCCAATCTCCATGCGCTTGGCCACATAGTTGGGGTGGTATATCTCGTTCACCAGGCCGGTAGCCAGACCAATCTGGTTGCCGTAGCTGCTGTAGCCATGGGCAGCAGTGGTAACAATCTTGCGCTGCGGCAGCTTGCCGGCAAGGGTCTCGTTGAGGGGCTTGGTGGGGTCGGCGGCGCCAGTTACACGCATGGCCTGATAGACGTATGTGCGGCCCGAAAGCGGATCACGGATGCAACCACCCAAACAGGTGGCGGCACCACCGAAGGGCTCAATCTCCGTGGGGTGGTTGTGGGCCTCGTGCTTGAAGTTGATGAGCCACTCCTCCTTGTTGCCGTCGGT
>JAEEGH010025557.1_pt1 | contig 11835 bp, 3 predicted proteins | sample 9134181 | NCBI WGS metagenome assembly JAEEGH01 (sample SAMN16246544, study PRJNA631951) | gut metagenome | biome: gut microbiome; feature: rumen; material: DP-attached | host: Bos | place: Iran: Karaj | collected 2018-10
CGAGTTCAGTACCAAGGGGCTCAACAGCGATGTTGTCGACCCAAACCCAATATTGAGACCATCCATATCTTTCACAATCAACGAAAATTGCAATGCGTCCAACATCGTTAGCACCATCATAGTCCTCAAAGGTAACGGAATAGTGCGAAAACACTTCTATGCTAAAATCAATTGAAGCGATAGTATGGAACACGTCGCTATCATCATAAACGCCTATCACAACAGGGTGCATCTCACCTTGGTAAGTACTAAGTGGCTCACGACGTTGCCCATCAAAACTCATTTGCAAACCACTGATATTCTCCATCCTCGGCAAAATGGCTGTTTCGTCTCTAGCGTCGCTGTAGTTGAATGAGAATTTGAGAGCCATGTTGCCATTGTAATCCAAATCATTAACGCATGGATTGTTTCTATTCATATCATCGGTAGCCGTATTGATTTTATCCCAACACAGAGGCAACTCAGGATAGTTGTAAGCCTGGAAGTCTTCATAGTACGGCACGGCATAGAATTCGGCACATTCGGTGTGGAAATAGGTGTTCGCCCACATGCTGTACTCTCCGTCGCCGCAATTGGCACGCACCCTCACATAGTAATAAGTGCTTGCACTCAGGTTTTCCAATGTGTATGTCATATACTCGACAGGTTCCTGGACGGTAACAGGCACAGAAATCCAGTTGATTTGGTCGGTTGAGTATTGGATCTCCCATGCGGTCTGCGTTTCTTCACCCGGTTCCCAATAAATCGTTGCCGAGGTGACATCTGCCTCATAGTCGACTTCGATCGGCGCATAACAGTTGCTGCAGTTCACTTCATAAGTAAACACGGTATCCTGGGTATACGGAGGTTCTTCGTCTTCACCACAAATGAATAGTAATTCATCGAGATGGTTGAAAATAGTGAAGGAACATTGGTCATAATTATACCCACCAGGCACCCAAACAAAATGATAGGTCCTATCAGCGCACAAGGGTAATTCGCCTTCATAAGTATAATAGCCGTTATTGTTATTATATGAACCATTTTCCATAGTCAGCGAGGCAACGACAAGATCTGTGTCATCATCCACCACATTGATGGCACTGCCATCCCAACTATCAGAATAATTACCTCTTAATTCATAACTGATTGCACATTGGTATTCAGGATCACACAAAGGCGTGGTGAACTCTAACGAGCCCCAACGGCTGACATCGTCGGCATCGCAGATGGACTGCACCTGAACTTGATAAGTGGCACCAGCCTCAAGATTGCTCATGGGCAAGGAAGTCTCTTGATAATCGTTGAGGGTCGTCCACGGGACAGGGGCATACACCATCACGTCATCAATACAGATGCCTTCTATGCCATAAACAACCAGATATCCCGTATAGCCATCCAAGTCAACCGTACAGGTTTGCGTTCCCCACGGATTGACTTCCAATTTGATGTTCTCTTGAGTTAGCTCAAACGGGTTGTTGATGTCTCCATTGAAGACGCCTATGGCGAGCGAGCTGTAAATGTCTTTCTTCTCGAAAGGAACTTCGCCGCCCTCAACAGAAACCTTTAATGAGACCCACCCCGCATTCTGAACCGGAATCAGTAGCAAGCCATCTTCGTTTGCTTGCAACATATTATTGCCGGAAATGGCCCCACCTTGAATGGAAACCAAATCCCAGACTTCATCATCAATTTCAAAGACCTGTTGATCATTAACATAGGTCGAAACCGCACTGAGCCAATTCGTAGGCAGGCCTTCCTGTAAACTCTCAAAACCTTCATTGATCAAGAGGGTTCCGCCACCGGCCTTTCTATAGCGGACATTATAGGCTTCCTCAGCATCGCCTTGCTGCCAAGTCACCAGAGCGGACTCAGTCATCAGGTTTGTAACCGACAAGTCATCGGGCAAGTGACAGGCGTTGCAGTCCATGGTGAACCGAACGGTGGATTCTTCCATATTGAGATACTGTGCAAGATCCACAATCAAATAGCCGTCGGGAGCATAGAAGGCGAAATCAATCGTATTGGAACTCTTGGGCTTATAATAGTTGATGATAAGGTCGTAGGTCTCACCATCGCACAGGTTCAAGGAGCCAGTTTCCGAGCCAGAACCCTCCATTGTGATGTATCCTGCCGTAATTCCGCTTTCGTGATGGACTATCTTGATATAAGCGGAGTAATCTTCCCAAGCTCCATCATAAGGAGAATACAAGTTATAGGTGATGGCGCATTGGTCTTCAACATCACAAATGGGGGTTATGAACGAGGTGTATTGCCACTGGCTGACGTCATCATCACCGCAAAGGGCCCTGACATTTACATCATAGAAGGCAAACGGCTGCAAGCCTGTGATATCAATCGTAGGATCGTCTTCAACAATCTGTGTCATATAGGTCCTGAAATAATCAAGGGTGAGATTGTCGATGGCAAGTGAAGGCTGGTTGTCGGCAATAAACTCCAAGTAGCCATAGCCGCTATAATCGCTCAAATCCCAACTATAGTCATCAAATGCATTGGTGACAGAGATTGTTTTTTGTGCGATAACTACATCCCAATTCGTATCCCAAATACTAATCGTATACTGCTCTGCCTCAGTGACCTCCAACGCTTTGGCGCGGAAAGAAACCTGGCCACCAAGTTGTATGGGGAAATCAACCCAAGCGCCACCCCATTCATTAGTGTAGTTCGCCTCCGACACGATATATCCTTCATCGCCGTCAAGCGACCAACCATCGGCATCTGCATAATCATAGATGGTTCCTTGGCTGAAATCGAAGGTCGGATGCGTTATGATAGGAGCATACTGATTCACAGTAATATCATCGAGAGCAACGTAATTGTAAATCAGCAACCTCAGTTCCACCATACCGGAGTAGTCGCTCAGATCAAGTTGGTAAGTCTCATACTCCGATGACGAATAAACGGCATATTCAGTATCAGAGTAACTACTGTTATTGTAATACACGTATATCCATCCAGTAGACTCACCCATATTTTTTGCCTTGATGGTAACAGCACCTCCACCGACAACATCAAAATACAAGTTAGCTGATGATTCAAGGTTGTATAGATAGTGGTTGCCGGTTTCCTCTCCGACAGCCCAATAATCATCGTCATAGTCAGGCATGTTCGCTTCAAAATCATAGGTGATTCGAGGAGCCATGGCGTATTCCACCAACCAGGAGCTTGGGCTGTTTTCGGTCGGCTGATCGTCGTCCACATCCCAAGCCAGCGTGGCCGTGGTGGTGGTCAAGGAAGAAACTTCAAGGTCGGTCACGGGATAGCAAGAAACGCCTGTCCAGAACGACTGGTACGGACTCCAGCGGGTGTAATAGGTCACGCCGTCCACCTCGATGCATGAGCGGACATAGACACAATAGAAGGACTCAGGTCTGAGATCCGTCAGGGTAAGGCTTGGTGTTGTTGTGGCTTCCAAAACCGTGCCGACATTGTCGTTGTACGGGTCGCTGCTTGAAGAATTCGTGTACTTCACCTGCCAGGATGTGGCCGTGCCGTTCTCGGTCCAACTCAACTGGGCCGAACGCGGCTGGATATCCGAGACCACAAGATCGGAAGGGGCAGGTCCCACCTTGGCGTTGATGAGGAAATTATCGATGGCAATTGGAGGATTATAGACGCCGCTGGCATTGTTTCTCCAATAGAAGAGCACTTTATAGTCGGCCTCTTCGGTAACGGTGATTTCGTGGTATTGGTTTTGCCATGAGGGATTACTAACAGTACCATATAGTTGCGAACCATTGTCCAACACGATGAATTCCGAAGGAGTAGTGCTGGAGTTAAAAGAGGTACCGTTATAAGAAGCATACGTGCTATACGAGAAGGTGGCATCATCAGGCACCAGGGCAACTCTACAATAGTCAGAGCCCTGTTGCCCATAACACTTCCAATCATAGCTCACCTCATAGGTGCCAGGAGCCAAATGGAAGCGTTTGGTAGCATAAGCGTAAGAAGTATAGTTAGAATACTGATTTTTATTATTGTTCCTATTACTAATATACATTGACTTTGAACTGTTGTTGCCTGTAGCGTTGCCAATCATCCAAATGCTATAGTTAACATATGGAGAATTGACAAAGGCCCAATTGTTGCCATTCTCAAAACCATCGGAATAAGGATGGGTGACATCCACGATAAAGGGTGTTTGCAGTGTAGTAAAGGTGACATTCGTCCAGTTCCAGTTACTAAAGCCGTCATAGTCGCCACAGTTGGCACGCACATAGACGTAATAGGTGGTGTTTTCGTCGAGGTCCTGCAAAGTCACCGAAGGCGTGTCGGTCACATCGACGATGGTGCCATTCACGGGATCGCCGGAAACGGTGTTGTAGCTCACCTGCCAAGCGGTTTCGCTGCCATTGCTGTTGCGCGTCCATGCGATGTCAGCGGAAGTGGTTGTGACATTGCTCACCGTGGGAGAATTAGGGACAAAGCATGCGGTTGGCGCAGTAAAATATAAACGAGAGCTCCAGGCACTATAGCCGTCCACGCTGCCGCAGTTGGCACGCACATAAATGTAATAAGGTGCCTCGGGAGAAAGCGTCAAATCGTATGAAGGAGTAGTCGTAATACCTTCAATTAAATAGCCATATGTGGTCGGGTTGTCAGGATGGTCTTCGGAGTTGTGTGTGTAATACAAATCCCAGTTGTCCTGGTTCTCATCTTGCAGCGTCCAACTGATGGTAACAGAATGAGCCGTAAGGTCGCTGTAGGTAGGTGTATTGACCTCCAGACAAGATGGAATGGTGGTGAAAGTCGTGGAAGTAAAGCCGCTTTCACCATTGTCGGGATAGAGGGCTTTTACTTGGAAGCTGTATTCGGTCTCCGGCGTCAAACCACTGATTTCAACTGAAAGGTTTGTGGTGCTGGCCAAAGTGGTCCAATCATCATCGTCTGCCGCCTTGTATTGGTATTGGTACGTCAAGTTCTCGGCAGGTGCCGTCCACGACAGGGTGACGCTGCGAGCGGCAATATTGCTAGCTGCAAGATGTGTTGGCCTCGGTGTGGTGGAGGGAAGGATGTTGAGTTGGATGTTGTTACGATGGGCCGGACGGTCTTTATAACCGCTATAACCATTAGTAGTATTGTATGGGTTGGGAATATAGCCGTCATAGTACCACATAATACTTTTATTTCCGCTGCACGAACTCCTAAGGAAATAGTAATTGCTGTTGCCCAACTTTCCGTTCGTGTCGTCCCAGAAGCTCACCAGTAGGTTGCTCACACCGTCATACTCAAACGGGGGGTCGATGTCGATGGTCAGCCATCCTGCTTCGTTGGCCGACAAGGTACCCGTCCACACAAGATCATCGGTGGTCAAGGGTTCCATGTCAGTGGTGCTGGCAAAAGCACTGCGTGTCACGTTCTTCATATACATCTTGATGTCAGGCAAAGAGAACGAGTATGAAGCATTATAATAGAAGCTGATGGAATAAATCAAGCCCTCATTCCCTATTTCTTCCGCCGTATAGATTTGCTGCGTCAATGAATAATTATAGTAAGTATAGACAGGGAAATAGTTGGTATTACTACCTGTATCCGTGCCGTTGGAGACAACAATGCAATTGGTGGGCTTGAAATTCACCGTTTTACTCCAGACACTTTCGTTACCACCGCCGCAGTTGGCTTTCACGCGGGCGTAATAACGGGTCTCGGGCGTGAGGCCGGTGAGGTCATAGGAAGGAGTAGTGCTCACGTTCACCGAGGTGGCTCCCGTGAAGTCGGCAGTGGTGCCGTATTCAAGCACCCAATTGGTGGCCGAACCGCCTTCCGTCCAGGTCAGTGTAGCCACGGTGGCATCGCTTGCCGAGAGGGAGGCCTGCAGGTTAACGGGTTTGGCGCAAGAAGGAGGCAGGATACCAATTTGGATATTGTTACGGAAGGTGCCGTATTCCTTGTTGAAGTTAGTACCATTGGGGTTATACGGGTTAGGGATATCGTTGTCACTGTACCAGAACAAACACCCATAATTAGTGCCTGAAGTATAACGGAAAACATAAGCGGAGTTCAACTTCCCGTTTGTGTCGTCCAAAACGCCCACAAGCAGGTTGCTCACACCATCGTAGGCAAAGGGAGTCGGAAGATCAATGTTAACCCAACCTTCTTGAGTGGCCGACAAGGTGCCCGTCCAAACGAGGTCGGCAGTGCTCAAAGTTTCTATGTCAGAGTTGCTCGCAAACCCATTACGTGACACGTTCTTCAAGAACAGCTTGATGTCGGGTAATGAGAATGGCATAGGGGAATCATAATAGAAGCTGATGGTATGTATCAAGCCTTCTGTCCCAATTTCAGCTGCCGTATACACCTGTTGTGACAAGGAATAATTATAGTTCACATTGACAGGATAGTAGGGAAGCGTGTTCGTTGCTGTGCCAATGGCGACATTATTACAGTAGGTGGGTTTGAAACTCACCGTTTTGCTCCACTCGCTTTCGGAGCCACTGCCACAGTCGGCCTTCACACGGGCATAATAGCGAGTCTCGGGCGTGAGGCCAGAGAGGTCGGTAGAGGGCGTACCCGAAACGGTCACAGAGGTGGCATTCGAGAAGTCGGATGATGCACTGTATTGCAGCACCCAGCTGGTAGCCGAGCCCTTTTCCGTCCAACTCAGCGAGGCCACGGTGACATCGCTTGGCGAGAGCGTCGCCTGCAGGTTGACGGGTCTGGGACATGAAGAAGGCAGAATTCTGAGCTGTATGTTGTTGCGGGCTTGCGTGCGTGAAGCGCTATAATAATTACTATTGTTGTATGGGTCAATCGCAGAAGAATTATCTCGACGATAGGCACACATGTTATTACTACAATTGGTATAGCGGAAAACGTGGGACGTGGTATATTTCTCGCTACCTAAGTCCAAAACGCCCACCAGCAGGTTGGTGCCGTCGTAGGCAAACGGGGTGTCAAGGTAGATGGTCACCCAACCTGGCACATCGGTTGCCGACAAGCTGCCTTCCCAAATTACATCGCTGGGGGTCACTGGCTCCATGTTGTAACTAGTGCTGCTGGTAAACGCGCTGCGTGTCACGTTCTTCATATACAGTCTGAGGTTGGGCAAAGTGAAGGGGAAAGAGCTAGCGTTGTAATAGAAACTGATGGCATTAATCAAGCCTTCTGTTCCAATTTCTTCAGCTGTATAAATCTGCTGCGTATATGAATAACTATAGTTCATACTTACGGGAGAAATAGAGGTACTGTTCGTTCCTTCGCCGATAGTAAGAATAGTATATATAGAGGGTTTAAATTCAACCGTCTTGCTCCACGCGCTTTGGTCATCGCTACTACAGTCGGCTTTCACGCGGGCGTAGTATAAGGTCTCGGACGTGAGACCAGTGAGGTCGGCTGTTATGGAACTACCATTAGCGACAAAGCCTGTGGTCTTCTCAGTGTAGGTGCCTGTGGCGAACCCGCTATCAGTGCCGTATTGAAGCACCCAGTTGGTGGCTGAGCCGTTTTCTGTCCAGCTCAGTGTGGCCACAGTGCCATTACCTGGGGTAAGTGTGGCCTGCAAATTGACAGGTCTTGGACAAGTAGCAGGTTCAATGCCTATTTTGATGTTGTTGCGGTATTGTACCCTGTCTTGATAGCCTGTATAACTACTATTAGTATTGTATGGATCAATTATATTGTTGCTGTAATACCAATAAATGCACTTGTAACCAGAACACGTGGAATAACGGAATGTATAGCTAGAACCCAAATACCCTTCCGTGTTGTCCCAAACACCCACCAGCAAGTTGCTCTCGCCGTCGTAGGCAAATGGATGATCAGGGTCAAGGTCGATGGTCACCCAACCCGCCTCGGTAGCCGAAAGGGTACCCGTCCACACAAGGTCATCGGTAGTCAAGGGTTCCATATCGGTAGTGCTGGAGAACGAATTACGATCCACATTCTTCAAAAACAGCTTGATTTCGGGCAACGAAAAAGGCTGAGTGTAATTGTAATAGAAGCTGATGGAGCGAATCAAGCCTTCTGTTCCTATTTCTGCAGCCGTGTATATCTGTTGTGTCAGCGAATAATTATAGTAATTATTGACAGGATAATAGTACGTGCTGCCCGATTGCGTACCTATGGTGACCTCGTTACAATTGGTGGGTTTGAAACTAATCGTATTGCTCCACTGGCTTTGGTCTCCTCCACCGCAGTCGGCCTTCACACGGGCGTAGTATTTGGTCTCTAGCGTAAGGCCTGTGAGAGTATGCGAAGCCGTGCCGCTCACGTTCACAGAGGTAGCATTCGAGAAGTCTTCAGTCGTGCCATATTGAAGTACCCAGTTAGTGGCCGAGCCGTTTTCCGTCCAACTCAAAGAGGCAGTGGTGGCGCCGAGTTGCAAGGGAGCAACCTGCAGATTGGTTGGCACGGGACAAGAGACTTCCGTATGGAAGGTAGTGGAAGAAAAGTCGCTTTCGCCATTGTCGGGATAAAGGGCTTTCACTTGGAAGGTGTAGTCGGTGTCGGAAAGCAAGCCAGTAAGATTCACCGAAAGGTCGGTGGTCGTTACCAAAGAAGTCCATTGGCCTCCGGCTGGCATGTATTGGTACTGATAGCCTATCACATCCTCGTTAGGTGCCGTCCACGACAGCGTGGCTTCGTGGGCGGTGACATTGCTTGCAGCGAGATTTTTAGGCTTGTTGCCAAATTCATAACTGAAAGTGGTTTTGGGAAGAAAATTCTGCTGTCCTGCACCGATATCATCTAAACTGTAACTGTAACCTTGAATAGAGGCACCACTGACGGTTTCGCCATACCAAGAGGAGGAGACCCAACTGCCCACGTTGGTACTGTACACGCCAATGAGCAGGTTACCACCACTATAGGTGTAAGGCGCAGCAAAGTTCACCACCATCATACTATTAGAAATGCTCAAAGCACCCTCATAAACCACGGTTCCGGGGCCAACATAGGCGTTGATTTGGGTGCTGGCCACCTCTGTCATAAAGACTCGGAAACTGGCTGAGCCCCAACTTACACTGGATTGTGATGCATAAAACTTGAGGGAGTTGATGTCTCCACCAGCCATCTCAGCAAGCTCGGCGGCAGGATACACCATTTCACACTTCAAGTATGCATCAGCATAGTAGCCATAAAGCGGAACGTATTCGTTTGTGGTTAATGTTGCATTAGTACCATCATGTACAGTCAGCGTTTCTTGTCCCAGCACGCTCGCAGGCGCCAGCAAGGCCATCATAACCAGGAGCACAAAGCAAAGCCTACTCCTCCTAGTAGAATTAAGTAAAGATTTGATTTTCATATGTTTATGTTTTAATTGATTGATTTTGCGTGGTTTTTGTCGGGGTAAAGTTAAGGATTTATTTGTTTCAAACAAATGAAATGCCCGGTTTTTTTGGATGGGGAGGACAAAAAAAACGAAGCAGCCCAGACCGCCAGCGTTGTGTGCTGGTCATCTGGACTGCTTCGTGCCTTGCGGCGACGCGAGACGCGTCTAAGGTTGTTTATTCCTCGCGACGTTTCTTGGCCACCAGGTAGGCGCCACCGAGGGCGGCGAGCACCGCGATGCCTGTGCCAAGGGGCGTCGTACCATCTTGGTTGCCGGTCTCGCCGTGCGTGGGCATTGTGATAGGAGCAGCATCTCTTGTACCTTCTTCAGGTTCTGCGCCGCGTTTGAACAGACCGCCACCATTGGGGTCGGCGAAAGTGGTGAGACCCAGTCCGAGGACGATTGCTATTGTTAATACTAATTTCTTCATCGTTTTTATAGTTTTTATATTTTGTTCAACTTTTACTATCGTTTTTCGGTTTGGTTGGCCTTTGGCTTCTGGCTTTTGGCTTCTGGCAGCTTCATGGCGAGGAAGGACTCTTCCTTCTGTTGAGGCTGCCAGAGGCCAGTAGCCAATGGCCAGTAGCCAGTTTATCTGACAACCACTTTCTGGGTCTTCACGTCATTGCCCTTGGCGAGGCGCACCACATAGACGCCTTCGCTCAGGTTGTCGAGGCTGACGCCGTTGCCTTTCAGGCTCTCGTTGCGCACCATGCGGCCGGTCATGTCGACCAGGTTGAAGGTGGCGCCTTCCACGTCTTCGCAGAAGTAGAGGCTGCGGCCGTTGACGAAGCAGAAGCTCTCCTGACCTTGTTCTTGCACGCCGGTCTCGGCTCTGAAGGCGAGCATGAAGCGGCTCTCATAGTCGCTAGTGGAGGCGTTGAACTGGTAGTTGGGCTGCTGCAGCAGGTCGATGTCGGCGCCGGTCATATTATCAATAAGGTGGAGGTATTCCATCTCGATGTTGTTGATGTCGACGCTGAGGGTGTAGGTGCCGTTCTCCTTGGCCTTGAAGTTGACGGGCAGGCTGTTTTGGCGGGCGCTGCTCACCACGGCGAATTGCTCGCCGCTCTCAGGGATATAGACCTTGGTGTTGTTGCTGTCGAGCATGAACTTAGGCAGGGTGCTGTTTTCGTCGAAGCAAACGATGGCGCGGTCGAGGGTGGCGGCGCGGTCTCTCAACACGTTGAGGACGACCTTGGCCACTTCGGTGCCACTACCGCTGGTGCTGGGCGTGAAGGTTACCGACTCACCTTCAGCCTCGGCTTTTACGAAGACACCGTTCATGGCAGGGATAAGCGTTCCTGAAGCGGCTGAAGCGAGTTCGGTGCCGTCGGTGTTCATCACATAGCAAGCGCGGTTGATGGTGGCATCCTGAGCGAGAGGATTACCGATGAGGTTCCAGCCCCACATATTATGATCTCTGTTTTGTTCGGAATAAACCAACGGAACATCGCCATCAGTGCAAGCCGTGCCAGCGAACTGGAGGGTGGTGTTACTTTGGCTGGCATAGAGGTAGCCTTTCTTCGATTGGATCGTGAAAGCATTAGCTTCGTAATTGAACCATTCCTTTCCTTCAGTATCACCATCCTGATCAAAGTAGTAAAGATCGTATGCGCTGGTGAGGAAGCCGTTCGTTGCCGAAGGCTCGATTTCTCCCGTCACAGGCGAGGAAATCAGGTGGTAGCCACCAGCGCTGGTACCGTAACCTTCGATGTCGAGGGTGTAGGTGGTGGGCTGAGGAGCAGAGGGAGTGGTGAAATTAACAATATAAGGGCTCGTATAGGAACCTAAAGTTGTTTGCTCTTGGTATACAATACCTTCTGGAGCGTCTAATTCACATACACTACCACTCTGGTGATCGTACAATTTAAAGCTCATCTGCTCACCATTATTACCATAAATAGTTGGAATATAAAAGTAATGAGGTAAGGTTGGTTAATACTGCGTATAAGCAAGGCCAGCACCTCGACATACGTCTCCGTAAAAAATGCCAAGCTCTAGATCATTTGAAAATTGTTCAACACCATCAATTTGTATTACACCCCTAAAGGCCATTGTACCACTGCCACAGCCTTGGGTATCAGCATGCCAAAATGTTGTCTGTCCTTGAGCAAAAATGGTGCTCGACAACATAACAACCAAAACTAATAACGCTTTTTTCATCGTAGATTTGATTTAATTTAATTATGTTTATATTAATATTTGTTTTATTGCTTAATAATATGCTTTGTCAAAGTACCGTTATCTGTGATTATTCGAAGCAAATAAGCGCCGCAAGCCTTATTGCTCAAATCAATTTGGAAACTATCTTCTATACACTCTTTGGAAAGGATTGTCTGTCCAAAAGCATTAATTACCTCATACTTTCTTGTATTAACACACTCAACCGTGAAGATGTTTGAGGATGGATTCGGATACACATTGGCAAAAACTTGCTCGTCAAAGTTAACCCCTGTACTACCAAAATGCAGGATGCCAGGGTTTGATAGAGAGCCAAATCTACTATCATTAGAATACCTAATCTGGTCGCTTGAAGTATTATAATATTCTCCATTTGTCAAAAC
>JAEEGH010025559.1_pt1 | contig 11834 bp, 9 predicted proteins | sample 9134181 | NCBI WGS metagenome assembly JAEEGH01 (sample SAMN16246544, study PRJNA631951) | gut metagenome | biome: gut microbiome; feature: rumen; material: DP-attached | host: Bos | place: Iran: Karaj | collected 2018-10
TTGCCAGCTCAAGAACCATTTTTTCCTTTTCAGGATCTTCTGCCACATAGTTCTCGTCCTGCCAAAAGTCATTCTCGTTGATCATAGGATCGCCGATTTTCCATTCAGCCATAGTTTTTGCCATAATCTATCCCCTTTTTCTTAAAATAAAATTTAACATACTAATCTATTTTTATATTACCATAAAAGCCGCATTTTTTCCGCAAAAAAAGGCGATTTTCACCGCCTTTTAAGCATTACATATTTAGTTTCCAAAATGCTCAGTTTTCATCGTAAAGATGGCAGCAAACAACGTGTCCGTTTCCCATATCCTTAGGAACAGGAGCAACCTCTTTACACTTAGCCATACACTGAGAACATCTTGTATGGAACTTGCAGCCCTTGGGCGGATTTGCAGGTGAAGGAATATCTCCCTGAAGCAGGATTCTGTCCTTCTTGATATCAGGATCAGGCATTGGAATTGCTGAGAACAATGCCTTTGTATATGGGTGCAGAGGATTTGCAAAGATATCCTCTGTGTTACCTGTCTCAACCAGATTTCCAAGATACATTACGCCAATAGTATCGGAAATGTGCTCAACTACAGAAAGGTCATGAGAAATGAACAGATATGTAAGTCCTCTGTCTTCCTGAAGCTGCTTTAAAAGGTTAATGATCTGTGCCTGGATAGAAACATCAAGCGCTGATACAGGCTCATCACATACAACAAACTCAGGCTTAAGAGCAAGGGCTCTTGCGATACAGATACGCTGTCTCTGTCCGCCGGAGAACTCATGAGGATATCTGTCCTTGTGATACTCCTGAAGTCCGCACTCCTTCATGATATTGCTGATGTACTCATCATACTCTGATGCAGGTACAAGTCCGTGCTCTCTTACAGCCTCTCCAATGATCTCACCGATAGGAAGTCTTGGTGAAAGAGATGAGTATGGATCCTGGAAAATGATCTGCATCTTGGTTCTGAGCTCACGGAGCTGCTTTTTATCAAGCGTGCTGATATCCTGACCGTTGAAAATGATATCTCCTGAAGTCTTCTCAATTAGTCTTAAGATTGTACGTCCTGTTGTTGACTTACCACAGCCTGACTCTCCAACGAGTCCCATTGTTGTTCCTTTTTTGATTGTAAAAGAAACATCGTCAACAGCCTTAACTTCTCCTGTAACGCCTCCAAAGAAGCCGCCCTTAATGGGGAAGTATTTCTTGAGGTTTTTAACTTCTAATATATTTTCCATCAGTTAAGCCCTCCTTCCTCACATCTGTAGCAGGCAACCTCATGTGTAGGTGATACCTTATAAGTCTTAGGATAAGCGCCGTTACACTTTTCTGTGCACATCTCACATCTATCCTTGAAATAGCAATAATTGGGCATATCAATAGGGTTAGGTACATTACCGGGTATGCTGTAGAGCTTATCTACGTGCTTACCAACCACGGGCTTTGAATTCATAAGTCCGATGGTATATGGATGTCTTGGATCCTTAAAGATCTCTGTAGCAGTACCTTTTTCTACTACTCTTCCGGCGTACATAACAACAACGAAATCAGCCATCTCAGCTACAACGCCAAGGTCATGGGTGATGAGCATGATAGATGAATTGATCTTGTCCTTAAGATCACGCAGAAGGTCAAGGATCTGAGCCTGAATAGTAACATCAAGAGCTGTCGTAGGCTCATCGGCAATGATAAGCTTAGGATCGCAGGCAAGAGCCATAGCGATCATGACACGCTGTCTCATACCACCTGAAAGCTCATGAGGATACATTTTGTATACACCCTCCTTGTTGGCAATACCAACAAGCTGAAGCATCTCAAGTGTTCTTGCCTTAACATCATCAGCGCTCATATCAGGGTTGTGAAGCTTAATAACCTCATCGACCTGGTCGCCGATCCTGAATACAGGATTAAGGCTGGTCATAGGCTCCTGGAAGATCATACCCATGGAATTACCACGGAGCTTCTGCATGTATGATGCAGGTGCATTTACTACGTTAATAGCCTTATCTCCGGTGTTGAATCTGATCTCACCCTCGACAGTCTGTCCTGAAGGGCGCTGAACCAGCTGCATGAGTGAAAGAGAAGTTACACTCTTTCCGCATCCTGACTCACCAACGATACCTACAGTCTTACCTGTTGGTACTTCGAAGGAAACACCGTCAACGGCCTTAACTGTTCCTATATCTGTAAAGAAATATGTGTGTACATTATCAAACTCTACACAGTTATCCGGATTCTTCATCTGAGTAACATACTCGCTCTCCGGAATGTTTTTTCTGTTTCTCTTTTTCTCAATTGCTGCAGTGATCTTACGGTTTTCTCTTGAAATCCTTCTCGACTCCCTGGCAGAAATATAATTATCCTTTTTAGCCATCTTTATCACCTCTTCATCTTTGGATCAAACGCATCACGAAGTCCGTCACCTATAAAGTTAAAGGCAAGAACCGTAAGCAGGATGAATACGCCGGCAGGAAGCCAAACAAATACATAATTGCTCATAACGTAAGAATCATTAACCGCGTTGATGATTGATCCCCAGGAAGCTGCAGGATACTTGATACCAAGTCCCAGGAATGAAAGTGTAGCCTCTGCAAGGATAACATCACCAAGTCCCATACTTGCGAATACGATAAGCTGTGGAACTACGTTTGGAATAAGGTGCTTAAAGATACGTCTGTAAGTACTGATACCAGTTGCTTCTGCTGCAACCATGAACTCCTGCTCACGAAGGGAAAGGATCTGTCCTCTTACGATACGGGCAATACCAACCCATCCGATAACAGCCATGATAACGCAGAGCATGTAAATACGTGTTGTTGCGCTTGCCTGATAGTAGTCCATGATTGAACCAAGGATCAGGTAAAGAGGCATTGTAGGAATACAGTAAACCACATCTACTATACGCATCAGGAGGTTATCTACCCAGCCTCCGAAGAAGCCTGCGATACCACCGATGATCATTCCGATGAATACCTCAATGAAGATTACAACGAATCCGATAAGAAGTGAGATACGTCCACCGTACATAAGTCTTGCAAGAAGATCCATGCCGTTAGCGTCTGTACCAACCCAGTGCTTAGCTGAAGGTCTTGCGTATGTATCGATAACTCGTGTCTCCTGGAATCTTCTGAAGGTGTACTGTCCGTTTTTATTCTCGATCCTGTACTCGATCTCGGTTCCGTCTTCATCAGCGAAGGTGAAGGAAGTCTGTCCTGCCTCGATTGCAGCCATAGCAGCCTCCTTGTATGCAGGGCTTATGAATACACCTGCGTTGGCAGCGTTGAAGTTAACATCTGAAACAAGAGCAACTTCTGTAGTGCCATCAGTAATAACATCTCCATCAACGGAATATGTCTTGCCGTCCGCCTCAAAAGACTTCTCTCCATCAGCAACGGCTGTCAGAGCGCCACAGTAGAATTCGTATGAAAGCTTAGCGTCCTTTTCATAGGTTGTAAAAGACTTCATGGCAGCTACACCCATCTCTGTTGCTTCATAAACAGATGGCATTGGGTCGCCGTTGTCCTGGAAAACATAAGTCTTACCGTCTTTGTCAACAAAGAAGTTCTCACCTGCTGCTACTGCTTCATCATAAGCAGCGTTCTTTTTAAGAAGCATGTTTACTTCTTCCAAAGAGAAGATACGGTATACGCCCTCTCCTACATTTCCAAGCCCTAAAAGTGAACCGTCTCTGGTCTCAAATACGAACTTGTTTGTGGAAGCAGCGATAAGTGTCTTTGAATAAATATCTGATGGAAGCTTTACTCCATCTACCTGATAGATCTGATACTGATCTATAGCTGTTGCTCCGGCATAATCCTTGAGGATCTGCTCTGTTGTATAGAATACCTGACTCTGTGAATAAGGATTTAAAAGACCTCCTATGAATGAGAACAGGAACATAAATACTATAATAACGATACCTACAATAGCGAGCTTGTTTCTGATGAATCTCTTAAAGACCATCATTCCGGGAGAAAGAACTCTGACTCTGTTTGCATCATCAAGGCTCATATCTTTTTTCTCAATATTTTCGTTAGCCATTTCTTCTTCCTCCTTTCTTAATTTACTCGTACTCTTGGATCAACAAGAGCATATGTGATATCTGCGATGAGGTTGCCCAGAAGAATAAGGACAGCCATAAATACCATGTAGAACATAACAAAAGGAATATCTCCCTGAGTTACGCACTGATAGAAGGTATATCCTATTCCGGGGATCTGATAGAGAGTCTCAGTGATCATAGCACCACCAAAGAGTCCCGGAAGTGATCCGCCGAGAAGTGTAACGATAGGAATAAGTGTGTTCCTGAAGGCATGGTGATTGATAACCTTGTTCTCAGGAAGACCTTTTGCTCTTGCAGTTCTGATGTAATCAGAATTCAGAACCTCGAGCATGTTGGCACGTGTATAACGCATAAGTGATCCGATACTTACAACGACAAGTGTAAGTGTAGGAAGTACCATATGCTTAACCATATCTAAAACTTTTCCCGCATCGGACATAGTCTCATGCATACGGCTTACGATACCGTACAGATCAACCCATCCGAGTCTGATGGAAAAGACATATTTCAAAATTGTCGCAAAGAAAAAGCTCGGCAGTGAAATACCGATGAGTGCAATAACTGTTATTGCGTAGTCTGCAATTGAATACTGTTTTCTTGCTGCTACGATTCCGGCAGGAATAGCAATTAAGATCTCAATAATAAATGCAGCAAGTCCGAGTCCGAATGAATACCAGATAACACTGGAGAACTTCTGAAGAACAGGCTGATTGAAATACCAGGAATCTCCAAAATCCAGTCTAATCGCTTTAGATAGCCATCTGAAGTATCCCTGAACTATGCCGGTATCCAGACCATACTGTGCGTTGAGCTGATCAACCCACTCCTGAAATGACTTTGATCCGGGTCTCTGGGCAAGAGTCATTGCCTGAGTCTCCACGTAAGATGTAGGCATCAGACGCATTATTGTATAAATGATCATAGATACAAAGAATAGAAGAACAACAGATATAAGCAGTCTTCTAATTATAAACTTCTTCATTGTAATGGTGCTCCTTATCTAGTAGAAAAACAAAATCTTTTGGCGCAGAAATCGCAGTGCACAGATGTGCACTGCGATTTGCTACCAAATAAAGCATAATTTACGGATTTTCCGCTAAAACTTAGTTCATAGCAATCTTATGAATCTCGTTGAGATATGTGTAGTATGTTGTCTGATCAGGTGTGATAGTGTCAACATTGATTCTCTCTGTGCTGAAGATGTTGCAATCCTGTCTCTGATATACAGGGATCTCACATGCATAATCAACAACGAAGTCAAGAGCCTCTTTGTAAAGAGCCTTACGAACTGCCTGATCTGTTACAGTTCTTGCCTCAAGAACGAGCTTATCAAGCTCATCTGAGTAGATTCTGTAATGACCTGCGCTACCACCCTCTGAGTGATAGATCTGGAACATATCAGGATCAAGAGTTGTCTGCCAAGCTGCGCACCAGAGCTCTGCTGTGCCGGCCTCAAGAGCATTCCAAAGGATGGATGTGTCTGAAAGGTCGTTGATCTGAAGATCAAAGCCGATGGTCTTAAGTGACTCAGAAGCTGCTGTAAGGATACCGAATGAAGGGTGATCACCTGATCCGCCGCCACCGATCATTACTTCGTAACCAAGCTTAGCACCTTCAGGAGCTGCTGTAAGCTTGCCGTCTGTTACTGTGTAACCTGCTGCCTCGAAGAAGCCAAGAGCTGCCTCAAGAGCTGCTGCATACTTCTCATCCTCGCTCATGCCTGCTGTGTAGATATCATTTCCGTTAACATCAACAGAGAATGCTACCTTGTAATCAGGATCTGAAGCCTGAGGAGCTGCCCATGATGTGTTAGAAATAGGATAGTTGATAACTGAAGCAGCTTCGCCGTAGTAAGAATCAATTGTTACGTCACGGTAAACTGAAATTACAGTTGCGATAGCCTTTCTAAGGTTCTTAGAAGCCTCGCTGCCGTTCTCTCCGCCTACACAAACGTTCTCAGAGTTCATACCGATGTAACCGTATCCTCTGTAGTCTGTAAGAACTGTTGTGAGCTTGTCACCTGAGATCTCACCGTTTGAGTTCTCGCCGGCGATCTGCTCAAGAGCTGACTTAGAAGCTGAAGGATCAGAGATATCAACTGTACCCTGAACTACACCGCTCTCCTTATCAGCATTTGATGTAACCTTGAACTGAAGGTTCTTAGTTACAGGAACGCCTTCCCAGTAGTTCTCGTTAGCTGTCATGTAAACGATCTTGTTCTCGAACTTCTCGAACTTGTAAGGGCCAGCTCCCATAGGAGTTGTTGTCTTAGCACGAACGCTTGAAAGGTCACCCTTCTCAAATCCGAACTTGTTGTTGTCATAATCATACTTTGAAGGATCACCATAGTAGTGCATAGGTGATACCATGATTGCGAGCTGGTAAATAGCTGTAGCATCAACCTCTGTAAGAGTAATCTTTACAGTGTGGTCATCAACCTTCTGAATACCCTCAACGTGATCTACAGAATCACCTGTCTCAATAGCAACCTTGTAGTCATCTGAAAGGAAATCAAGGATTCCTGAATCAGCCTGCTCTGTGTCAGAAAGAGTAACAACATCTCCTTCGTAAGATGCCATCATCTCATTCCAGAAATCTTCTGCTGTAGGAGCCTGTCCACCTGCAACATCAAATGTTGTTCCTGTTGCAGCAGTTGTGATTGTTCCGTCCTCGTTATCCTTAGCAAAGCCCCAGTTAGCCATTGCGTTAGCGATGTCTGCCTTAGCAACTGCCTCTGTAGCTGCAAGATAACCCTTAGCTGTGCAGTAGTCTGCGATTGACTGAGCAAACTTAGCACCTGCCTCAGGAAGATCTGTCTCGAAGAACTTCTTCTGCTGATCTTCTGTTACGAATGTGAAGTCTGTGTTATCAGCTCCGCCCTTAACAAGAAGGTTAAAGAGTGTATCTGATCCGCTTCTGTACTCTGCAAGACCCTTGATAGGAAGAGCGTATGTTGAAGCACTTCCGTCGTATGAAGGATCAATGTAAACATAATATGAGAAGATTACGTCATCAGCTGTGAGCTCCTCACCATCTGAGAACTTAACGCCCTCACGAAGCTTGAACTCATAGTCAACTGTTCCGTCAGCGTTCTCTGTTACAACACAATCAGCAATTCCCTGATAGGTGTAATCAGTTCCGTTGTAAGTCTTAGTCTCTCCCTCGATACCGTTGTAGATGAGCTCACCTGCACGGTCATTACCAAGAAGAGCTACTGATGTGAAATCAGCTACACGCTGATCCGGTACGGATGCAGCAAAGAACTCGCTGAATTTCTCTGAAAAATCGTCAGATGCGATTACCAGTGGTGCGTCAGAACCAGATGCTACTTCTTCTGTAGAAGCGGCTTCAGTTGCCTGATCACCGGTGTTTTCTGTTGTCTGCTGTGTATCAGCGCCTGTATTGTCAGATGCGGGCTGCTGTGCGCCACAAGCTGCTGTTCCAAGAACAAGAGATGTAGCAAGAAGTACAGACAACACTTTGTTTCTGTTTTTCATAAACATTCCTCCTTTAGTTTTATTTAAATGTCTCTCTTACAATAAGAGAAACAGTTAAACCATATTAACCAAATATCTTGGCATTCATATTATCTGCCAGTTCTTTAATGGTTCCGTCCTTAAACGGGCTTTTAAGTCCGACTTCGTCAAGCATTGGCTCGTAGAAGTCCTTGGCTGAAAGCTTGCAGAGCTGCAGGTAGTGCTTCCATGCATCCTGATAGTCCTTGTCCATCCAAACCTTGAACTGCATAGCTACAACGCTGGCAAGAACATAATCAATATAGTAGAAAGGATTCCAGAAGATATGTCCCTGTCTCTGCCAGTATCCGCCCTCTCCGAAGAACTCATCACCGTCAAAGTCAAGCCAGGGTCTGTAGGTCTTCTCAAGGTCTTTCCAAACCTGCTTCCTCTCTGCGGGAGTCATCTCAGGCTTGTCATATACAATGTGCTGGAACTCATCAACCATACATCCGTAAGGGATGAAAGTAACAGAATCCTGAAGATGCATTGTGAAATAGTCATCTGCTCTGTCACCGAAGAACTTGTCCATCCAGCCGTAGGTGAAGTATTCCATGGACATGGAATGGATCTCTGCTGTCTCCATGGTGATGTCGTTGTGCTCAACTATCTCATCGTTTCTTGTAACATACCCCTGGAATGCATGTCCGCACTCGTGGGTGATAACATCCACATCTCCGCTGGTTCCGTTGAAGTTGGCAAAGATGATGGGTGACTTGTACTTAGGAAGGAAATCCATGTATCCGCCGGCCTTCTTGGTCTTGCGTCCAAGGACATCGAAGAGCTCGTTCTCAATCATGAAATCAAAGAACTCTGCTGTCTCAGGAGAAAGCTCTTTGTACATCTCCTGTCCGGCCTTCATGATCTCTTCCGGAGTTCCTGTAGGCTTAGGATTGCCGTTCTTGAAGAACATATCATTGTCGTAGTACTTAAGCTCGTCTACGCCGATCTGTTTCTTCCTCTGCTCCTGGATCTTGCATACAAAGGGAACAAAAGACTCTTTGATCTGCTTACGGAAGTTCTCAACCTCAGCTCTTCTGTAAGAGTTTCTGTTCATTCTGTTGTAGCCGAGTTCTACGTAATTATCATAGCCCAGCTCTTTAGCCTGCTGTGTTCTGTTCTTGACCAGCTTGTCATAGATGTCATCGATCTCGTCGGTCACTGACATAAAGTAATCGGAAAGAGCCTTCCATGCGCGCTTTCTGGTATCTCTGTCCTCACTGGTAAGGTACTTGCGAAGAAGTGAAATATTGCACTCCTCACCGTCGAACATGATCTTGGCAGATGCTATCAGCTTGTCATACTTACTGATAAGAGCATTCTCTTCCTGCATAAGAGGAAGGATTTTGTCATCGATTGACTTGTTGGCAAGCTCTATATTCTTAAATGCTACCTTGCTGATCTTCTCCTCAAGGTAAGGTCTGTAAGGTGACTCAAAGAGTACCTTATTATAATCGTTTGCATACTTGGAGATCATTGGCGTGATCTCATCAATATAGTCGTTCTCTTTAGAATAGAACTCCTCTGTTGTATCGATGTTGTGTCTGAAAACTCCAAGCTTGATGTTTGTCCAAACATCAGCCATGAACTCATAATATTTTTTATGAAGCTCAAACTGCTCTTCACCGCTTTTTGCATTTTTGCTGTCTGTGATGAGCTGTTCAAAGAACTTTTTTACCTCATCCATATCAACTCTGTTGTATGGCATTTCTGAGCACTTCATATAGTAAACTCTCTTTCAAATTATTAAATTTCTATAAAAATCACCAAACCATTATACTGTATACGGGCACATTTAGCAAGGAAACTCTGTATAACTGCACCACGTTAAAGTCCAGTATCAGCCTTGCTTTCCGGAAGACTGACGAATCATGTCTTCGACAACGATGTCATAAATCTCTCCAACAGTATTGCAATACTCCAAAACCTTCCAGGGCTCATTGGTATGGAAATGAATCTTAACAAGGTCCTCATCACCTGCAGCAATAAGGCTGTTCCCCTCAAAATTCTCGGTGATGTAATCTGCTATCTCATCCTCATCGAGGTCTTTGTCTCTTCTGTCAATAAGAAGCTGTGTGTCATAACGATATGCAAACTGATCGTCCTCTGCGTCAATTGAATTGATTCCCATTACTTAATCCTCCTTATTTGAAATATAAAAAAGCCAAGAATACTATTATATCAGATTTTAACTTTTAGTCTACGCAAATATGTCTTTTGCTCATCTGTGATGCGATAACTCTCCACAGATTTTTGTATTGCCTTATTGTGAGTCCAGGGAGAAAGCCTCTTTTCCTCAATAAATGGAAGTATGCTCTCGTACTGCTTAGCAAGGGCTGTGGCGAAGTACCAGGCAATCATCATGTTGATGTAGTACTCATCGGAGCGGATCCCTGCAACCATCTCGGGATATGACAGATCAAAGTCCTCATCAAGGAAATGCTGCATAAGCATTCCGATCCCAAACCTGACGGTATAAGTGTGATCAGACTGTAGCCACTTCTTTATATGGGAAAAGAGCTCTTCCTTATTTTTCTTAAATACCTTAGGCGACATTTGGTCGGAAGTTGCCCAGTTGTCCACAAAGGGAAGAAACTCTTCCAAAGCCTTCATGCACTCATCAAAATCTTTGATCTCAGATATGGCAAAGGCGTGGAGCTGATTCTCATCAAAGTATTTATGAGGAAGATCCTTAAAGAACTCATCCAGGTCTCCTGCCTTATACAGCTCTTTTGCCAGCTTTCTGAGCGCAGGGGTTCTGATACCGATAAACTCCTTCTGCTCCACTGACGGTATGAGACCCTGCTGAAAATCCCTGTATTTCTCATCTTGTAGTGCAAATAGCTTTTCTCTAATGCCCTCAACAGTCATATTCTCTGCCTCCTTGCTCCTATGTTATCCATTCTACCAAAGAAATTGCCCATTGTTACCATTTCGTAGTAATATTTATGAAGTATATTGGGGGAATGCGAGGGAAAAAATGGAAACACTCACAGGTAACACTTTTTATTTTGATTTCGAAGTTTCACTGATGGAATGGCTGCAAAGCGTACTGGGGCCCACAGGAGCCGGCATTGTTTCTGCATTTTCAGCCCTTGGCGAGGAGTTCTTTCTTATACTTCTTTTAGCCTTTACCTATTGGTGCTATGACAAGAAATTCGGCGAGCACATAGGTTCTATCATGATTCTCGGAACCATAATAAATCCGCTTATTAAAAATATATTTTGGAGAAGGCGTCCCTACTTTGACCATGAATCAATAACGTGTTACAGGCCTCTTGATAAAGAGCATGATCTGTATGACATAGCAGCACAGGGCCTGTCTTTCCCAAGCGGTCATTCAACCAATGCAGCAATAGCATTCGGCAGCCTCGCGCTTAAAGCCCGGAAAAGATGGGTTTCCATAATCTGTGGTATCATCATTTTCCTGGTAGGCTTTTCAAGAGTGGTAGTAGGCGTCCACTATCCCACCGACGTTCTTCTTGGATGGTTGTCCGGTTTCTTTTGTATCTGGCTCATCACCTTCTTAAGAAACAAGGTCCCCGAGGAAAAGACCTGGCTCATTTACCTTGGGATATTCCTGGTATCATGTCTTGGACTTTTCTACTGCAAGACAACAGACTATTTCACCTGCCTCGGACTGGTGGGAGGAATCTACGGTGCCTTTGAGTTTGAAAAGAGATTTGTTCACTTCAAAAATACAAAAAATCCTCTTATCTGTATTCTGAGGATTTTCTGTGGTGTTGCTATTTATCTGATTTTAAATGAAGTCCTTAAACTTCCTTTCCACAAGGAGTTCCTTGAATCAGGAACTCTGCTTGCGGGTGTTGTAAGGAGTGTAAGATATTTGATCGTATCCTTTGTCACAGTAGGTGTCTATCCCTTTTCTTTCAGACTTTTAGACAAGTGAACTTATTATGCAAATATCATTCCAAATATCGGTGAGAGCACGATCATCACCATTGAAAAGGCAAAAGAGTTTACTGACATCAGCGTTGCTCTCTGGTCTGACGGGATCATTGTGTTCAGCAGTATGTCCGTCCTTACCTGGACGAAATTATCAGAGAAGGCTCCGATAAAACCACCTATTATCATAAAATAAATATTCCCCGTAAACACAGAAGCAAAGGCTAACATAACGCCGATTGTCGCAATAATCCCAATCCGTCTGTATCTCTTTTCCGGAAAATACTCCGTCGCTTTAGCTCCTATTGCTGCTCCCATTCCCATGATAAACAGTACAGGTCCGAGCCAGAAATTAC
>JAEEGH010025564.1_pt1 | contig 11834 bp, 2 predicted proteins | sample 9134181 | NCBI WGS metagenome assembly JAEEGH01 (sample SAMN16246544, study PRJNA631951) | gut metagenome | biome: gut microbiome; feature: rumen; material: DP-attached | host: Bos | place: Iran: Karaj | collected 2018-10
AGCACACAGACAAGGACCTTTTACACGTCCGCAGAGGAAAATCGCATCTCCAAATGCCCGCTCGTTTTACTGGATGTTAATTTTTAGAGGAAAATTATAAAAAATCCGAATATCAAAATAAAAAACGGCGGGAAAAAACTCCGCCGTTTTTCATAATAATGGCAGAGACGGTGCATGCACCGTCTCTGCGTTACCGTTACCGTGTCACGGTCAATTTTTTGGTGATCCGTTGCCCGCGGTATTCCATCGTGTAATAATAGATGCCGCTGGTCCAGTCGGCCGTGTTCAGTTCGAGGCGGTTGCCGCCGGCCTCGCCCTGGATTTCCTGCCTGTGGATCACCTGCCCGTTGGCGGTCATCACGCTGAGGCGCACTGTGCCCTCCTGCGGCAGGGTGAACGGTATGGCGGTGATTTCTGTGGCCGGGTTCGGGATGTTCTGGCCCAACTGCCAATCCAGGTCAGTGATTTCGCGGATGCCCACGCTGTCGCGGTAGCAGCGGAACTGCCTGGCGATGGTGTCGTTACTGCGGATGTTGTCGCCGTCAAAGGCCTCGACGTATGCCCTCAGGGTGTACTGTCCGGTGTAGTTGGGTACCTTGTAGGTCATGGTGAACTGGTGGTTCTTAGTCTCGTTGACAGCCATGTGGCTGATATTCTCGCTGATGCTCTCCACCACGCGGTTGCTGTCGTTTACCACGTCCACATGCAACAGCACGTTTTCAACCGCCATGTTGCCGATATTGGCGACACGGACGGAGGGGGCGAGCTTGGTCTTGCCCAGGGCCTGCGCGGTGGTTGCGACCTCCAGCACCTGGATGTCGATGGAATCGGGAATATCAACCTGTCCAACGATGCTTATGGCATTGTTGGTGTTGTCTGCATCGCAGGCCAGCTCCGTCTTCAGCTCGAAGAAATAGTAGGGCTGGTCCTTGCTTACGGCGGGGACTGTATAGCATTTGCTCATTGTATGTCGTACGGTGTCACCGGCATTGAGGTGCTTGCGTATGGTGTCGGTGACCACCTCTTTGCCGTCAATGCTTAAACGCAGCAGAACCATCTCCACCGGGATGTTGCCGTTGTTTACGGCCAATGTACTCACATGGACGGTGTCGCCGGTCTTCTTGAACATCTGGCCGTCAAGGCCGAAGAGGGTGTCAAGCGTGATGTCCTGCCAGATGAAGAGCGTCGAGTCGGTTACGGTGTCGTTTGAATTCCTGTTATCAAAGGACTGCATGAAGGCTTCGAAGTAGTATGCTCCGTTGGCATCCAGGCTTATTTGTCCGAGGGTGACGGTGTCGCTTTCAAAGTCACCGAGACGGTGGTTGTATATAATCTTGTTGCTGTAGTTGACAGCACCTGTCACATTCAGCGTGAGGGTGTCGTTGGACATGTCAATGTTCAGCCTTGAGAGGTTGGTGATGACGGCCTTGACATCCACCGGCGTGTTGTCACAGGCGGTCCGTTGTGTGAGGTCAATCGGAAGGAGCTCGAATGAGGCGTCCTTTTCGGCAGTGATGCGGATGCGGTCGATGCTTTGGTTTGCACCGCCATAACTCATGGCGCGGAACACTATAGAAAGACAACTTGATTTGGTGAAGGCGTTCAAGTCGATGTCGTACTGTTTCCAGGCAGTGGCGGTGTCGGCCACCTTTATGCGCTTGAGCTCCGTGTAGTTGGCTCCACCATCGGTGGTGGCCATTACAATGAGCATGTCATTGCCGGTGCAGTTGGCACTGTGTGCATACCAGAAACTGAGCATCGGGTTTATGCAGTTTTGGATATTTACAGCGTTAAAGATGGCGTTTGCATTGGAACCCGGATTGTTGGCACCTGCAAATTCCAGCCGTCCGGTGCCGAAAACAGGACTGATGGTGGGATTACTGCCTGTTCCTTTGACCACTTCCCATCCGGTGTTGCCGAACATGGTGACATTTACAAATTCGTCAGGTTCAGTGGAGAAATCGATGTCGTATGGCAGTTCTACGCGGCTCGCATTATAAATAAGGCTTAATGTGTCATCCTCCGGCAACGTGTCGTCGCTGTTGCTGATAGTCACCTTCATGTTGTAGATGCCGTTGGAAAAGGTGGGGACAGATGTTAGCACAATTGTGTCCGTCTGCTGGAATTTTATGCAACCTTTGGTTATGATAGTATCGAAGTGGCAGCTTGTTGCACCTGTAATGTCCAAAGAAACATTCAGCGGAGACTTGGTGAAGTCCGCGTCCTTAATTCCAGTGTTCCTCACTGCAATGCGGACTGTGGTGTAGTCAGCGTAGCAAATCACATCCGCAATGGGCTGCGGCGAGACAAATTCCACCACATGCAGGTTCACATCCTCATAAAACTCAAATCCGTAGGCACCCATGGTTGTGATGGCAGTTCGTCTGTCACCGTTAATGTCTGTTGAAGCCGATGCAAGTCTCGGGCAGATGAACGGAATGTGTTCATTGGGTTCCAGACTTGCGGTGGAGTCTGTGAATTTTGGCCGTACACTGACAGAATGTGCATCCATGCCAGTGGTGAGCTGCCATGAACTTAATGAATTAATGTTTGTTCCGGCATATCCGATGTTGTTGTTTGAAAGGTTTTTGTAGTTGTTGTAGTCAAGGATGACGTACGAATTGGAATAATATGAATCTAAGTGAATGGGGTAGTTGGTGCCGGTGCCTTTGGTGACAATCAGGTTGTTTTTGATGGTTTCCTTGTAGGTGGAACTGCTGTTGCGGCAGTAAAGGCCGTATGCCGTGCCGTTGTCTCCGTCAACAAAAATGCTGTTGTGGACTATTTCCCAATTTTGAATAGGCAGATAGAAATAAATGCCGTATTTGGTGCTTTTCCCTCCTCCTGACAGGATAACCTCGTTGTTTTTGATCACACCGGGTTTGCCGCCATAGCTGGCGCAGTTCATGTAGTAAGACCAGTAGATGCCGTAGGCTGTGCCGCTGCTGTTGATATTAATATGGTTGCTCTCCATCCGGTCCACGTTGGAGTAGTTATTGTTGTAAATACCATAATAATTGTTGTCGCTTCCTTTCCGGTTGGTGACCGAATTATACGAAATGCTTTTATAATGTGACTGATAGTATGAATAGATGCCGTAGGAGCAGGCGTCACTCAAAATGTTGCTGTCAATGGTGATGCTGGAAACTGTCATGTTATCGGTGGATCCGGCGGGATAGTGGAGGAACATGTTGTAGTATCCGCCACGGATATTGTTGCCAACGAACACCAGGTCCACCGGATAGGCATTGGAACCGGAGTTGGGGTATTCGACAGCGCGGAAACTGGAGCTGGTGGTTGTGGTGCTTGAATAAATGTTACAGTGGAGGAAATGTATATCATTTAAATTGCCGATGAGTTTTACTCCAACCATACCGTTGTTTGTGTCGCCGATTGTAAGTCCACGGAAATGCCAGTGGGACGCATTGCTGAGGTATAGGGCGACACCGTCCGGGCAGCCAATAGACACATTGGCGCTGCTGTCAGGTATCACTGTAATGGCCACTGTGTCGCTGGTACCTTTGACCTGTCCGCTGATGAGCAACCCTTTGGTTATGGAGTGGCAGAGTTTCAATGTGACCGGTGCGCTGACACCGCATCGGTCCAATGCGCGGACGGCCTCCTCGAAACTGTCGAAATCCGGGGATTTTCCGCCAACTGTGTATATGCCGGCCATGTTATTGTTGCAGACCATTTCACTCATGAAAACCGTATCATTGGACGCTTCCATGTCCTTGATGCCATTGGGGGCGGTTACCCATGCTGTAATGTTGGCTATCTTTCCGGTGGGCAATGCGATGTCGCCTAATGTTACAGCTGTGGTGTTGAACTGCGTCAGGATGCCTTTCCATTTCACTGCGGGTTGTGCCACACCGTTAACTGTCCATTCTAAGGTGGCGGAGGTGAGGGTGTCCTTTCCGTAGTTAGCCAATGTGACCTCAATGTGCGCTTTTGATTGTGTGTTGAGATTTGTTTTGGCAAAGTCGGTCAGGGCCGCATCAAATTTTATGACAGTCTGGTTGTAGGCACCCATGGCAGTAATCTTGTTGCGGGTCATGCCTTCAAAATCGGTGTGCACCCCCGCCAGCGACGGCATGAGAAATGAACTGTAATCTCTAAGTTTCATATTTTTGCTGATGTTTAGGAAGTCCACAGGCAAGCTGACACTATGGGTGTCCCCGCCGGTTGCAGTTCTCCAAGCTCCCATTGTGCTGATACCGCTGCTGCCGAAGTAGCCGATATAGCCTCTGTTGCTGTAATAGTTGTTGTAGTCCATGTTGCCGTGTACCGTGGAATGCCAATAGATAGGGTATTGTGCGTTTGTAATCAATAGGTTCCCATATATGTTAATCATGCGTTTTGTGTCTTCCATCTCGCAGTAGACGGCACTGCCCTTTCCCGTATCGGACATCAGTATGGAGTTGTGGCAGAAGTTGATTCGACTGTAGTACAGATAGATACCTTTGGAATTTTTGGTGTTGGGACACTTGATTACGTTGTTGGAAACCATTGCCTGATTCGTTACATTGTGGTAGTTCAGATATGATAGTATTATTGGACACGGATCATTGTTGCCACTGGCATCAATGTCGTTGCCGTCAATCACAAGGGCGTTGTCGTATCGTGATCGGATGCATTCACGGGTGTTTGGGCGCAATTTATTGTGTGACAAAGAAATCAGATAGTTGTTTTGCAAATCGATTGCCGTTGCGTGTTGGCCAAAAATGTAGTTGCTGTCAATTACCACATCTTTGTTGAGGTAGGCTGTGCTATGCATTACTTCGTTTGCGTACAGTAAAATGCCATAGTTTCCTCCTTCAATCTGGTTGCCGATAATGCGCAGGCCGTTGATGATATTGTGGTATGATTTAATCGTATTGCTGGTGAGGAAATAGTTTCCTGTCATCGGTGCAATCAGGTGGTTGTGCAGAATGTCAATGCTGTCGCAATTGCTCTTGAAGTAGATTACATCTCCGGTGAGGGACGCTAAGGTCAGATTACGGATGACCACATTCTTGTTGCCACCAAGTACCAGCAGGTTATTGGAACCGCAGGTGACAATCACTTTGCTGCTGTCGCCCGATTGGGAGGCGATGGTCAGCCAATGGCCGTTCATAATGCTGTCAAGTGGGGAGAGGTCTATAGTGGATGTGGTGTAATTGCCATCCTCAATCTGCCATGTGATGTCACCGCTGACACCGCAGTGAGCCATCTCCAGCATTATTTTCTCCAGATCAGCCAATGTGTAGTCTGCTGACATTGAGTTGCCGATGGTGATAACTCCAGCGAAACTTTTGCTGCAACTGACAATCTGGTTGGCAAACGCAGTGTCGTTACTGCTGTTGGTGTCCCCCTTCATGCGGACAACCGCCTGCATGTTCAGGCTGCCATGTTGGAAGGAAATGTTGGCAAGGGTGATGGTGTCCGATTGCGTTTGGAGCAGTGGAAGGCTCGGACGGTAGGCTACGGAGGGAAGTGTTACGCCTTTAACAGTCAGACTGATGGTTGCGGAGTCAATGGGATTGATGCCTGCGTTATGGAGGATGACGCGCACGGGATGGGTGCCGGTGGAAGTGATGCTATCCAGATTGGTGAATCCGATCAGTTGTGCGTCATTGGAATCGGGCTCCAATCCGTAGCAGCCCATGCAGGTGGTGGCGCTCCTCGGAAGGCCGAGGATGTCCCGACTCACATTGTAGGCCGTTTTGCAGGAGAAATGGTTGGAACCCAATATTTCCAGATTTTTCGGGCCGAGCGTGTCCGCATTGGCCCATGTCGGGTTAACTACGATGGAGTGCTGGTCTTGATCTGTGGATACGGACTGGATGGCGGCCAGGGTGGTTTGTGTGGCACCGTTCAGATAGGCGTGGTTGTTGGACTTGCTGTAATAGTTGTTGTAGTCGCGTACACCGTAGGTGGAGGCGTAACTGGCTGGATGGGCGTTATAGAGGCCATAGCCGGAGGTATAGTCATTCACCAGGTTGTTGTTCAGTATATTCACTTGATATTTGCTGTTGTCGTTTTGGCAGTACAGCGCGTAGCAGGTGGAACTTCCTTTTACATATATGGAGTTGTTCACGATATTGTACATGGCATTTTGTCGCTGGTAGATGCCGTATTTCTCGCCGTTGCCAGTCAGGATAATCTCATTGTTGGCAATGGTGCCGGTGGAGGTTACGTCAAAGGATTTGAAGTTGTACAGGTACATGCCGTAGCCGGTGGAGGTGTTGTTCAGATATATGCGGTTGCCTTCAATCCGGTTGGCGAGGCAGTATTCGTGCATATAGATGCCGTAGAAGCCGGATGCAGTGCTGCCGTTGGTGATGGTGTTGTGTGAGATGCTTTTGAAATTGTTGTAAAAATAGGCATAGATGGCAGTGCTGTGTGCACCGCTGAGTATATTGCTGTCAATGGTGATGCTGCAGTTCATCATGTTCGCGGTGGTACCGGCTGTATAATAGAAAGACATGTTAAAGTAGCCGCCCTGTATGTTGTTGCCGATAAAGCGCAGGTCTTTCGGATATTTTTTGCCGCCGTTGCTATTGTGGTAATAGACGGCATAATTTTGGTAGTTGGGGTCGGTGTCAGCGCTGATGTTGCAGTGACGGAACTCCACGTCCTCTATCATACCGCCCATTTCAATAGCATATATGCTTCCGTAGAAGGAGATTTCCTCAAAGCGCAGGTGGGAGGATTCTGTAAGATCCAAGGCTAAAAAGTCTTTGAAAATTACACTGTCACGGTTCATTGCAGCGGAGCGCAGTGTCAGCGTGTTCGAGTCAGATCCGAGGTGGAAGTCCTCCAGTTGGATGCCTTTGTACTGCCCGCTGGCGATTTCCAGCACGACCGGACCGCCCATGCCGCAAAGCGCCATTTTTTCAATGAACTTTTTGATGCTGCTGAACTGTCCGCCTTTCCCCACTGTGTAGGTGCCGGCGAAGGGCTGTGCGCAGGTGTAGGTGGAAATGCTGATGGTATCGTCTTCGGTGATGGTGTCTTTCATGTTGTCTAATTTGCCGATGTAGGCAGTCAATGTATTATCACCTCCATTCAGTAAAAAATCGCCCATGGCAATGGTGTCGGATTGTTTCAGTCCGAGTTTGCCATTCCACTGTATCTCCCTGCCGACGGAAACGCCGTTGATTTCCATCCGGATGGTGGCTTCGGTGATGGTGTCCGTGCCGCCGTTGGTCAGGATGAGATGCGGACGGAGGGTGTCAGCGGCATCCGTCTTTCCTGGCACATCCAGTATGCCGGAAAGCACGCCGTTAACGGGTGTTGGCCGGCTGATATAGGCGCCCATGGAAGTTAGTGTAGGACGTAACTCCCCGTTAATGTCACGATCCGCTCCCGCAGCCCTTGGGCATTCCATGTTCCATGACGCTTTGAGTGTCAATGACTTTGTGTTATCGCAGAATATAGGACGTCTGTATATGTCATGGACCGCACTGGGAAAATTGGCCATATGCTCCTTCTCGCTGGTTACTTCCCCGTTTTCGTAGGCCATCATCTCCTTGCTATATAGGCAATTGTAATCCATATCATAATTGGTCGCCGCCCTGATGCTGGAGGTATAGAACGGGTAGTTGGTACCTGTTCCGACACAAGCCACAATGTTGTTCCTGATTATGGCCGAGTTTGAAAAGTAATACATAGAGGTGTATATTCCGTATGAAGTGCCTTTGCCATAGATCAGAATGCTGTTGTTGAGTATTTTAGTTCCTAACAATTCCTCCATTAATAATCCTTGGACGGTTCCGTTGGTTGGGTTGTTAAGGATAATTTCGTTGTTGCTGATAATAGTGGCTGAATCCGTCTTATGGGTGTATATTGCGGTCTGGTTGCAGATGCTGTTGCCGGAGGTGAAGCGGTTCGCATCGATAAGGCAATTGGCTGTCTCTTCGCAGTACAAACTGTATTCGTCGTCATTGCCGGTTCTTGCCCCTTCAAATCGGTTGTGTGTGATTTTTACATTATTGTTGCAACTCAAGTAAACTGCATTGTAGTCGTAGTCGGCAATACGGTTGCTGTCAAGCAGGATATGGCTGTTTCTGCTGATGGAGTAATCTCCGCAGAAATAGATGCCATAGGTGCCGCCCATAATCTCGTTGCCGATAAAGCGGATGTCATGGATGGGTGCTTTGTGGTTCCTGCAGATGGTGGCATAGATTGCGGGTGGAAAATACCATATATTATAGGTGGTGTCAAAGCCTGTCATTTTGCAATGATTGAATTCTATGTTGTTCAGTCCGGTGTCCAGCAGGATACAATTGTCGCGCAACTTCTGCGCGTTGAAGGTGATGTTCTTGAAGGTCAGTCCTGCGCACTTGTTCAGGGAGACCACCGGCCCGGAAGCCGGTTGGAAAATGACGCTGTCCGCACTGCCTGCGATGGAGCAGATGGTTAAATGATGTTTGCCAGTTGTGTTGAAACCATTGAATATTAATTTTTCCGAATAGATGCCGCTTGCCAGTTTCAGGGTTACATCACCGCCCATACCGCATTTCATAGTTTTTATAATGTTGAGTACGTCCGTCAGCGAATGGAAGTCGTATTGTTCGCTCTTGCCCACGGTGTATGTGCCTTTCAGCAAGCTGTCGTTGCTGTAGGTGATAACGGTCAGCGTGTCATCGTTCAGGATTGAATCCGGCAAATTGTTGGGATTTTTGACCCATACGGTGATGGTGTCGCAGCCCATCTGTTTTTGGGTATATCTGCCTAAGGTGAAGGTGTCGCATGAATCTGTGAAAAGCTGCCCCTTCCAGCTCATTGTCTGCTGCAGTATTCCATTGACCGTCCAGTTGAGCTGGCAGGATTTAAGCCAGCCTTTCCCTGTGTTCCGTATAGTGACTTTTACCGGTTGCGGACCGGCAACGGTGCATTCGTCAGGGCTGTCAATGCTGGCCAAAGCCACGGATTTGGAGTCGGTGTCGTGTATGGGGACGTTGGATCCCGCCACCTGAAAATCATCCACATACCATCCTGCGGCAATATAGGAGCCTGGATTGTTTCCCTTGCGGATAATGAAACGGAAACGCACTTTGGAGTAGCCTGCATAGTCGCTCATGTCGAAGGTTTCCGATTGCCACCAGCCGTTGGTCGGTTTCGCGAGGGTGTCGTAATCGGCCCAAATTTTGTATGAGGAGTGGTTGAATCCCGTATCCTTCCGGTATGTGGCACAGCCGCCCTTGTAGGCATCGTAGGGAATAGGCCGCCATTTATGGGCGGTTCCAAGCACATCCTCCTGGTATTCGATCCGACAGATGTCGGAGGGTAGTACCTTGCAGATGTGGTTGAAGCGCAGCTGGATGTATTTGTAGTTTGTGCAGTCGAAGAAGGGTGTGACCAGCGTGGCGGTGTCGCCGGCGTTTATGGGCAGTTGGCAGTGCATCGCATACTTTGTTGAGACGCAAATGCCGGTGTCCGGCTTCCATGACGGTGCTGTTGCCGAATAGGTTGGGATAATGTCCCATCCGGAAGGCTTCTTTGAGGAGAACTTCTCGTTACATAGATAGGTCGTCTGAGCGTGCAGCAGCGGAAAAGCTGCAAAAAACAATAGCGGCAACAACAGTTTTTTCATATTCGATGTACCATAAAAAATTTTGCAAAAATACAACATTATCAAATACAAATTATATCCAAAAACCTCCAAAATATATCCATTTTCATCTGTTTTAACACGATAAAACGGCAATTTTGGCAAGAACGTAAAGACAGGTGCATATTATGCCCCTTCACTATATATAATACGCTTGGGGAACACAATTTCTCACACTAAAATGAAAAAAAATTTTCACATTTTTGTAATATATTAAAATACAATAATATGTCAAAATGGACGTTAATATATCTTTGTATCTATTTTTAGAGGTGTCCTAAAATTAATTCCCTTTTTGGAAAAAAACTGTCCGGATGGTTTCTTCGTGTCCGTATTTTTACTACTTTTGCCTTTCGGAATTATTCGCCGATAAAAATTCGGCGAATAGGCCGGACAATCGCCGAAGAGGGCGGAAAAGGAGGGATAATATAATGTATCTGCATCAAAGGGACAACTGGTGGGAGTTTGACTATGACACTCGGGCTGTGATGAACCGTCTGGGTGACGTGCGTGCAAGGCAGGGGCAGGTTTTGGGCCGTATGGCATCGTTGGGGTTCGACTTCCAGGATGAGGCCATGCTGGCCACCATGTCGCTGGAACTTGTGCGCTCGTGCGAAATAGAGGGCGAGCATCTTGATTTGTCCCAGGTGCGCTCATCCATAGCGCGCCGTCTCGGTATGGAGACAGCAGGCATTGTGCCTGCATCACGCTATGTGGATGGTGTGGTGGAGATGCTTCTGGACGCCACGCAGCATTATGACCTGCCGCTTACCGACGAACGTCTTTTCGGCTGGCACAATGTGTTGTTCCCTTCGGGAAGAAGCGGACTCTATTCCATTGAGGTGGCCAGATACCGCAGCGGTGAGATGCAGGTGGTTTCCGGTCCGATGGGGCGTGAGGTCGTACACTATGAGGCTCCGGAACCGGAAAGGGTTCCGGAAGAGATGAGCCAGTTTATCCGATGGGTGAATGGCGATGACGGGTCGGATCCGGTTATCAGGTCGGCCATTGCGCATCTCTGGTTTGTCTCCATCCATCCGTTTGACGACGGAAACGGACGTATCGCCCGCGCAATCACCGATATGCTGCTGGCACGCAGCGAATGCTCCCCGAAGCGGTTCTACAGCATGTCAAACGAGATCAAAATCTGTCAGAAGGGGTATTACGACGTGCTTGAGCGGACACAGCGTGGGGATGGTGACATCACGGCGTGGCTGCTATGGTTCCTCGATTGTCTGGATCAGGCTCTTGTCTCGACGGAGACCACTCTGTCGTCAGTGCTTGAAAAGGCGCGGTTTTGGGAAAGTCATTCAGACCTGGTGGTCAACGAGCGGCAGCGGAAAATCATCAACATGCAGTTTGACGGTTTTTTCGGCAAGCTGACTTCTGGCAAATGGGCCAGAATAGGCAAGTGCTCGTCCGACACGGCGTTGAACGATATAAGGTATCTCCTTGGGAAAGGTGTGCTCCGCAAGAACGAAGAGGGCGGACGCAGTACAAACTATTCGTTGGTGAGGGAGTGAGGTTCCATTACCTCACAACACGATTACAGTAGTGCCGAAAAAAATATTAAAATTACTTGTCGAATGCACAATAAAAGAGGGGAATTGGCGTTATCTGACACGGATTAAAACAAAACGTGATATGAAACAGACACCAATCCTCCTGCTTTCACTGCTGCTTTCAGTGTCCGCCGTTCCGGCGCAGACGCAGCAACAGCGCGACCGGCGTGCGGACCTGAATATTAGGGGCTATACCAACCTTTGCGTTTCGGCTACGGGACAGCTGTGGATGAGCACCTCCACCGGTATGGCATATACTGCTGATGACATCCATTCCACATGGCGCATGGTAATAGGAGACACAAGTGCAGATTATTACATATCAGGCAGAAGCTTTGAGTGTATGGCTGCTTGGGGAAATCAGACCGCCGTAGCGGCCGGTTTTCTACAAGGGCGACCAAGTCAAGACTTTGTATTTCGGACAACCGACGGCGGCAAGCACTGGGATACCGTGGTAATAGACCCGAATCTTGACTGGGTGCATGCCTGCTGCTTTTTTCCCGATGGCCGTGTCTGGCTAGGTTCCGCCTCCGGCAGAAGCAACGGAGTTCTGGCGTATAGCGCAGACAGCGGTCGCACCTTCAAAGTGCTGCGAACAAAGTTCAAAGGGGAGACGGGAATACATACGCTTCACATGGTCAATGCCGACAGCGGATACGTGGGCAACTATACAA
>JAEEGH010025569.1_pt1 | contig 11832 bp, 7 predicted proteins | sample 9134181 | NCBI WGS metagenome assembly JAEEGH01 (sample SAMN16246544, study PRJNA631951) | gut metagenome | biome: gut microbiome; feature: rumen; material: DP-attached | host: Bos | place: Iran: Karaj | collected 2018-10
TAAATTGGCCCTGCCGTCAGGTCAACAGAATCGTCCCAATCATATCCATACATCAAGAGTCGTTGCAACAGGTGTTTTTGTCGCAATTGGCCATAGCCACCATTGGGCAAATCGGCACACCAGTCAAGCGGAAGCCAGGACTGCTGGACATAATTTGTTGAAACAATGCAAATAATCCCATAATATAGTTTTATATCATATATGTCAGGCAACCCACATGCGTGTCCAAATTCGTGTGCCAATGTTCTTGCTGTTGCGTTGGTGGTAATGGTTACGCCCGCAGTGGCATCAGCCCTGGTTCTAATAAGCCCATTGTATGAAACGCCATTAAAATCATTGATGCAATACACCTCAATTCCGCCTGTATTGCTGGACCATGATTGAAGCTGACCATATTCTTCAGAAGTCTTAGGAGATGAAATGATAAGCCAATCCGATTTGTTCGTATACAACACAGGAGATGCCAACACAAATTCAATACCAGATTGTTCATGAAGCTGATTTGCCCCATACAGCAAATTCTGAAAATGATCTACGGTTGCCGCAGGAGAAGTTCCGTCATCTTCTCTGACAATGTGCAGATACACTTGAACCGTCTTCTTTTCCAAAATGGTGCCATGCAGGGTGGCTGTTGTCATTTCGTCGTTTTGTACGGTGACAGTAGCCTCCCACCCTCCAGGTTGCGTGCCCATCAATTGCACAGAACGCCCGTTGGTAACGCCGTTGACAAATGACATGCCTGGGCTTGTGCAACTCCAAAAGATGTTGGAGTCCGGGAAATCCTCTGGCAACAACGTGACCTGACATGTGAACGCTCGATTGGTGATCGAGCCGACAGGATTGACAACCAATGGATTCCCGTTGGTGTTGACATGTTCAAGACGAATGTCCATCGGTGCAAGCCACGTCCATTCCACACGAAAGGGGTCGTCGTCTGAGACACCAATTTGCACCACATTCGACCCGGCATGTGCGGCATCAGGATAGTCATACAATGATAATATAAAAATCCTGTCATACATGTTATGTAATTCATTCGTGATGCAACGGTCGGTGAATGTCTGAACGCTGCGCGCATAGTCAATGAAGTTTGTTCCAACCGCGATAGTATCATCGACGTAGCCGCTAATTGTCACATTGCTGATGATACTACCAAATATTGGCTGGATGCCATGTACAAGATAGTTGGTGATATGCTTTAGCGGAGCGTTCGATTGGCAATCTGGCAGCAAAATCCAATCAAACAACGTATTCGTCGTCTTCGTCACCCACCACACATTGGAAACCGTCGGATACGCACCAGAGGCGTATTCCATAGCATCGTCTATCCCGTCTCCGTCCGAGTCCGGGCTGTTCGTGCTGGTGCCGACCACGGCCGCCTCAAGCGCGTCGTTCAACCCGTCTCCGTCGGCATCGCCTGCCTCGAACGCGGCATAGAAGCGCACGATGCCGCAATTCGACGGGGAGGTGTTGTCGACGAACACCGTCTCCTCGCCATTGGTCAGCGAAACGGTCCCGACATATTCCCATGGGGAGACAGGCCCCAAAAGGGATGACTCGGTGGAGTGCCAGGTGGTGTTCGTGTAGGTGATGACCTCGTTCTCATCGTTCGTGCAGGTCACGACATGGGTGGAGGAGGTGTGAAACGGACCGTAGGCGAAGATGTCCAGAACCACATCGTTTGTCCATTGCAGACCGACACGGAATTCGGGCGGATCGTTCGTGAAGCCGGAGTCGATTGAGACGAACATCTTCATGCCGTCGTCCTCGCCGCCCTCTCCTCCGCCTTCTCCGTCTCGCAGGTGCTGGCATTCAGCCGCCTCGCGGTATCTCTCGGCCGTCATCCGCCATGCCAGCTCCTCCTGAACCGCCGTGTACAGCGGCCAGTCCAGCTCGTCCACGAGCGCGCCGGTCAGCGTCACGTTTGCGGAGCTGTCCTTGGCAAAGTCCGTGGCACCGCTCCACAGCGCCGTCCCGCTGGCGTCGCGGATGACCGTCGCCGTGCCGACACGCTCTGCAGAGAACGGAACCAGCCACGTCGCCAGCTCGCGCTCCGCCGGGGCTGTGTCCCAGACGGACGAGAACTCCTCCCAGGCCGCCGGCCATGTCCCCACGTCCTGCACCAGCGGGGCATCGCCGGGCGTCATGCGCCTGTACTGGTTCCGCCAGATCTCCAGCCGTTCGGCGAGGTCCAGATCTCCGAGAAACACCACGTCGGCCGTGTTGTCGGCCGTTTCGTCCGGGTCACCCGTCGCGAAAGCGATTGCCACCCCCAGGACTGCCGCAAAAACCACCAGCAAAAACGTCAAAAACAGTTTTTTCATGTTTTCCTTTGCCGACCCGGCGCACATCCGTCATGCCCGTCGGCGGCACCCTCCCATGGATGCCGCCCGCTGTCAACCGCAAAATAATGGGCCTACGCTCCAATCCCGCCAGAACGCCACCACGCGCGACGCCCCCCCCGAAGCCTCCACCAAACGGCCCTTCAGCATCGTCATCAGGTTGGTCTTCCCTCCCCCGCTCTTTTCTTCGCGCGCCAGCGCGCCCCCTCTCGTCACTTGTCACTCGTCTCTCGTCACTCGCGCCGCAGGCGCGCCCCTGTTCTTTTGTTCTTCCCTGCCTCCTAACTCCTGCCTCCTCCCTTGTGCCCTTTGTGGCTAAAACCTCCGTGCCTCTGTGTGAGCTACCCCTCGAACTCTTCCGCCCGCTCCCGGAAGAACCCGAAAAACTCCCGCACGTTCTCCAGATCCGTCCACTTCCGCACCGGCACCCCAGCCGTGTCCAGGTCGTAGATCTTCGCCCCGCGTATCCCCAGCAAAAAAGGCGAATGCGTGGCGATCACGAACTGGCACCCTTCGAACCTCGCCATCCCCTCCAGAAACATGCCCAGCTTCTTCTGCCATGCCGCGGACAGGCTGTTTTCGGGCTCGTCGAGCAGATAGAGGGCGCCCTCGCGGATTTTCTCCAGGAAGAAATCGAAGGCGTTCTCGCCGTTCGACCCCGTTTTCTCGTTACGCCCCAGTTCTTCGAGAATCACCTTTGTCATCGTCTTGCCCTTCATCCGTCTTTGGGCCAGCCACATCTCCCTGGCCTCTCCTTCCTTGCCCGAATAGGGCACGCGCTGGCCATCGACGTGGTACTTCCACCACCGCCGCCCGATTTCTTCCCGGTCGCGGTCGATTTCGCGGTTTCTCTTGCGGATGGCCAGGGTCTTGTCGAACACATCCTCGCTCGTCAGGATGCGGCTTGCGCCGGGCACGCCCTTGATTTCCTCCGGCAAGGAAGAATTGAAGGATGTGCCGTCCACATGCACGTCTTTGTCCTCGACCACGCCATACACGCGCCGCGTGACACCGTGGACGTACCAATCGAAAAACGGGGAAGGATTGAAGGGAAGCTCCCGGAGGAGACCGAGCTTGGCGGCGATGATGTTGAGCATCGTCGATTTGCCCGATCCGTTCCCGCCGCAAAAGATGGTGATGGGCTCGAACTCGATTTTCCCAACGCCTTTCCCGGGCAGAAACTGGAACGGATAGAACGAGTCGAAGCATTCGCGCTTCTCCAAGGCGAGCATCCGACATTCCTGCTCCTGGGACAGGAATGTGAAATCCCGCAAATACACCGTCATCCCGCCCGCCTTCCATTCCTTTGTGCCCCTGCGGCTTTCCGCATCCGCTTCATGTTGTTCTCCTCTGTTTCATGATTCATGTGCACCCACCCGCCTTGAAGCACACTCCATGCCAACACCCCCACCCGCACACTGAGGGAACACACCCGCGTCGCCCCCCACCCATTAATCGGCACTCTTCGAATTCGCCTCCTTCTGCAAGAAGGCATCGAGCAACACCCGCACCCGTTCGGAATGCTCTCGCATCATGCGAGGCGTCCATGTTTTATCCTTTTCAGTCAAGTCATACATCTCACGCCGCTTCGGCGGTAATTTGTCTCTCTCTTTGACAAGTTTAACCTTGTTCCACGGATCGCGAACACTCAATGATGAATTGTCCGATTGAGCCAATAAGTAGAGGTTTCCGATATCATTGACATTTTCTTTTGTCCACTGCTCGGTTGCATCATCCGAGGATACGGATGATTCCGAGGCGGAGCCAACCGGGAAGTGATGTTCCACGGTGTTGCGATAGGCAAACCGAAAACGTTTATCCCCCGAGTAAGCTTCCGGATTGTTGCAATAAAGCAAGTAATCAATGGCATTCAGCAATAGATGTGAGGTGCCCGTACCTTTACGTGCCCAACCGCCGTCGTTTGACACCACATCATTCAGTCGTTTTCGCACAAGGTTTTCCAAAAGAGCAATTAACGTGGGAGCATCCACCACTTCCGATGCCAACACTTCAAATACCCAACTCTTGTTGCGTCGCGACGGATAAGTGACCTGCAACATCGATTCCAAATGGATCAATCGTGCCTTGTCTCCCGGAGACCATCCGCCCTCGCCTTCAAGCCGCCATTCCAACTCGCGGTCTATTTCCCCATCTGCCGCTTTTATCACAAGTTTGTCAAATCTGATTCGCAATTTCAACAGGGTGTCCATGAAATCGACGGCATCAATTTTTCCCTCTTTCAGATAATTTTCGAAAACATCACGTATGTTCCGTTCGTCAAGAGGGACTTCTCCATTCCTCGTATACACCCGCAGTACATGCATCAAAAAATTCGGGAAATCAGGGATTACAGCCCTCTCTTCTTCTCCATCGTGCTGTCTTGAAGAAAAGGACATGTGATTCCCATCCAGATGCATCCAAGATTGAGCCCCTTTGAGCAACTCGTCCCCAATGGATTCTGGCAACCGATCCAGAAGATGACCGCTCATGCCCGCACAAGCTGTCCAGAGTTGGTCGAACAAGACTCGGTTGCTCTCTTGCGGCAATCTCGACATGAGCTTTGCCTTGAGCAACTCATGAAACTCCAACTGGACACCACGACTATTCATTATCTCGAAATACGCGGACACATCAGTCTCAAGAGGCATTTCGACTTTGAAGAGCACGACCCTGTTTCGCACAAATTCCGCAAACTGCTCCTTTTGGGCGCTTTGTTTCGTCCCGAACACCTCATGGTCAAGCATCGCATTTATGGCCGCCAGAAATGCACGAGGTCTTGTCGGAACTTCTTTTGGAGTAGCATCAAAGGCTGATAAGAACATTTCGTCTTCTGGCCGATTTTCAAAGTGCAATCTCCGCGCCAATCCCATCTGCTTGTCTGGCTTGGATAGCAACCGCAAAAGTAGTCCCAATGTGATAGTGCGCTGTTGTCCATCAATCAGCTCGTATTCAGATTCTCCGAAAGGTCCACGATGGGGAAAGACTGTTAAACTGCCTAAATGGTAGTTTCTTATTCTCTCTGGAGAAACGTTGAAAGCGTTCCAAAGATCGTCCAACAACTGCCAAATTTCCTCACGGCCCCAAGTGTATCCTCGCTGATAAAGCGGAATGGAAAAAGTATGATGAAACAACTCTCCAGCCGTAATTGGCGCAACACTCGTAGTATGTTCATTCATATACCCGGCTCCTCAATAATTTCGGTCTCAAATTTTCCGTCAACGATATCACGTTGCTTCTTTGGCAAATGATACCCATTTCCATTGCAGGGGACATTATCGCATAATTGATCAAGTTCCGTCCCAATTTTGGCGAAAGCATCGGACAACTCTGCAAGTGTTTCATTTGCTACCATGGCTCGCGCGACACGTGCCGCGAACGCTTGTCCAGGGGTGTGACGCCATGTCCACGCCCGGCGGCTACACTCCCAATACGCGCACCGGTACATCAGACGATGGTGTGCCACAAGTCCCTCAATTCCATATCGGTCAAACAGCAATAAACACAGTGACTCAAATACTTGACGGGAGTACTTTCCCGTCCATTGGCCACATTTGTCATATCCAAGACAGTTTTCCCGATAAAACTCCTTAAACTCCTGCAACCCACTCACAACCGCATCTCCAAACAACATTTTATGGGCAGTGGCAAAAGTGGTCACGTAAAGGAAAAAGTCTTCCCCGTTCACTATGGGTTGAGTGATGCTCTCGAATGGATCCAAGCTCGGGGGATCCCGCCTACCTTCCCCCATCCGCGAGGGCATTCCTACCAGCGTTAATCCTGAATTTTTGTATTGTTGCCTAAAAAATCGCTTCAGAAATGCTCCGGTATGACATGGTGCCACACCATCCCCGTCCCCCAAAGTCACGCCCTTGAATTCACCAATGTGCTGTTCTTTCCTGAACTCAGTATAAAACGCTTCGTCCCCACGGCACCAACGACGCAAGCGGAAAAGATGTTGCTCAAGCAAAGGAGCCAAAAGCGGGCCATTCATTCCCCATTCCTCTTCCTTATCGATTCCCTCCCACATGCCCTCCAACTCACATTGCCGTTCTCGTCCAACCTCTGCACGATTCCCAATTCCACCTCTATTCATTTCATGAAAGTGATACGCCTTGAGTAGATTTGCCGCTGTCAGTGGCTTTCCTCGCCCATTCTGCGTATCAAACAACTGGAATGCTTCCTCAACATCCTTTACTATTATGCGAACGAACGTACACTGTGGTATGTAAGCCCTAACTTTTTCTAAACTGTCCTCTCCAATCTTCTTTTTGATTTCCAAACGAAGCTCCTCGGCCTTTTCTTTCCCCAACTTACCAAAATCACTGTTGCCCGATTCAACAGACAATGCATGACGTCTGTCCGACAACATGCAAATCGTGCTCAATCGTTGCTGTCCATCCACGATGTCCAACCAGTCTCCACCTTCGTGATTTTCATGTAAGACAAGTGTGCCAATTGGATATTCTCGCCTTTTCGCGGAAAAAGCCACCAGAATGTCCCTGCACAACGCCTCCACATCCGTCGCTGTCCATGCATAATCTCGTTGATAAGCTGGTATCCGTAATTTTGCGCTCTCCTTACCCTCAAACAATTCTCCGACGGACAACACATTCGCCTTCACGTTTTCGTCTGTCATTGCTAGTCTCCAATGCTAACTTACTATAGCTACCTTGTTGTTCACTTCTTCTTTCTTGGTCGACATCTACCAGTTGCTTGCAGACCTTTCTCTGTGCGATTCTCTTTCTCCCATATTGCGTCAATCCAAGTGACTTGTTTGGCATCGCTTATTTCGCCATCTCTTCCTCTAAACACTTTGCGGCAACCTTTGACCTCTCATGCCCGAATCCAGCAGCCATGCGATAATAGGCAAGGGCCTTTTCAAGGTCTTTCTCCAACACCCAGCCTTTTTCGCAGCACAACCCGAAAATATATGGATACTCGCAATCATCCCACTCGTTTTGAGGTGGTGCCTTTTTCACCAAATCTTCCAATTGACGAGCTCCCTGATATGCCCAGATGTCTCGCCGGGTGGGACCCGCGTTGACAGCATGACTTCTTTCGACAAGTTGAACGAGACAATCCATCGCCTTGTCAAAATTCCGTTCACACGGTTTTTCGAGCTTCCATCCCAAATAGTAGGAAAACCACTGGAGCAATCCAAAGGATTCGCCACGCTTGGCTGCGGCCAGTTCACAAGCCGCGCCAATCAAGTCATCTTGAAGCAGGGACTCGTCGTCATCAACCTCGTCATCGGAATCGAACAGCGCCGCATCGCTATACCAGCCGTCAAACGCCCGCCCGATGGCTGACATGCCAGCGGGGGAACCGCCAAGCGCCGCCTTCGCGTACCACTGCAACATCAGGTGAGATTGTTCTTCATCGTCATCAAACAGCGTGCACGACTCAATCCAGTCGGCCAACTCGCACATCTTGACCGGGTCACCATTGCTCTCCACCTCCCTTTCCAGGGCAATGGCATTGTCAATCGCCTGCTTCTCGTCGTCGTTGAACTCGGATGCGTCGCCCAGAAGATCAGAAATCGAAGCCACCTCCTCCGTTCTGGCCAAAACCTGCTTGGCAGCCTCCCGGACAATGCGGTCGCAATCCTGCACGATATCTCCAGCCGCACCGAGCATTTTCCGCTGTTCTTCCAAAGTCATGTCGATTCTCCTCGCATTGCGCTCCCCGCCCGCCTCTCCCCGCCCGTCCCGTCCATCCCAGCATCCTTCCCGTCCTATCCGTCCTACAAGTCCTTTTCAGCCCTCGCTGTCGCCATCTTCTCTCTCCGCCCCCAATTCTGCCCGCTCCCCTCCCGCCCATCAAGCGCAAATCCTCCCATCCTGCAAAGCTGTCTCTCTCACCTCTGGCGAGTCAAAATCATGGTTCGCGCCCCGTCGTCACCCCATCCCGCCCGGGCTACCGCTCCGGGACGAAATGCCCGTCGACATCGTTCCAGCAGAGTCCGAGGTCGTTCTGCTGGTAGGGATCGGCCCCCAGACGCAACAATTCGCGTTCGAAGCACGGACAGGCAAACCCGCCCTCCTTCGCACTCCCCTCCCGCCCCACAAGCACGTTTCCCGTTGGACCGTTCGATAGTTTGGTGGTTTGGTAGTTTGCTAGTTTGGTGGTTAGAAAGAAGCCCATTTCCCTGACTCCTGACTCCTAACTCCTGACTCCTGTCCTCAGCACTTCTTCCTTCGTACTTCTTCCTTCTTACTCTCTCCTTCGTCCTTCCTCCCGCCTCAGCCGCACTTCCATTCCCCACGCCGCGGGCTTGTGTCCGTCGCCGGTCAGCACCCACAGGACAGGCCACGGCGGCGGCGTTTCCGGCGCGGGACCGTATCCATCCGTCACGTAGATGAAACACGCGGGCTCCGTCTCCGGGTGCTCGGCCAGCCAGTCGAACGGCGGACAGAAATCCGTCCCGCCGTGCCCATCCGTCCGCCATTCCGGCGCGCAAAGCGGATGGAAGGCGTCGAACACCTCGACGTCCTGCACCTCGCAATCGCACTGGATGACCGTCACCTCGTACTCGCCGAACGTCCGCAGGAGCGATTCCAGCTCCGCGAAGAACTGCGGCAAGTCGGCCGTGGTGCTTCCGCTGGTATCGACCGCGACCACGGCCTTCAGACGCTCCTGGCGCGAGCTTTGCAGATAAAGCCCCTGGCCCACGTGCCGACGGCTCGGCGGCAGCCAGCGCCGCGACCCGCCATAGCAGCTCGTCACGAACTGCGCCAGTACCTCCTGCCAGCGGATCTGCGGCCGCAGCGACGCCGTCACGAGGCTTTCCAGATGCGACGGAACCGTCCCTCGCATCCGCTCGATCTGCTGCGCCACCGCAACGATCCGCTCCCGCACCTTCTCCGCCAGCCGCCGGTCGATCGACGGCGTGAAATCCGGATCGAGGCCCACTTCTCCCCACTCGTCGCTCACGGACTCTTTCCCCGCCCCGGGCGTCTTGTCCTCCCCCCCCGTCCCCTCCCCAGGCTGGATATGCTTGTCGAATTGCCCGCTTAAACCCGCTTGTTCGCCGCCAGGCTTCGCCATCTCGGGCGGCGGCTCCTTCCGCTTTTTCAGCCGCTCATAGATCTCTTCCGCCGACAGCTCCTCCCATTCCCGTTTCGGCATCAGACACCACGGAGGCGTCCTCACCCCCTCCTTCAGCAGCATCCGGTTCACCTCCATGTCCGTCGCCACGTTGAACGTCTGCGGCTCCCGGCCCTGCTGACGCAGCATGTGCAACAAAATCCCGTGCCACGCCTCGTGCGCCATCACGAACAGCCGCTCCTCCGCCGACAGCTGCGAGCAGAACCCGATGCTCATGAACACGCGCTCCCCGTCCGTCGCCGCCGTCCGCAACCGCCGGTCCCGGACCGGCACCAGCTCCAGCCGCATCAGGAACCCGCCCGTGAACGGAAACCGCACCACCAGCTTCTGCCGGTCCTGGCACATCTGCTCCAGCGTACGCTTCTTCAGCCTCGCCAATTCCGTCTCGCTCAATCCCATCGCTTCGTCCTTTCTCGTTTGATCGTTTCATCGTTTGATCGTTTCAGCGTTTGATAGTTTGATGGTTAGGTAGTTTGTAAGGAGCCTCTTCCTCTTACCCCTAACTCCTGACTCCTGACTCCCCTCCGCGCCTCCGCGTGAGATTCCCTTCCTCCCTCTTTTTCTCTTCATTTCCCTCTGTGCCACATCTACCCACCACCAAACTACCTAACTACCAAACCACCTAACCACCAAACTACCTAACCCCCTAACTGTCTTACAGACCTCCATCAAACCGCAATCGAGAGTCGTTTTCTCAGCGCCTTTCCGTGCTTCTCCGCCCACTCCGCGTAACGCGGATGCCGGAACAGCCGCTCCGCGAAGTATGCGTGCTCATCCCGCCGGTTCCCGGCCATGGCGTCCATCATCGCCATCGACGCGAAATCGCTCGTCATCGCCATGCAGATGCGGAAGAACCCGTCGATCCGCCGCGCCTCGTCCGCCGCGTCCCGGCCGCGCCACAGCAGATACGTCATCGCCGCACACAGCGCATATTTCCGGTCCGCCCCCTCGGGAATCCGCACCGGCCGCCCGGGATCCGTCATCATCGCCAGCACGTCGTCGAACTGCGCGTTGATCTTGTGGAACTCCATGAACTCCACCCCGGCGTGGTTCCCCACCAGTCCGTACACCACCTTCCGCAGCAGCCCCTCGTCGCCCTCCCCGAACCGCGCCAGCATCCGGCTCACGCGCTCCCACGACCGCGGCGTCGGCCAGCCCCGCTCAAGGTTCTCGCCCTCCTGGTTGAACAGGCAACCCGGCCTGAACCGGATGAACCCCGTCACGCTCGGATGGATGTCGTGCGTCCGCGCCCACGCGATCCAGCTCTCGGCGTCCTCCTGCAGCTCCACATGCAGGAAGCGGTTCGCAAGCGCCGATGACATCGTGCCCGCCACCGCCCGGTCCCCCGTCCGGTTGCCCGCCGCGCAGATGTACCAGCCGTCCGGCACACGGTACAGCTCGCCCAGCCGCCGGTCCAGGATGAACTCGTAGGCCGCCACCTGCAGCGACCGGTCCGCCGCCGTGATTTCGTCGAACAGGATGATTCCCCGCGACTCCGGCGCCCGCGGCCACTCGCTCGCCACCAGCCACCTCACCCCGTCCGGCCCCGGCACCGGCAACCCGCGGATGTCCACCGGCTCGCGCTGCGCCAGGCGCACGTCGATGAACTCGATCCCCCGCTCCGCCGCCACGTCCCGCAGGATGCTCGACTTGCCCAGCCCCGGCGCCCCCCACACCATCAGCGGCGGAAGCGTCGCCGCCACCTCCGGCTCCGACGCCAGCGCGTCCAGCTGCATCTTCAGCAGCTTCTCCAGCTCCTCGCCCGTCACCCGGTTATGCAAATCAATGGCCACCGCCTGTCCCTTGCTCTCTCTCATCTTCGTTTCTCCGTTCTGTCGGCTTTTGTCACTTTCCCCCACAAGCATCTCCCGTGCCAACTTCCCTCGAACGCATCACATCCAGCCCCACACAGGTTTTTTGGGCCTCGCCCCCATCCATTTGCAAGCCAGCCCTGTTCAATTTTTGATCACCCTGTCTAAATTTTACCACCCGCCCCCTTTGCGCCCTTTTCACCCTTTGCGTGAGGTCTTCTTCGTTCGATAGTTTGGTAGTTTGGTGGTTGGGTAGTTTGGTGGTTGGGGGTCGGGGGAACTCCCCCGCCGCACTTCTTACTTCTTACTTTTTACTTCTTCCTTGCGCCGTCAGGCGCACGGCTCCGCCGCGCCCCTTGGCACGCTCCCTGCTCCATTCCTCCGCAAACCACCCACAATCCAGGAGCTCACCCATGCCCCCTTCCCAACTCGCCAGAAACCTCGCCCTCGCCCCCCTCCCTCCCCATTCCTGATGGCCGGCCGTCGGCCGGCCTCTCCCACCTGCCCACCACCCCCTAAGCGCCCTAACCACCCCCAGCCACCCGCCATGCAGCTCCCCGCCACACCCGCCG
>JAEEGH010025570.1_pt1 | contig 11832 bp, 10 predicted proteins | sample 9134181 | NCBI WGS metagenome assembly JAEEGH01 (sample SAMN16246544, study PRJNA631951) | gut metagenome | biome: gut microbiome; feature: rumen; material: DP-attached | host: Bos | place: Iran: Karaj | collected 2018-10
CATTTTAGTAATCATACACACAGAAACGTTTTGTGTGTATATTTACTTTAATTTATGCGATTCCAAATCTCTGTGAAATACGTGCCGCATCTTCCTCAGAAAGATATAACTCACCCAGTTCAAGTTTAGCAATACGCTTGTCTTTTAAAATCTGTCCTTTCTTGCGACCTCGCTCTAGTTCAGATAAGACAAAAAGAACCCCAAGTTTAAAAGAATCGGAATTAATTCCTTTTCCAGTGTTTGACGAAGTTTCAGATGTCACTTCAACTTCACCAGACTTCTTCTTTGCTTCTGCAGTTTTAATCATTTCATGCGCCTTGTTTATCGAAATTGTTCCGTTCTGAATCTTTTCTAAAAGTGCTGTATCCGCTTTCTTTGCAATTTCACGCATTTTACAAACCTGTCTTGCAGACTTATTTAACTGTCGGCCAATTGCTTCATCAGAAGAACCTTGTGCATTTGGATTTGAGCGTCGTATTTCATCTAGCTTCAAGAAAGCGGCAAAATATTCACCATCGGTAAGACGACGAGAGTTCAACTGCATTTTATATTCATACTCAATTGTCTCATCACGACTATCAAACTTTTTGATGATTACAGGTACTTTTTCAAGTCCTGCCTTTTTTGCAGCCATAAAACGCGAATGTCCATCAACAATGATATAAGCTTCAGTTACAATGATGGGGCGAGATTTATCAAATCCGTTAGCCCTCATATCATTAGCAATCTCAGCTACTTTATCATTCTCTTGCTGGAATACATTCTTGAAGTCCCTGTCAAAACGGAGTTGTGAAACTTCAACCAGTTTGATTTTTGCATTGTCTTTATCATTTGCCTTTTTATTCTTATTTCCAAAAATACTCATATCATACCTCCATATTTAAGCAGACAGTTTTCTGTTGAATGCCTGTTTCGCAGCATTTTCCACAGAATCTTTGCTGTTTTCCCCAAAGAGTTCCTTCATTGCCTGTCGAACGATTTCAAGAGTTTTTTCATCTTCAAGGTGCTTTGCATAGTGATCCAACATTACTGATGTTTTATGTCCACTTAAAGCCATAACAATTCGCTTATCTGGAATAACATCCAGCATTCTAGAGCAGAAGAAGTGTCTCCATGAATGGAAAACAATGTCTTTTGGATTTTCATAACCAATTTGCTCAAGTGCTCGACGTAAATATTTAATCCATCCAGAATTATCCATAGGAGAATTGCACTTGTCGCTACAGAAAATATAGGCTTTATCTGTATCACAGAACGGATTAAGCTTTCCAAGAAATAAGAGTTCTTCTCTAAGTTCATTAGAAATCGGAATAGGAAGTTGACGAGCCTCGCCATTTTTACAGCATTTATCAGTTCTTGCATAACGGTCCCATGCATGGTCAACAATAATTCCATCTTCCTGAATATCGCAAATTCTTAAGCCACGAATTTCACTTGCACGCATTCCTGTTTGCATAGCAAGCTTATTTGCTAATTTTGCTTTATCATTTTCCCAGCCAATGCTCATAAGCTTATCTGCTTCTTCCATGGTAAGAATAGATCTTTCATCACTTTTTGTATTGCGGCGTTTAAGACCATAAAAAGTGATATTCTCAATGTATTGATTCTTCATTGCCCATTTGAGTGGAGTAGTAATAGATTCAACAATTCCGTTAATTGTTTTTCCGGCAAGTTTCTGGATTTTCTTATCAGAAATAATTTCCTTAAGAACATCATTTGTAATGGAACCAATACATTTACCTTTGAGTTTCGGAATCCAGTAATTTTCAACACGACTTCTTTCTGTTTTCACATGTGAACGGGAAAGGATTTTTCCTTCAAGTGCCAGTTCCTGAACATAAGGTGATTTTTCATAATCCCAGAAGTCTGCAAGAAACTCTTCAATTGGAATGCTTTGTTTGGAGTTTGGTTTTATGGCTGAAAGAATAAACCCCCGTTTCTTCATAATTGTAATCATCTTATCAATCTCTTCCGGAGAGAAGTCATAAGTAGACATAGAATTAAAGAAACTGATTCTGTCTACAGATTGAGATTTTGCTTTCTCTGCTTTTGAATTGATACGTTCTGGTATATCGCCAAGGACAGCCCATCTCATAGCAATGGATTCTGCTTCTTTGCGGTCTTTTGTACCAGTAGATTTGTTTTGTGAACGGGATCCATCGGCTAATAAGAATTGTACATAATAATAACCGTTGGACTTCTTAAATAACGAATAAGGCCTGGTCATAGGCACCTCACTTTGTGACAATCGATTTGCTTAAAATCGTTGCTTAAAATCAGTGAATTGTCTACGCCAAGCCTTACTAATTGGGATTGGTAGTAGCGCTAACTCTATATAACATATAGACTTAGCAGTATAGCGGGGGCAGGACTCGAACCTGCGGCCTCCGGGTTATGAGCCCGACGAGCTGCCAACTGCTCTACCCCGCGTCGTGTGTCGGTATATTATAAGATATGAAAAAAAAAGTCAATAGTTAGAATCGAATCCCGTTAATTCTTATCAAAAAAATCACGAGATATTTTTACATTTAATTACAAAAAAAGAAGGGGAAAGCCTTCCCCTCGCTCCAGCCGTAAAGCTCACTCCAAGTTTTTCTCCGAAAAACTCATGATCGCCGCAACACAAGTTTACCAGTTTAATCTCGGTGTTTACGTCTTCCGCTACCCCTTCTCCTAAGGGCACACAAAACACACCAAGAGGAATCTCTCCTCCCCAATACTTTCACCAATTCTTAACTGCCCTTAAAAACCCGAATCGGGGCCATCAGTACCCCATGATAATTTACAGTAACTCATCTTTTCTGGAAAAACATTTTCAAAAAAAAACAGCCCAACCCTGCTTACACCAGAGCAAACGCATTATAAAAGATTATCTATAATGCGGCCCCCCTTCTGCCTAACCCCGCAGAACTATTTCTTCTCCACCCTTCCTCACCCTTCTACATCACCCTTCTTCATCATTCCTCATCGCCACATACTTCAACCTGCACTCCAAAACCGCCAGCAGAAGCACAACCACAAAGAACCACCTGATACCCGACCTGAAGCCGATGAAAAAATCATACAACCCATGCAAAATCACCGCCTCCAAAAAATACCAGACCTTGAATTTCTTACGGAAGCAGCTGTACACAAAAAGCCCGCACAAACCACTGCAGGCCGTATGAAGAATATCCGAAGTCAACAGCCGACTCAAAATCAGTGAGTACAAAAAAGTCCCGTCACGATTCACCGATTTCTGAAGATTGTCCAAAAGATAAATCACCGATTCAAAACAACCGAAAGACAAACCAAACAGAAGCGACAAACACAAAAAGTTCAAAAGCGTAAAATCCCTCTTAGTCACCGGAACAAGCGGAACAATAAAAGCCGCCTTAAAAATCTCTTCCAAAAAACCGTACATCAAAAGCGACTTGAGCAGCGAAAAAAACACAAGATTTCCGCTTGTCGTCGTAAAAGCATCACTCGGAATAAAAAATTGAATTATCGAACTCGGAAAAATCGCCAGCAGACCAAGCACAATCGCAATCAGCAGGTGCAGCAGCTTAATCTTAGCCTTCAGAAAAAAAATCAAAAATCCCGCAATCAGAGGAATAAAACAAATCAAAATCGAAATCGCTAACTTCAAAAACATACAATAATATTAAATCAGATTTCCATTTTTTTCCACACAGTTTTTTCTATTCAGGGCGCATCCCTTGTGCCAGCCTTACTCCGTTCTCTTCGCTCACTCCGTAATTCTGACCCAAGGGTCGGGCCTTCCGCCATTCCCTAACGGTCAGCCGCTTCACTCGCAAACTAACTAACGTTCGTTAGTTAGTTTGCTCGCTCCAGTGGCCGCCTCCGGCGTGGCTCCACGCCCTTGCGCATCCAGCAACTAATCCAGGGCTTCCGCATTATAAATAATTGAATTTACAAAATGGCTTCCGGTCGTGAGCTCTGTGGCAAAACCGCGCATTAATGCGCTAAACGCTGTTTGTGGTAAAGGAACTATTGACCTGCCGCAAATAGCGGCAGCCACAAACAGAGTTTTTTTGCCACAGAACTCACAACCTCACGCCAATTTATACTTTAAATATTTATAATACGGAAGCCCAATAAATGGATTCTGGCAAACACATTATAAAAGATTATGTTAGAACAATCACAAAGGAGTGAAATTGGTTTTACAAAAAGACTCTGAAGTGCTGCCGCTATAGCGGCAAAATATATAATTACAAGGCACTTCAGCGTCTAGCAGGCGAGCCCTGCGGTTTTGTAAAACCAATTTCACTCTTTGAATTATTTTTTTATATATAATCTTTTATAATGCGTTTGCCCTGGCAACTAATCCCTCTCACAAAAAAACAAATTGCATTCCCACCTCTTTGATGTCATAATAAAATCATACCAACAAACAAGGAAAAACCATGCCGACACTTATACAGACTATCGCTGCCAATAAAGTCCGAAAAACCTTTGGCTCAGGAGACAAAAAACGCGACGCAGGACAAACTACTCCCAATGATATTCTTCGCTTCGACAATATTCTTTACGGAAATAAAGGCATACAATCTGGCGGAATAAAATCATTGAGCAAAAAATACCGGCAGAAGTATCAGCTGCTGGATGTCTACCGTCCAAAAGACGCTCTCAACGCCGAAAACGCTCTAAAAAAACTCCCGGTAATTGTCAGTATCCATGGTGGAGCCTGGGTTTATGGCGATAAAGATGTTTACCAGTTCTATTGCATGAAGCTTGCTCAGCGAGGTTTTGCTGTCGTTAATTTTTCCTATCGACTTGCCCCGGAATCAAAGTTCCCAGCTTCTCTTGAAGATACAGAAAATGTTTTCCGCTGGCTTGCCAATCCAGACAACGCAGAAAAATATGGTTTTGATTTGAACAACGTTTTTGCAGTTGGAGATTCCGCTGGAGCCCACCTGCTTACCCTCTATACCTCTGCAATTACAAATAAAGATTACGCCAAAAACTATAATTTCATTGCTGACGGAATCTTTTCTGACAAAAAAATACAGCTCCGAGCCGTCGCCCTTAATTGCGGCAAGTACAACATGTCTGCGGAATTAGAAAAAGACAAGCAGATGCAGTTTCTTCTGTCAGGATTAATGCCTCAAAAAGGAACAAAAGAAGAACTCGATCTTATAAATGCCCATACCCACATCACAAAGGATTTCCCACCAGCTTTTGTAATGACTTGTTTTGGAGATTTCTTATATGATCAGGCCCCTGTTATATGTCAGGCTCTTGAAGCTGCCGGCGTAGAACATGAATACCACTGCTACGGCTCAGAGGAAAAACCTCTCTGGCACGTTTTCCATTGCGACCCCAAGCTGCCCCAAGCTGTCACCTGCAACGATGACGAATGTGCCTTTTTCAAAAATCACTGTCAGCCCATAAACTGATTTTTCACACGTAGACGCTCTGAACATCGCAAACGCACCAGCATCCTGCTTAATTGCATTTTTTATACAACATACTCGGTCGCCCGCCCGTGCTGTAATTTATATCCTCTGTAATGATTTTTGCTTTTACAAGATAGTTCATATAAGTTCTTACAGTAACAATAGAAATCCCCAGCGCCTCCGAAATCATATCGGTACTGCTCCAGCCGGAATTAGAATCAAAATAAGAAATTATTCTTGAAAGCGTTTTCTTCTGGATTCCTTTTGGCAAGGCTTCCATAGCTTCCTGCTCTCCAGAATTACCCGCCACACTCAAATCTGTCTGTCCGATTGATGATTCCTGAGCAAAAAGATTATCCACACAAGACTGATCCATCACAGAGTTTTCATTCAAGAGCTGTTTTTTAGCCTTAAACTTTTCCAAAGAAGCCGCAAATCTCTCAAAAGTAAAAGGCTTGATAAGATAATCATGCACCCCAAGATGCACAGTTTCTTCTATTGTATTACTGTCATTCGCTGCCGTAACCATTATTACTTCAGCCGTTTTCTTCATTGTGCGGATTTTTTTAAGGGTGTCAGTTCCATCCATCACCGGCATGTAAACATCAAGCAAAATCAAATCAACATCGTTCTCACCAAGAAAATCAATCGCTTCTAATCCGTTCCTGCACATGCCCGCGACTTCAAAACCGTCTACTTTTTTTACAAACTGACTGTTTATCATCGCGACCATCGGATCATCTTCAACAATAAGAACCCTGTAATTCATCACTGCCCCCAATACGAACGTTCTCTTTTATCGTTTACTTTTTTATACATGTCTACTATTTATCAATTTGCACCATAAAACAGGTACCGCGCCCCTCTTCCGTTTCAAAAGAGATTTTTCCGCCCATACTCTGAATCAGCTGCTTTGTATGATAAAGACCTATTCCGCGACCTTCGCCCTTCGTCGAAAATCCCTGCTCAAAAATCTTTTCCCCTATTTCCTTAGGGATTCCGCCGCCAGTGTCTTTTACTGTAATCAAAAGGCTGTCTGGTTTTGTATACACACCCAAAGTAAGTTCCTTGACCGCCTCATATCCACCGGCTCCAGAAACCTTATTCATTTCATCAATTGCATTATCAATCAGATTTCCCGTAATCGTAACCAGAGCTTCCGATGGAATATCAATATCTTCAGACCTGAAACAAAGCCCATCCTGTAAAATAAATTTGACATCACATTCCGAAGCCCGCGCAATCTTTCCCACAATCAAGGCCGCAAAGGAAGGATTTTCTATAGCGTTCATAACCTTGCTTATAGTTTCCCTCTGAATCATAGAAATATTCTGAATATAGGAAACCGCCTTGTCATATTCCCCAATCTGAATCAAGCCCAGAATCACATGCAGCTTATTTGTAAAATCATGATTGTTAGCCCGCATAGAATCCACAAGGATTTTCGTACCTTCAAAATCTTCCGTAAAAGAAATAAACTCCCTTTTTATCCTCTTGTAAATCACCCCGGAAACCGCAAGCTCAACTAAAACAGAAAGCAGCGTAACTGTCAAAAAAAGTGCAACAATTTTATAAGTCACCTGAGCCATAGATGATTTCAAACGGATTGTCATTATAAAACCCTTGTAAACCAGCTTCCCATTCGCACTTCCATTTTCCAAAGCATAAACTGCCGAATAAGTACGTCTCTGCGGTCCCGAAGGACCAATATCATCTTCCGTATAATAGCCTGACGGATGCTTTGAAAAATCCGGAATCGTTCCGTCATATTTAGTATTTATAAGTTCATGATGAGTGTGATAGATTCTCGTCCCATTAGAATCTACAATAGAAACAATATCAACCCCCGAAAGAGTCTCCACAATTTCGTCCATATAATCCCGCAATTCCGACTGAGAATAACCCCTGGTAAAACCATAAAGCCGCGTAATCAGCTCCGAAGTATTCAAAAGATTCTCGCTGAACTCCTGCTCATTCGCCCTTATACTTATAATCATTCCCCCCGCACTCAAAAAAACAGTAATGAGCAGAATAAGAATAAGCTGTGTCTTTTTAATTTCCTTCCGAATCGCATTAAGATTACTAATATTTTTCTTCATATTACATGTATCATTATACAACATTTAAAAGAAAACATCTCATTTTCTTTACTTTCAAAAGGTTTTCTTATCTTTAAAAAAACTTTCTTTTCTTTCTAAAAATTGTTTATTTTTTCCCCGGTGCTACAATGCAGGTATAAAAAATAAATGAGGTAATACAAATGAATCTTACACATCTTTTTGAAGCGCTTATGTTAGTTTGCTTTGGATTTTCCTGGCCACTTAATGTAAGCAAAGCATATAAAGCCAGAACTGCAAAAGGAATGAGCCTTCCTTTTATCATTCTGATTATCACCGGATATTTAGCAGGAATAACCGCAAAAATTATGAATGCTCAGTTCAATTATGTTCTTGTTGTTTACTTTTTGAACCTTGCAATCGTAGCAACAAACATGCTGGTTTATTTCCGCAACAAAACCTTAGACAAAAAAGCCGCTAAAGCAACTTCAGCAAAAACTATCCCAGTAATTGAAATAAAGAACGATGTAGAAAAGGAGGAAACTATGTATAACTACACAAATTCTTTGGATGAATATATCAACACAAAACCAAGTGCTGTTGAAAAGAAAAACGGTGTCATTCTTATGGGTGGCACACTCGACAAAGCAATTCCTGTAAGCCAGCTTGCCGGTGAATACAGTTTCAATTTTGAAATCTACAACAAAAGCGATACTTCTTTAAACGTAACCAATGCAAAAAATTACTTTGAAAAGGCAATTTCAACACTCGCTCCAGAAGGAATCCTCATTCACATCGGCGAAAACGACGCAAATCTCATCAAAACAAATCCTTCTAACTTTGACACATATTACATCGAACTTATCGAATCTATCCGAAGCTGCAACAAAGCCTGTCGAATCGCACTTGTTTCTATCGACAATCCAAATGCCGACAAGAGCATCGAACTTATAAACGCACACATTAAGGCCATTGCTGGTGCCGAAAAAGCAACCTTTGTAAACCTCGAAAACGCAAAACTCTGGCATCCTGAATCAACTAAAGCTGCCTGCAATTTTGCACACAGCATGGGTCTTAAAGTAAGAAAACCTCTGAACGATGTCGCCGAAATCCTCTACAGCTATGCCTATCACAACATCGAAGGAACTTCCGCCGAACATCTCGCAAGTTAATTTCTATATAAAACCTATGAAGGGGGAAGCCTCCCCCTCGCTCCAGCCGTAAAAGCTGCTCTGAGTTTTTCTTTGAAAAACTCGTGGAAGACGTAACAAAGATTTGCCAACAAAATTACAGCGTTTACGTCTTCCACGACCCCTTCCAGCGGGCTCAAACGCCGCCCGCAACGCCTGCTTATTTTTTCCACTTCCTGCTTCTTTTTCAAAAAATTACCACAAATCACATAAAGAGTGTTATACTATAAATATCTTACAAACAGGAGGCGAACTATGGCCGCAATGCCACTCAGACAACAAGTTATAGATTATGTAGACCAGCTCGATGACGAACGTGCCGAAATGGTTCTTGTCTTTACGCAGACTTTAGTAAATACAAATAAGAATCTTCAAAATTCAAAAACTCCTGCTGAACGCCTTCAAGCTGCAAAAGCTCTTGCAGAACTTGAATCTATGAACTTTACTCCAAAATCAGAAATCAGTCTCGATGGCAGAAATGAAAAAGCAGATCATCTTTGGAGAAAATATGAAAGTCTTTCTTGATACAAACATTTTGCTAGACTATCTTCTCAAACGCCAACCCTTCTATGATTCCACAAAAAAAGTATTTGAAATGTGCCTTTATAAAATAGATGGGTATATTACACCTCATTCCTTAATCGATGTTTTTTATATACTTAGTGAAAAAACAGATGCTTCGATAGAATATTGCCTGGAAACAATTCTTAAACTCCGTGCAGTTCTTTACGTAATTCCTGAAAATGATGACCGCGTTTTTACAGCAGCCCGTAATACTTCTTTTTCTGATTTTGAGGATTCTATGCAAAATGAATCAGCCTTATATGCCGGAGTCGATTATATAATCACACGCAATAAAAAGGATTTTGAAAAATCAGCAATTTCTGTTGTTACTACTGATGAATTTATTGAACTTGCAAAAAACCTGAAATAAAAAAAGTAGCAGAAAATATCTTAAAACAATCAAGATTAATTATCTCACACCATAAAATCGCCGCCCGCAACGCCTACTTAAAACCCTCCATATAATCTACACTCCCCCTGTTTTTTTAAACCACTCAAAAAACTAATCCTTGTATTAACTCTAATTCTACTATAGAATTATTCTGACATATTGTTTAAAAATCTATTGATACAAAATGAACTTTTTACAGGAGAGTTATTATGAAAAAAGCTTCATACTATTTCCTTTCTATTTTGCTGCCTTGTTTATTCTTATCTTGTAATTACAAATTGCTAAACACACAAAATGATCAGGAAAAATCAACAGAAAAAGCACGTATTTTTTTCTCCGTGCAGGTAAATGAAACAAACGAACGTTTTATCGCTGCTCAGCCATTTAATCAAGACGATATAACTGGAGTAGAATTAGTAATCCAATCCAAAGCCGGAGAGGATAGTTATAATTACTCTTCCATTGATGAGCTCTGTAAATCCGTTCATGACCTGGAACCTGCAATTTATAATTTCTACCTGAAAATTTATACAAATAACATCGAAAACGAAAACCGCAAGGTTCTCTCTGCTACAAACGAAAGCATCGTAGTTAATGCTAATGAGACAATACATATTACTTTTAATGCAAAATATGTAACTACCGGTGATTTAAGCATCACCTTCAAATACAAGGTTAATGAATCAGAAGGAAACAGAATCGGCTTTACCAAAATAGGACTTTACGATTCTCCTCTCTGGGAAAATCCTGTTTCTGACTATGCACTCAAATCTTTTGATGTAGTAAAAGAAGAAGCCCCGGAATCAAATCCTGAGCAGACACAAACAGAATCCTTCTATTATACTACCTTTACAGCCAAGGATATTCCAAACGGCCTTTATTATATCAAAATAGAAACCTACGACACCGACACTGATGAAGAAAATGAGGCATCACGCCTTTTGAACGTCTTCTCTGACCAGGTTCAGGTTTACGGCTATAAAACATTTGGAACAATCTACCCGGAAGATTACACAAAATACAACAAAAACTTCTATATAAATTATGATTTGAATGAAGGAACAATAATCGACGAATCTGCTTTTGTCAGAAAGCATAATCAGTATACCGAAGTTACTCTCCCTACAGACAAAGTTATCAAACGCACTGGGTATACTTTTGAAGGCTGGTCCGAATCCGAAGATTTCACAGGCCAGCTTCTCAAAGGTCTCACCGCTCAAAACGGAACTCTCACAAAAGACGTTACCCTCCATGCAAAATGGACAGACGGCGACAATCCTGTTCTTACAAATACAGAGCTTAATCCATACTATAACGAAGGCACACCAAGCATAACCTTCACCGCAAGCGATACAAATGAAGTTTCTGATATTCAACTTACAATCACAAAAGACGGCACAGAACTCAAAGAAGATGAATACGAATCAAACGGAATAACAATAACGGAAGAAGGAAAAGCTACACCAACAATGACAACAAAAGTTACCTTCTCTGTTGACGGAACTTATTCTATTTCAGCAATCGCATTAGACGGCGTATCAAATCGCTCTGAAGCTGTAAGTGCTTCTACAACAATTGATACAACTGCTCCAAGCCTCACTTCAACTACACTCGAATCCCTCTACAAAAAGAACACAACACCAAGCATAACCTTCACCGCAACAGATGCAAATGAGATTTCTGACATTCAAATTACAATTACAAAGAAAGGCACAGAACTTGCAAAAGAAGATTACGAATCAAACGGTATAACACTTACAAAGAGCTCATCAGAAACTACAGAAACAGGCTCAAGAATGACTGCAACAGTTTCATTCACAGCTGACGGTGACCATAACGGTGAGTTTGCTATTTCCGCAGTTGCATTCGACATAGCAGGAAATACTTCCGAGGCAGTTACAGAGTCTACAATAATAGACGCTACTATGGAAAATGTAATCAGCATCTCAATCAATTCGGGTGCAGATTCCTTAATCGATGTAGTAGTAACAGTAGATGGCCAAGCAGTAGAAAACGACACAGGAATCTCTGGAAATACAATTACATTCACAGCAGATACATCTTACGCATCATACACCTGGAAGATTGACGGCGTAGTTCAGACATTCCCTTCAGCAAATAATAACAACATTCTTACTATAGATACTACAAATTATGTCAAAGGAACCTACGATATATCACTTCTTGCCGTAAAAACAGTAGATGGCAAAGAAATCTACGATTCATAC
>JAEEGH010025571.1_pt1 | contig 11831 bp, 10 predicted proteins | sample 9134181 | NCBI WGS metagenome assembly JAEEGH01 (sample SAMN16246544, study PRJNA631951) | gut metagenome | biome: gut microbiome; feature: rumen; material: DP-attached | host: Bos | place: Iran: Karaj | collected 2018-10
CGTGCTCGGCGTGCTCGTGATCGGGCTGCCGCTTTTGTCCGCGTTCAGGGGCGTGCTCGTGCCGTGGTTCTGTAAGCTCCTGTGTCCGTCGGGCACGCTGTTCGGCGGGATCCCGCTGGTGCTTGCGGATTCAAAGCTTGCGGCGCAAACAGGCTTCCTCTTCTGGTGGAAGATCGGCGTATTGCTTGCGATCCTTCTTCTGTCGCTGCTCATCTCGCGTCCGTTCTGCCGGTATCTGTGCCCGCTCGGTGCGATCTACGGCATGTTCAACCGCATCGCGCTTACGCATCTCGATTACGAGCCGGACAAGTGCGTGAACTGCGGCAAGTGTGAAACGGTCTGCCCGATGGGCATCGATCCGAGGAAACAGTTCAATTCCGCGGAGTGCATCCGCTGTGGCCGCTGCGCACGTACATGCCCGACCGACGCGCTCAACGTGCGGTTCGGGTTAAGGAAGAAGGATTGAATAAGAAGACGGTTAATCGTAGGGGAAGATATTATCTTCCCGTTCCGCTGTTTTGACGGGCGGATGATATCCGCCCCTACGAATGAATTGTTCTTGCGAACATGAATTGTCCTGACGGACATGAATTGGCTTCGCCATGAATTGTTCCCTGCGGGAACGTGAATTGCGGCAAAGCCGCATGAACAGAATCTCACAAAAAGTCCACAAAACAGCCCTTGCAAAATTGAAAAAGTGTGATAGGATAACAAGCGAAAACAGGCGGGGCATCCCCGCAGGGAAAGAAGGACAGAATCAATATGACAAAGATCGATATTTTCAGCGGGTTTTTGGGCGCGGGCAAGACGACGCTCATCAAAAAACTGATCGCGGACGGATTCAACGGCGAAAAGCTCGTGCTGATCGAGAACGAATTCGGCGAGATCGGCATCGACGGCGCGTTTTTGCAGGAAGCGGGCATCGAGATCACGGAGATGAACTCCGGCTGCATCTGCTGCTCGCTCGTCGGCGACTTTTCCAAGGCGCTCAAAAAGGTGCTGGACGAGTTTCATCCGGACCGCATCCTCATCGAGCCGTCCGGCGTCGGCAAGCTTTCCGACGTCAAGCGCGCGGTCAGCGGCGTCCTCACCGACGACGTTGTGATCAATAGCTGCATCGCGGTCGTCGACGCCAAGAAGGCGCGCGTCTACCGCAAGAACTTCGGCGAGTTCTACGTGAACCAGATCGAAGCCGCGGACTGCGTGATTCTGAGCCGTTCGCAGGACGTTTCCGAAGAGCGCTTGAAGGAGGTCCTCGATATGGTGCGCGAGCTGAACCCGGAGGCGACGGTCGTTGCCGCGCCGTGGGATTCGCTTGCGGGCGCGGATCTCGTCAAGGCGATCGAGAGCCGCGATACGCTGAAGGCGCACATGGAGGCGCTGAAGGCGGAGCAGCATCATCACCACGATGAGGACGAGTGCGACGATCCGGAATGCGAATGCCATCATCATCACCATCATGACGACGATGACGATGACGAGGAGCACGAGCACCATCACCACCATCATGACGATGACGATGATGACGAGGAGCACGAGCACCATCACCACCATCATGACGATGACGATGAGGACGAGGAGCACGAACACCACCATCACCACCACGATGAGGACGAGTGCGACGATCCGGAATGCGAATGCCATCATCACCATCACCACGGACACGACGCGGACGAGGTGTTTTCTAGCTGGGGCGTTGAGACGATGCACCGCTTCACCGAAGACGAGATCCGTAATAAGATCGCAAAGCTCGACGATGCGGCGACCTACGGCACGGTGCTGCGCGCAAAGGGCGTGGTCCCGGCGGCGGACGGCGAGAAGTGGATCCACTTCGACCATGTTCCCGGCGAGGTCGAGATCCGCAGAGGTCCTGCGGGCGTGATCGGGCGGCTGTGCGTGATCGGCTCGAAGATGAACGAAGACGCTTTGAAGGCGCTCTTTACGGAGTAAGCGGCCATGATGCTTCCGGTCTTCTTATTCACGGGCTTTCTCGACGCGGGCAAGACGACGTTTTTGCAGTCGATGCTCGAGGATCCCGGCTTCAACGAAGGGCAGCGCACGCTGGTCATCCTGTGCGAGGAGGGCGAGGAGGAGCTTGTGCCTTCGCGCTTCTCGATCAACAACGTCACGATCCACACGGTCGACAGCCCTGCGGAGCTGACGCCTGCGAACCTCTCGCTGTGGCAGCGCAAGGCGGCGGCAACGCGCGTCATGATCGAGTACAACGGCATGTGGCAGATGAACGATCTCTTTGACCGCCTGCCGGACAACTGGGGCATCGCGCAGGAGACGATGATGGTCGACGCTTCGACGATTGCGGCGTTCAACGCGAACATGCGGCAACTCGTCGTGGACAAGCTGACCACCGCGGAGCTCGTAATCTTCACGCGCGTCGAGCCGGAGCAGGACAGAATGGAGCTGCACAAGCTCGTGCGCGGGATCTCCCGCGGGGCGCAGATCGTCTATGATCTCACCGACGGCACGAGCGTGGAGGACGACATCGAGGATCCGCTGCCGTTCGATCTGAACGCCGACGTCGTCGAGATCGACGACAAGGACTACGCGCTCTTTTACCGCGATCTGGTCGACGAGCCCGCAAAGTACGAGGGCAAGACGGTCCGCTATAAGGGGCTTTGCGCAAACAACATGCGCATGCCGAAGGACACGTTCCTTGCGGGACGGCACATCATGACCTGCTGCGAGGCGGACATCGCCTACTGTCCGCTCGTGTGCAAGTGGGACATGGCAAAGTCCGTCAAGCACAAGAGCTGGGGGATCGTCGAGGGCACGATCAACGTGAAGTTCTCGAACATCTACGGCAAAAAGGGTCCGGTCCTTTCGGTGCATTCCTTTGCGCCCGCGACCGAACCGGAGCAGCCGGTTGCGACATTCTATTAATTCAGTCTGTCGAAAACAAGTTTTCAACAGACTGGTTTTCAGTTCCCGCCTATGCAGACAAGCTGCACCGGGCGGCGGAAACTGCAAGGTGTCAAATTCACCGCGCATGTCGCTGAATTTGACGGATTGATTTGGATTATTCCGTCTGATACACAAAAAGCGCTTCCTTTGCGGGAAGCGCTTTCGTCATTTACGGATTCAGTTCACATGCAGCGTGATCGCGTATTGCGGGTATTCGGTGCGCGTGTGTTCGTTGTTCCATCCGTTGAGATGGGGCTTGCTCCACACAAGCTCGCCGTATGCGGGATCCAGAACCTCATCCGGTTCGGAATCCGAATGGCGCAGCACGATCGATTCCACGGAGGTCAGCGCCGGCACGAACGTGATCGACTTGACCGTCTTCAGCAGATCGTACGGGATTCCATCGATGCTGCCGGCGAGCCAGAGAATGGAGCCGTCCTCCTGCACGCTGCAGTTATGGGCCTGCGCATACCAGTCGCCGCTTTCTCCGTTGAGCAGGATCTTGAAGGAAAGCGAGTACGCAAGCGCTTCGCGTTCCGACGTTGTCCACGATTCGGGCGTACGGATGCGCACCGAAAGGTTGCGGATGCCGAGCGCGTCGACGACGGTGTTTTCCGTTTCCAAGGTCATCGTCACGTCCTCCATCGAAACGCGGTGCTTGATGAACGACAGCTTGTCATTGGTTTCGTTGAAGTCGATGTCTATTTTGTGGATCGTTGTCGTTTCCGCGCCCCATACGACCTTATCCGTGCTGTCGACGTGACTCGCTTCGATGTTCTGATATGCCTTCATATTGACCGTGATCGTGCCGAGCAGCGCGTTGTAGAGCTCGGTATCCGGGACATAGCTGCCGTCGCCGCGGTCCTCTTCGATAACCTTTACGACGTAATACACCTTCGCCGTCAGATTGCCGTCGGCATCAAGGTACTTTTCATAGTCGCAGTCGCGCGGGAACATCTCGGCAGCCGCCATCAGACCGTTCTGCTCGAGGTACGCGCGGTTTTCCGCGTCGACCGCCTGTTTCTGCTCTTCCGTCTGATCTTCGACAAGAAGTCCCAATTCCTCCAAATGGTCCAGATGCCCGTCGATCGAAGAAGTCAGATCGAGCATGCCGCCGAAGCGCGTACCGTCCGGCATCTCGTACATGATCCAGCTTTCCGGCATTTCATACAGCGTCTTTTCGCCGCTGAGATATTCCTCTTCGGGACCGTTCTCATACAATCCCCACACCGCGTAGGGATCGACGGGAACCGCCATCGTGCGGCTGCCGGTCCAATGCTCCAAAAGGTACAGACCGGAAAGTCCGTTCAGCCGGATCGTCTGGTAAAGGGCTTTCCCGTCGAACATGGCATCGCCGAGCTCGACGTCGCAGTTCTCGTGCAGAAATGCCGAGACCTTCATCGCGCCTTCGCTGTTGACCGCCTCGGAATCGGTGCGGTCGATCGGGATCGTAACGACGTCCTCGTTTGCGGCGGGCGACGCGATCAGCGAATCGAGCTCCGGAACGTCGGGACGTTCGCTCGGGTCCGTCGTCAGGTAATCCGCGGGTCGCGATACGCCGAACCACGAAAGGACCTCGGCTCTCGCGGACGGGATCGCAAAGACGACGCCGACGGCGAGCACCAGGCAGGCCGCGATCGGCAGCAGGATCCTTGTCCACGCGACCGGCTTCTTTTGTTTCGCGGGTGCTTCGGAAAGCACCGCGCGGCGAATGGATTCCTTTTGCATCAGCTCGTTTTCCGCAAAGGACAGGAGCTGTTCGGATGTGTTTTTCATAGGGTATTCTCCTCTCCGAAGGATGTTCTGAGTTTTCTGCGCACGCGGGCGAGCCTGCTTTTCACAACGACCGCCGACGTGCCCGTTTCCTTTGCGATGTCGCCGAGCTTCATGCCGTATCCGTAATACAGGATGAACATGCGCTGCGTAAGCTCCGGCTCGCTTTTCAGACGCTCCAGAATGTCGCCGATCGCCGCGTGATCGAGGCTCAGGTCCTCGACGGACACGTCGTCCGGTTCATCGGAAAGCACTTCGAGCGAAACCGTCTTTCGCTTTGCGCCGGATCGGTAGTAGCTTGCGATCTCGTGCTTTAAGACCGTAACAAGATACGCCTTCGGATCGCGGATCGCGCTGCTGCCCTTCTTCAAAAGCGTGCGGTAGAACTGCGCATAGGTGTTCTGCAAAAGATCACGCGCGTCCTCGATCGGCACCTTCAGAAGACAGCAACGCATCAGCTCGCGAAACGTTGCGTCGTATACGGTGTTGAAGAATTCGGTTACATCATTCATAAGGTTTCTCCTTGGTTTTTCACGGCCGTTCACCTATAAAGACGTTGAAAACGCGCAAACGGTATCGCCCGGAGAGGAAAAAATCGACCGATCCCGCATTTTTGTCGATTTCGGATCCGATATTGACAGGATGCAAGCTTTTTTGTAAAATTTCAGCAGAACAGCTGCGGCTGAATCAAAGGAGGGAAAAAGCGTGTTTTGTTCCAATTGCGGAAAGAAAGTCGATGATGGCGTCGTGTTTTGCCCCTACTGCGGAGCAAAAAACGATCAGGGAGCGGGTCAATCCGCGTCACAGGAAAAACAGGATCGGACGGTTCCGGCGACGCAGCCGATCGTCATCCAGCAGAGACAGATCACGGAGAGCGATCTTCCGGAACGATTCCGTCCGTTGGGCGCATGGGCATATTTCGGGTATACCCTGCTGTTCGCAATTCCGATTGTCGGCTTCATTTGTCTGATCGTTTTCTCTTTCAGCGACAGCAATATCAACCGCCGCAATTACGCGCGGTCCTATTGGTGCGTGTTTGCGCTCGCCCTGATTATTACGCTGATCGCAGTGGCGATCGTTGCGGCGACCGGCGGCATTGCCTATCTGTCCAGACGCTGAATCGAACGGACAATCTTTGAAAACCGATAAAAGCGGACAGCCGAAGCTGTCCGCTTTTGTGTCGGGTTTCGTTCTTATCTGCCGCGGCGCGCTGCAAAGCACTCCGAGCAATAGATCGGTTTGTCGTTTCTCGGCTGGAACGGCACCTTCGTGGGCTTGCCGCAGGAGGCGCAGACCGCGTCGAACATTTCGCGGCCCTGATTGCGCGCGGCGTTCTTGCGTGCTCTCCGGCATTCCGGGCAGCGGACGGGGTCGTTTTTGAAATCGTTTCTTGCATAAAATTCCTGCTCGCCCGCGCTGAAAATAAATTCCTTGCCGCAGTCTCTGCAAACCAGTGTTCTGTCTTCGTACATGATGATTTCTGTTTCCCTTCGATATTTGCTGGATTTTGATCTCCGATTTCGGCTGACCTGGTCTTTGCCCCCACACTCGCCGGCAGGAGGGTTCGCTCATAAGCCTTGCTCCCCACTACTGCCCCTCTCGACGGAGTACCGCCGGCCGGACTTACTTCTAAGCCGCACCATGCTCACGGACGCTTTGGCCCGCTTATGTGGATCGTTTCGCCTGCGACTGGCATCGACTTGCAACCACAGACCCGAATCCGGACATCCCTATAAGTATAAACTATTCCGCGCTGAATAGCAAAGGTTTTTTTTCAATTATTCCGATATATTTTGTGACATATTACTTTGTAAACATCTCTTTATTTCGACAGACGCATATGGTATACTGATTATAATCCATGCTTTCGCGGGGGGTGTTCTTTTATGAAGACCATTTTGACGGTATCGCTTGCACTTATCATGCTTCTGTTTACTGCCTGTTCCGGACTGTTGAATCTGATGACCGAACCAACGCCCGAACCGACGCCCGAACCAACCGAAGAGCCGGCCGTTTCGTTTTTGAACCCGGAATTTGAAAAGGTGTTCCGGGACAGCATGCAGATGTATGACCCGATTTACGAATCGGATCTTCTTGCCGTTACAGAACTGACGCTGGACAGCGACAAGCTGACCGATCTTTCCGATATCGGGATGCTGCAGAATCTCACTTCGCTGACCATTCGCAGCGAAAGCGTCAATGATATTTTCCCGATCTACAGGTTATCAAAGCTACAGCATCTGACCCTGGAAGGGAACGCGATCCAGGCACTTGGGGTGTTGGAATACCTTCCCGACCTGACGAGCCTTACGATCAACAGCCAAAGCGTCTGGAGAATTGCCGCGATGAGCGGACTTCATAATCTGTCCGAACTCACGCTGAAGGGAACCGCGGTCAAAGACCTTTCTCCGTTGAACGGGCTCGTCAATCTGGCGCACCTTGCCCTTCCCGACAATCGAATCGAAGACATTTCCGCATTGAGCGGACTTGTCAATCTGACCTTCCTTGACCTTTCCGATAATCGGATTGAAGACATTTCCGCATTGAGCGGGCTCACGAACCTGACGTATCTCGATCTTTCTGACAACCGCATCGAAGACGTCACCCCGATGAGCGGGCTCACGAACCTGACGTATCTCGATCTCTCGCAGAATCAGATCAAAAACATTTCTGCGCTGAGCGAAATGACCCATCTAACAGAACTGTTTCTGAATCAGAATACTGTGAGGGACATCTCTGCGCTCAGCGGAATGACGGAGCTTACAAAGCTTGACCTTTCGTGCAATAAGATTGTCAAGACGGATCCTTTGAGCACGCTTGTTAACCTGACAGAGCTGGATCTGCACGGCAATGCCATCCAATACGTCAAAGCGCTGCGTGACGTTACGAAGCTGACATATCTCGATCTTTCCGGCAATGCCAAAATCGCGAGCACGGATGGCCTGGAGGGCATGACGGAGCTGACGGAGTTATATCTGCAAAACAATTATATCACCGACATCTCAGCGGTAGGCAACATGACCAAGCTGACGACATTGGATTTGAGCCATAATGATATCCGCACAATTTCTTACTTGAGCAAGCTTGTCAATTTGAAAAAACTCAATCTTTACGAGAACAAAATAGAAGATCTTTCTCCGCTGGTCGGACTTTTCGGACTGAAGGAATTGAACGCAGGAAGAAATTACATCCTGAATTTGCCTGTTTTTGAGGAGATGCCGGATCTTGCCGTACTCTGCCTGAACGACAATGTCATCACCGATATCTCCAAGCTGCTTGCGCTCAAGGATATCCCGGTCCTTGATCTTTCCGACAACCGCATCATCGATTTTTCACCGCTCGCCGAATTCACAAATCTGCAGAGTCTCGGACTCAGAAGAAACCATATCAGCGATCTTTCGCCTTTGAGTGAACTCCGCAGTCTTAAGGAGCTCACGCTTGGCGAAAATCAGATCAGCGACCTTTTGCCGTTGAGCAATCTCCCGCTGATGGAAAAGCTCGAGCTCAAATCCAATCAGATCAGGGACCTTTCGCCCTTGAGCAGTCTGACAAATTTGACGGAGCTTTCGCTTGACACCAATCAGCTCAGCGATCTTTCTCCGTTGAGAGAATGCGGCAATCTTGCAATCCTCTCCGCGCAGCATAATCAAATCAGCGACCTTACGCCTTTAAGCGGACTTACGAACCTGACAGAGCTTCAATTACATCAGAATCAGATCGATGACATCTCCGCCTTGCAAAGCCTGATCAATCTCACGGTTCTGGATCTGCGCGAAAACGGCATTACCGATATCAGTCCGCTGCGGGGGCTCAGCAATCTTACTGACTTGAATCTGATCGGCAATACCGAGATTGACGACATCGCCGTATTGAGCGAGCTTACGAAGCTGACGAACCTGTCGCTGGTTTCCGAGAAGGTTGCCGATCTTTCACCCTTGAGCGGATTGACGAATCTAACAAATCTATATCTCGTTTTCAGTCAGCTCACCGATATTTCCCCGCTGTTCGGGCTGACCAATCTCAAGCAGCTGACAATTTATGCAATCAATGTCGGGAACGATCAGATTAACGAACTGCATTCCCTGATCCCGTCCTGCAAAATCATTCACTGACGGCGTGCAAAATAAAAAAGGGTGTCCGCCCTTTTTTACGGAATGAGATGATAGTTGCTTTTCGCCGCAAATGATCCGCCGCCGGATCACTCGGCTGTTTTCCGCTGCGCATGCGCGTCGGAACCTATCGGTACGTTGTCATATTGTGCTCTGGGTCCGCCCACATACTTTGGACGCGAAAACGCCATCACAAGGTTCGCTTCGCCGATGTGCCGCAGGGGACTATGCACCGGAACCGCCACGCAGTGCAGATGCATGCCTATGAGCGTGTCGCCGATGTCGATGCCGAGGGTCGCCTGTCCGTTCAGGTTTTCCACCATGACCGCGTCCTCGATGCGCTCATACGCGCCGGTCACGCAGGCGCCGCCGGCGTGCAGCCACGGCTTGACCCAGACCTGCTGGAGCCCGTACTTTTTCATCGTCGCGCGGCTTACGCACAGCGAGCGGTTGATGTGCTCGCAGCCCTGCACCGCAAGGTCGAGCCCCGCTTCTTCAACGAGCGGCAGCAGCGCGTCGAGCACCGCCTTCGCCGCTTCCTCGCTGGAGCCCGAGCCGATGCGCTTGCCGACGATCTCGCTCGTTGAGCAGCCGAGCACGAGAAGCGCGCCCTTTTCCGGCTTTGCCGCGTTCATCAGAATGCCGAACGCTTCTTTGACCTGTTCTTTGATTTCGTTTTCGTTCATAGCTGTTACCTCGGATTGAATGAATCACAGCGGATCCAAAAGCCTTCCCCTTGAGGGGAAGGGGGACCGCTTGCGGTGGATGAGGTGTTGTTCGCAATCAAGGAGACACCTCATCAGCCGCCTTCGGCGGCAGCTTCCCCTCAAGGGGAAGCCTCGCTGTTTACGAGTATATCCGTTCCGCCCCGCAAAGTCAAGGGACGAACCCTTTGCAAAAGCCCTTGCGGTATGATATACTTTCCGCATGGAATATGTCGATCTTTTAATGAACTGGTATCCCGGTCATCACCGCGATCTGCCGTGGCGGAACACGCGCGATCCGTACGCGATCTGGGTTTCCGAAATCATGCTGCAGCAGACGCGCGTTGCGGCTGTCATCCCGTATTATGAGCGCTTTCTCAAAGAGCTGCCGGATGCAAAGGCGCTTGCCGCAGTCTCCGACGACCGGCTGAATCTGCTTTGGCAGGGGCTCGGCTATTATTCGCGCGCAAGGAATCTCAAAAAAGCGGCGGAGATCGTTTGCGAACGGTTTGCGGGACGCATGCCGGACCGCTATGAAACGCTCCTTTCGCTGCCCGGGATCGGCAGCTACACCGCGGGCGCGATCGCGTCGATCGCATACGGCGAGCGCGAGCCTGCCGTCGACGGAAACGTGCTGCGCGTGTACGCAAGGTTTAAAAACGACCCGTCCGACGTCGCCGATCCCGCCGTAAGAGCGCGTGTGTTTGAAGAACTCAAAGCCGTCATGCCTTCGGATCCCGGCATGTTCAACCAGGCGCTGATGGAGCTCGGCGCGACCGTCTGCGTGCCGAACGGACAGCCGCAGTGCGGCGATTGTCCGCTGCGGGAGATCTGCAGGGCGCGCGCCGCGGGCACGGCGGGGCTCCTTCCGAACAAGGCGCCGAAAAAACCGCGAGCGGTTGAGGACCGGACGGTCTTTGCACTGTACAGCGACAGCGCGCCGCTGTTGCTGAAGCGTCCGGACAAGGGGCTTTTGGCGGGGCTTTATGAGCTTCCGAACGAAGCGGGCACGCTTTCGACCGGGGAGGCGATGCGGTGGATGACAGCGCACGGGCTGCACCCTTTGGGCGATCTGTCCGTATATTCCGCAAAGCATGTGTTTACGCACATCGAATGGCATATGCGCGTGTACGCCGCGGACGTCGCGGGGGCGGGCGTGAAGGCGTTCGTTCGCTCGGACGGCAGCCGTTCGATCCCGACGGCGTTTTCGGTCTGTCTCGGAGAAGATCGCCGATCGAATGAAAACAAACGGTGAAATTATACGAAAAATCTGTCGCCGTGCGCGCGATTATGCTATACTGTGCGCGATGTGAAGCGAATGAGAGGAGATTTCTATGAAAAAAACGCTTGCACTGCTTGCTGCAGTTTTGCTGCTGCTTGCGCTCGGATGCGGCAAAGCATCCGAACCGGCAAAGACGCTTCCCGAGGAACCGACCTCGGAACCGCAGCCGACCGCCGTGCCGACAGCCGAGCCCACCGAAGAACCGACCCCGGAACCGCAGCCGACCGCCGAGCCGGAGGATTATGAGCTTTGGAAAGCCGCCGAGGTCGAACTGTACGAGGATCTGAACGGCGGATACACGATCAGGATTACCGCCGCGGTCCCGGCAGGGGCGACACTGAAGGTTGAGCTTCCCGGACAGGCGGATTACGAATTCACCAACGAGAAAGACGAACTGGTCTATCGCAAGGTCCACGTTCCGATCAAGACCTACTTCCCGAACGTTCCGGTTGATACGCCCGAAGCGGATTATACGCCGCATGTGACGATCACGACGACGGACGGTACGGTATGCGAGATCGCATGCCCGTCCGTGCACTACACGTTCCCGACGCTTGCGTTTGAGATCACATCCGCGCACGAAACGGACGGCGACGGCAGCATTCGCGTCAAGGCGGGGGAGAACGGCGCATATGCGCTGACCTTCACGGTGAACGAGGCGGATGCGCTCGTGCGGCTCGGCGAAACGGAGCTGACTGCGGATGAGGAGGGCGTGTTTACGGCGGAGCTGTCGCCTGCCGACGGCGCGCCGACGACCTTTACGCTCACGGCGGAAAAGAACAACTGCGTCATGGCGACACTGACGATCGTCGTCGAGCCGTAAGAGCCGTTTTCCCGGACGAGACTGCACGGCATGCAATTCCGGTCATCTGAAAAGGAGAAAAACAGATATGAAGAAATGCAGAGTACTTGTTTTCGCGCTTGTGCTGACGCTGACGATGTTTGCGTGCGGAATGAGGACGGAGCCGGTCGTACCGGCTGATCCGGTTACGGAAGAAGAATCGACGTCCAAACCGACCGAAGCGCCGACTGCGGAACCAACCG
>JAEEGH010025572.1_pt1 | contig 11831 bp, 9 predicted proteins | sample 9134181 | NCBI WGS metagenome assembly JAEEGH01 (sample SAMN16246544, study PRJNA631951) | gut metagenome | biome: gut microbiome; feature: rumen; material: DP-attached | host: Bos | place: Iran: Karaj | collected 2018-10
TCCGTTCTGGTCGAGGAAACGCCCTACCGCTTTAACGGACACCTGTTGATGCACGTTCCTCCTGACCAAAGGGTAATCATTGATTCGGGATCGGGAGAAGCGGAGGTTTTCTGCCTGGAATACCGGGCAACGATTCTTCCGGAGATCAGTTCCGGTCTGATGTCGTCGTATATGGAAAGGAACCCTTTCCATGAGCTTCAGGTGGTCCGCTGTGCTGATCCGGGGAACTTTTATGATCTCTTCGAAAAGCTGGCGGACGGCTATAGCAGCAGGGACCCAACGGCTCGGATCAGCTTAAAAGCCTCGTTTTACGCGCTTATCCATCGGTTGTATGCCGAGCTGCTCTCCGGGAAAACGGTTCAGCAAAAGATGGATTGCGGGGAGTATGTCCTGCGCTATCTCCAAAGTCATTTTGCAGAGCCCGTGTCTATCCAAAACCTGGCGGATCGTCTCCAAATATCCCGGTCCACTCTTACAGGACAATTCCAGAAGAAGCATGGCGTCAGCCCGACGGCATATTTGATGCAGCGACGGCTGGAAGCAGCTGCGGAAATGCTTTCGGAGACCCCCTATTCCGTGGATGAGATCGCGCAGCGCTGCGGTCTGCGGGATACGAGCTATCTTTCGCGGGTATTCAAACGGCAATACGGCGTCAGCCCCGGTGCGTACCGGCGGGCCAGCGGCAATATGGCGAAATATCAAGCTCAATACTATGCCGGAGTACGGCCTGGTTTATCCGATGAAGGAGAAAACCTGATCAGAGTGGAAAATATGGGCCGTATCCACCGCTACTACGGAATGCCGGGCAGGATCGTATGCCTGGATTACTGTGCAGCGGAGATTTGCGCGGCTTTGGGGATCGCCGACAGGATGACGGGCATCGCCTCCGCGGAGGAATCTCTGCTGGATTGCCGGGAGGAATACCGGCCTCAGTTGGGAAAGATACCCTTTCTTTCCGGACGGTCGCTGGAAGTGAACGTTCCCTCCTTTGAGGCGGTGTGCGCTTGCCGACCGGATATGGTGATCGGCACCGGCTACAGCTTTCAGCGCAGCGGCGTTGCGCCTGCGGAGATGTTTGAGGAAAAAGGCATCCATGTATACGCCATGACCGCCACCTTCTCCGTGGGCTGCGGCTTTGACAGCGTCTATCGGGATATCCGGAACATCGCCGGCATTTTTGGTAGACAGAGAACAGCGGAGAAGCTGATCGACCGGATGCGGCGGGATGAGGAAATGCTGGAGCAGCTCCGGGATCGGCAGCCGGAACAGGTGCGGGTCTTTGTTTACGATTCCTCCGCGCAGGAGAAGGCCCTCACCTGTGCCCGCACATTGGAGGATCACATGATCCGCGCCGCAGGCGGTGTCAACGTCTTCGGCGACCGAAGCGGACTTTTCCTGCCGGTTTCCTGGGAGGAGGTGACGCAGGCCGATCCCCAGGTCATCATCGTCCATTATTTTCACGACCTGGAGGACGGACGGCAGAAGCTGTCATTCCTGAAGCAGCAGCCCGCCGTCATGGATACGGATGCGGGCAAAAACGGACGTTTCCTGTCCGTTGGGATCAAGCGGGTCTTCCCCGGCCTCGACTGTACGGAAACCGCGCTGCGCTTTTCATCTGCTTTTCATGGTTCATCGGCTCTTTTTGAACAATAATACATATCAGACAAGACATCTGTGCATTTACTTGACTTGGAATGCTTGCTACAATCAGTGCGGTTATGTTCTTGCTGACCGCAGACAGCAGCTCGGCCTTCAGGGACCGGGCTGCTTTTTGCCATCCTAGGTTAGCGGGCAGCAACCGAATTGCATGGGAAAGGAACGATATCCGATGACGAAAAAAATCCTTGTAATCCTGCTCTGTTTGGCAATTTCCCTGGGCTTTTGCGCCTGTGCCGGGAACGGCGCGGGAAACAGCGCATCCGGGACCCCGACGACAGCGCCGACTGCGGCGCCGGCGGAAACAAGCGCTCCGGTGGTCATCGAAAACATGGGCATCACCACCAGCTATGAGAAAGCGCCGGAGCGGGCGGTCGCTCTCTCCTACAGCATTGCCGAGATCATGGTCGCGCTGGGTCTGAAGGACAAGATCGTGGCGGACGCGCCGAGCATGTACCTGATCAGCCAGGTCTCCGACAAATACCGGGAGGAAGTGGCCTCCATCCCCGTGCTGGAAGGTTCCTATGGTGTGCCTTCTCTGGAGACGGTCCTGGAAACGAACCCCGACTTTGTTTTCGGGGATTCCTATTCCTTCTTCGCCACGAATGTGGGGACCGCTGAGGACTTCCACAAGGTAGGCGTCGATATCTACGCTACGGAAGGCACCTGCGTGGACAATGCCAGCTTTGAGAACAACTACAACGACATACTGAACATAGGGCGGATCTTCCGGGTCGAGGACCGCGCCAACGCATTGGTGAGCGAGCTCCGGGAGCGGGAGAAGGCGGTCCGCTCCAAGGTCAGCGGGCTGGAGCCGGTCACCATCTTTTTCGTGGATTCCGATGAAGAAGGTGGTTCCATTTCTACCATCGGCAATACGGGATATCTTTTGTATCTGCTGGAAATGGCCGGGTGCAAAAACATATTTGACGACACCGACGGGGAATTCATCGCCGTTTCCCGTGAGGAAGTGATTGCCCGCAATCCGGATTATATTCTGGTCTGTGACTACTACGGCGAAGGCTACGCGGAACAGAAGATCCAGGACTTCAAGAAAAGCGCGGACATGAGCGATATGGACGCGGTGATAAACGACCGCTTTCTGGTCATTTCCGGTCTGGCTGCGTTTCCCAGCCTGGAGAGCCTGGATTTTGTGGAGGAGATCGCCGCCGCAGTGCATCCCTGAATTTCAGTCCTGATCAGTGGGAGCCGGCTGTAATCTCAGCCGGCTCCTGCAATGAAAGGGGAAAGGAACTCGTCGTGTTTATCAACAGGAATCTATTGTCCTTCATGCGCGGTCATTGGGGCAAGATCGTTGCCGCCTGTATCCTTCAACTCCTCATCACCGTGACCGGAACGTTGGTTTCCCTCGGGGCGGCGTTTGTGATCCGGATGCTCCAGGGGGAGCGCTCCATTCTTATCTTCACTGCTCCCTGGCAGCTGTTCCTGGGGATCGCGGTGCTGATCGGGCTTCGTTTTGTCCTGGCAAAACGGAAAGCCCTCCGTTCGGAGGAATGCAGTCTGGAGATCAAGGCCGACCTCCGAAAGCGCCTGCTGGACAAGCTGTTCGCCCTTGGCCCGGCCTATCTGGGCAAAGAGCGGACCGGCAACATCGCTTCCACGATTTCCAGCAAGGTGGAATACCTGAACGAGTATTATACGATCTATCTGCCCACTGCCATTTCCGCCTTTTTCAACGCCGCAGTCATCCTCATCGTGCTGGCTTCCTTTGAGCAGCTCACCGCCCTGACCGCCCTTGTGGGCTGTATCGGCCTTACCCTGTGTCCGATGCTTTTCTATTTCCTGATGCGGAAAAGAGGAGAAGCGGAGATGCAGGCGCATTCCCGATATTACAGCGATTGCCTGGACAGCGTGCAGGGAATGCCGATGCTGAAAGCCTTCAATGCCAATGCCCGGCAGCGCCGGCGCATCCACGAAAAGGGAGAAGAACTGCGTAAAGCGGTCATGAGTCAAATGCGCGTTACTATGCTGGAAAACGTGGTCCTTCAATTTTTCGCCGGGTTGGGAAGTGCCGTATCCGTCGCCATTGCCGCCTGGCAGTGCGCGCGGGGAAACATGGCCGCAGTGAACCTGGTCTATGCACTGTTCCTGATCGGCGCTTGCTTTGGTCCCATGACGATGCTGATCAATGCATGGCATTTCGGTTATCGGGGCGTTGTGGCCTCCTATACCATCGTGGAGATGCTCTCGGAGCCGGTCCGTATGTCTTTGACGCAGCATGCGTCTCCCAGGGCGGAGCCGGTCGTGTCGGAAGCGTTTACCGGGAATATCCGCTTCGATGGGGTGACTTTTGCCTATAACGAGGAAGACGGGGATGTGCTGAGAAGCGTCGATTTCACGATCCCCAATAAAACGACCACGGCGCTGGTGGGTCCCTCCGGCAGCGGGAAATCCACCGCCGCTCACTTGCTGGCGGGCTTTTATCCTCTGGACAAGGGCCATATCCGGGTGGGCGAGCTGACGCTGAACGGGGATACGGTATCCGAAATCCAGGATCAGATTTCCGCTGTCTGGCAGGATTGCCGTCTTTTTTACGGCACGGTGCGGGAAAACATCATGGTGGGAAAGCCCGGCGCATCCCAGGAGGAGGTGGAGGAGGCAGCGAAGGAAGCCAGCATCCACGATTTCATCCTCAGCCTGCCGGAGGGTTACGCTACGCTGCTGGGAGAACGGGGCCTCCGCTTCTCCGGGGGTGAGCGGCAGCGGATCGCCCTTGCCAGGGCGTTTCTGCGCAATTCCCCCGTTTTGATCCTGGACGAGGCGACGTCCTCACTGGATCGCAGGAACGAGCGGGAGATCCAACGCAGCCTGCAGAAGCTCAGCAAAGGGAAAACCTGCCTTGTGATCGCCCACCGGCTGGCGACCATTCAATCCGCAGATAATATCATCCTTTTGGATCGGGGAAGGATCGCAGATATGGGAACGCATGAACAGCTGATCGCCTCCTCCGCCGCATACCGGGCGCTGATGGGCAGTCAGCTGGTGAAAGGAGCGGCCAATGAAGCGTGAACGATCCCGCATCCGGTATGCCGTCCGGTTGAGCGGATATATCAAGGGTTTTGGCTTCCGCCTCTTCCTTGCCACGCTCTGCAATATGGCCTTCATGCTCCTGCCCCTGCTCACCAGCGTCACGACCACCTATCTGGTCAGCAGCGTCCTGCTGGGTCAGACGGGGCCGGTGCTTCGGCTGCTCATCACGGCGGCGGTGCTGGTGGTGCTGACGGCTGTCTTTTCCTATCTGGATGTGCAGGTCAGCCATGACATGGCCTATCGCATTCTGACGCAGCTGAGAGACCTGTGCTATGACAAGCTGGACGAACTGGCACCGGCAGCCCTGATGGGAGAGCGTTCCGGGGATATGATCAGCATCATCCTCGGCGACGTGGAAACGCTGGAGTGGTTTTACGCCCATACCATCATCCAGCTGGCGGTGGCCGTGACCGTGCCGGTGGCAACGCTCATTTTCCTCGGCTGGCTGTCCCCGCTGCTTCCGCTGGTCATCCTTCCCTTTATCGCGGCACTGGTCCTCATCCCCGCCGTTTCCTCAAGAAAAGCGGACAAGCAGGGCACGGCGGTCAAGGAAACCACGGGCATCCTGAATGCGGTGATCGTGGACGGGGTACAGGGGATCAAGGACATTATCTCCTTCCGCTGGATCGGCGAGTACATGAAACGGTTTTTCCGGGTCAATTCGGATTATTCGGAGGCGTCCATTGCCTATGCCAAACGGCGGGCAGATGAAAGCAGGCTGATCTCCCTGATGACGGAATGCGCGTCTCTGGCAACGGAGATCACGGCGGTGAGTCTGGCGGCCTCCGGAAAGCTGTCCGCCCTGTGGCTGATGCCGGTGTTCGTTCTTTCCTCCGCCATCTTCCGCCCGATCATGGAAGCCTTGTCCATGAGTACGAATTACGGTCTGATCTTCGGAGCGGCAAAACGGGTGCTGGAGCTTCTGAACAGGAAGCCGGCGACAGAGGATACGGGCAGGGACCGCTTTCAGCGTGCGGAGGACACGGAAGTATGCTTCCGTCATGTATCCTTCACTTATCCCGGCGTTGGTACCGAGCAGAACCCCCAGGTGCTGCGCGACCTGTGTTTTTCCTTCCGCACCGGAGAAACGGTCGCCCTGGTGGGAGCTTCCGGAGAGGGAAAGACTACGGCGGCCAGGCTCCTTCAGCGCTTCTGGGACGTAGACGGTGGAAGCATCACCATCAATGGAAAAGACATCCGGGAACTGACGCTGGATTCGCTGCGGGAGACTGTTACGGTCGTTCCCCAGGAGGTCTACCTGTTCAATATGAGTGTGGAGGAGAACCTTCGGCTGGCGCGTCTCGACGCCGCAAATGAGGAGATTCGCGCCGCAGCGGAGCAAGCCCGGGCAAGGTCTTTTATCGACCGACTCCCCATGGGCTGGCAGACGGTCGTCGGGGAACAGGGTATGCGGCTTTCCGGCGGAGAGAAGCAGCGCCTTTCCATCGCGCAGGCATTCCTGAAGGACTCTCCCGTGTTGGTGTTGGATGAAGCCAGCGCCAATCTGGATGCTGAAAATGAGCTGCTGATCAACGAGGCGGTCTCTCATTTGAAACGGGGCCGGGCAACGCTGGTGATTGCCCATCGCATTTCCACCATCCGAAGCGCGGATCGTATCGTGATGGTCAGCGGCGGCATCAATATCGCAGAGGGAACCTATGAGGAACTCCTTGCCAACTGTACGGCTTTCCGAAAACTGATAGGAGATGAATACGAAGAAGATGACTGACGTTGAAAGGAAAAAGGATTCCGGATGGCTTCTGGCGGCCCTCCTGGTCATTCTGTTGGGTGCGCTGGCCGTCAGCATCGTCAGCGGCGTATTCCTGGGTTCCGCCAATATGGACGGGAAAACCGTGATCGACGTCCTTTTGATGAAGCTGTTCGGCAGGGAGGCTCCGGAACTGAACAAAGCAGCCGTTAGCATCGTCTGGGAGCTGCGGCTGCCCAGGGTCCTTCTGGCCATCGCCGTAGGCGGCGGATTGGCCGTCGCCGGCGCGGCTATGCAGGCAGTGACCACCAACGTGATGGCGGATCCTTATATTCTCGGTGCTTCCAGTGGGGCTTCCGCAGCCGTCGCCCTGGCGTTCTTCCTGGGCGGGACCTTCGCCCATTCCGGCGTCTTTATCTCCACCTTCGCCTTCGGAGGCGCCATGCTTGCGCTGATCCTGGTATACGCCATCGGCATGACCGGCGGCAGCGCTTCCTCCAACCGGCTGGTACTGGCGGGTATGGCCATCAGCGTGATCCTCACCGCCGTGACTCATTTCTTTATTTCCATGGCGCCGGATGAACACACCGCCAGGAGCATCACTTCCTGGACCATGGGCAGTCTGGCCACCGCCCGCTGGGACAACATCGGCTTCCCGATCCTGAGTACGCTGATCGGGTCCCTGGCGTTCATCCTGATCTCCAGAGCCTTCAATCTGCTGTCCCAGGGCGACGAAACCGCCGTCAGTCTGGGTGTGAATGTGCATCTGCTCAAGCGGGTGACGATCATTCTGGTATCCCTGATCACCGGCGCGGCGGTATCCGCCGGCGGCGTGATCGGCTTCGTGGGCTTTATCATCCCCCACATCGTCCGCATGCTCCTGGGCGCTGACCATCGGCGGGTGTTCCCCTTTTCCTATCTGATCGGCGGCCTGTTTCTGATGTGGATGGATGTCCTGGCCAGGACGGTCATCGCCCCGAAGGAACTTCCCATCGGCGTATTCACTGCATTTTGCGGCGGTCCCTTCTTTGTCTGGCTGCTGTTCAGGAAAAAACAGCCTGGCAAAAAAGCAAGGAGGGTACGGCATGGAGAATAAGATAGATGTCCGCAGGCTGGATTACAGCATTGCAGGAACGGAGATCCTGAAGGACGTATCCCTTCAGGTGGGGAAAAACCAATTCGTCGGTCTGATCGGACCCAACGGCAGCGGCAAGACCACCCTGCTGAAGCATATCTACAGGGCGCTGCCACCGGAGAAGAAAACGGTATATGTGAACGGGAAAGAGGTCGAATCCTATTCTTACCGGGAAACCGCCCGGCAACTGACCGTCATGCGGCAGGAGAACAGCTCAGATTTCGATTATACGATCCTGGAAATGGTTTTGATGGGCAGAGCGCCATATCGGAAGTATTATGAGCGGGATACCAGGCAGGATAAGGAAATTGCCATGAACGCCCTGAAATACATGGGCATGGAAGGAATGGCGGACCGGTATTTCTCGAACCTTTCCGGCGGCGAGAAACAGCGGGTGTTGATTGCAAGGTCACTGGCGCAGGAGGCGGACATCCTGGTGCTGGACGAGCCGACGAACCATCTGGACGTTCACTATCAATGGTATCTGATGGAGGTGATCGAGAGTCTGAAAAAGACGGTCTTATCCGTCTTTCACGAGCTGAACCTGGCATGCCGCTTCTGTGATTATCTTTATGTGCTGGAAAAAGGCCGAGTGGTCTCCGCAGGCAAGCCGGCGGAAGTGGTTACCCGAGAAATGCTCGCCGAAGTGTTCCGCGTCCGGGCAGAGGTCATCTCCGAAGAAACGGGGAGGCCATATATCGTCTATAAGGGCAGCATCCACGAATAGCATCCCCGATTGTGTCCCAAAGCGATAGGTAAGCCCGATACTGAAAAGTTGCCATTGAAAAGCAGAGTACCCTGAAGACTCACTGAGTCATCAGGATACTCTGTTTATTATTCCGTTTGGGTCACACAACGATCAATACGAAAATGCTCAGCAGAAAACCGAAGTCGCCGGCAACCATCGCAGTAGTTGCAATTCTCCATTCTTACAGCCGTGGCAAAATGCTCCTTCACAGCTCAGACGAGAGCGGCCCCCAGCGTGCTACCGCTCCCGGTTCGCATCGTCGGGGTGAGGTCGCACTTCAGGCTCTCGGCGGAGATTTCTGCGCCGCCAGCACAGCAGCTTTCAGACATAACCGCCTCCTTACGTGTTCCTTAATCCACCAATTCCTTAAGCCGCTCTTCCAGTTCCGCGACGATCCGCTTTCGTTCTTCCTCTCCGGAAGCTCGGTTATAGGGGCGGAGGAATTCTTCCCGCAGCTTCTCCGCCTCGCGGGACCAAGCTTCAAACTCCGCTCTCGTCATCGTACCGTTGCGAACCCTGGCAAAATACCTCTTGTAAGCGCGGCTGTGGGCCAGCCAGATGGGGTGTTCCCGGATCTTGGCCTTGTAGCTCTGCTTCGCGCCAATATCCCGGCAGGTCTTTTCCGGTTCTCCGGGAGCCGGACGTTCACAATAGGTGTAGGTCATACCGGGACGCTGCAGGAACCAATGCCCGCAGCTGGGACAGCGTTTGGGGATGAAGCCCTTCTGGATCCCCTTCATCAGCTCCAAGTAGATGAAGTCAATCAGCCGATCAACAAAGATCCGCTCCACCAGCTCCGCAGGCTGATCGTAGTCCCATGCATTTCGCATGTAGTATTGCAGCTGCACGGTCGGCGCGTCTCGTTCCTTACTCGCGCCAAGGCTCACGCCCGTCACCAACGCGCCATTCCCTCTGCCGCTGATCTGCTCTGCCAGCGGGAGCTTCTTCTGCCCCTTTTTCTTTTCCGGCTCTGCCCAGCGGAAGACGTTATCAAGAAACATGGCATACCGCTCCTGAATAAGATCCAGATCTTCCTCCGCCTGAAAACAGTATTCCGGCGTGACCGCTGAAAGCTGTTCTCTCGGCAGGAAGCTGCGGAAGAACGGCAGAGCCTGCAGTTTCTTCTTTGCGTTCTTCATGCTCTCTGAAATATCCTTGCCCTGATCCATCACCTCGCGCAGATGCGCGAGGCTCTTTTTATATGCGCCGGTATCTGCATCCAGCAGCTCCGTCAGGATCGAGCAGTATACGATCCCATCCTGCGAATCCTCAATCCAGTATTCCTGCTCGCCGAATAGAATCAGCGTATGTGTACGAGGCCGGTCAAAGTCGAACAGGTCCTTCCCCAATACGCCCATAAGGGCACCTCCGTTTTAGAAGATGTAATCGAAGCGTTAGAGTTATGGTACATCATCTATTTACAAAAGTCAAGGGATGTGGTACACTGCGCTCCGAATAGAAGATGCACAGGACAAGAATATAATCTAATACAGGAGGTGAAAAATGACGGGCAAAACAGAAAAACTGAACACCGTGACCGGAGAGGAACTGCTGAACACGCCGATCCGCTCTCCCGGCTTCATAGTGGACACCCTGCTCGGACAGGGGCTGCACATCCTGGCCGGCTCCCCAAAGGTGGGGAAGTCGTGGCTGGCGCTGTGGCTGGCGGTGACCGTGGCGAAGGGTGAAGCCGTATGGAACATGGAGAGCAAACAGGGGACGACGCTCTACTTGTGCCTGGAGGATTCCCTGCTCCGCATCCAGAATCGGCTGCTGGAGGTGACGGAGGACGCGCCTGCCAATGTCCATTTCTGTACGGAGAGCGCGATCATCGGCAAAGGGCTGGAAAAACAGCTGGAAGATTTCCTTACGGAGCATCCCGACACAGTGCTGATCATCATTGACACGCTCCAAATGGTGCGGGGAGCCTACGACCCAAGCTATGCCAGCGACTACCGGGATCTGTCCTCTCTCAAAAAGCTGGCTGACGCCCACGGGATCGCCATTCTGCTCATCCATCATCTGCGGAAGGAGCCCTCCGACGATGTGTTCTCCCGCATCTCCGGAACCACGGCCATCAGCGGGGCGGTGGATACAAGCCTGACCCTGGTTGAAACGGAGCGCGGCAGCGGAGAGGCGACGCTCTACTGCATCGGGCGGGACATCGAGTACGGAGAGCTGGAGCTGGAGCGTGACGAGGACAACGTATGGCGGCTCAGAAGGGACAGCCGCACGACGCCAAAAAGCGGAGGCTTGGTATCTCTTCTCTCTGAAATCGTGACGATGCGGGGAGACTTCATCGGCACTCCCACCGAGCTGATCGCGCTCATCGACCCTGGGGGGACGGAAGGTTTTTCCGTCCGAAAGATCTCCGGTCAGGTGGCGAAAAGCCTTGCAGTGCTTGGGAAGGCGGGCATTGAGGCGACAGTGCGAAGGAGCAACGGGAAGCGGCTCATCGAGCTGCACCGTGCCGCAAGTGCCGATTTTACAGGGGCCGGACACAGCGGCCCTATCGACCCTGACGCGCCCCGTGAGGCCGACAGCGGCGCTGTGTGCGAAGTTGCGGGAGCTGGAGGGTAAATGGCGCCACCTCCCGCAAAACCCCACGAAGCGGGGTTTTGCGGGAAAAGGAGGCCCGACATCATGCCGTCGGGTCTGCCGGACGGGTTTTCCTTTCCCGTCCGGCTGGAAGCACGGAGTGAGGGAGCTTTCAGACTGCGTCTGGAAGCGAACGATACGAAGTCGCTTCCGACGCAGGCAAGCAGAGCGCCCGTCCGTCTTTGGCGGTCGCGTCCGGCGCATTTTGCGGGCAGAAGCCCGCACCCACTGCCTCGTCGTAAATTCCGCTTTGCTCGGAACGCCCTGCAGGAGTGGGCATTCCTCGCGCCGCTCCCTTGCTCCTCGGTTTCAAACGGAACCCGCTTCGCTGGGCTTCCGTTTGAGAGGGAACGAAAACAGATCAGGAGGTACAAATGGAGAAACAGAAGAAAGAACTGCGGCTCACGTTCCGCGTGACGCCGGAGCAATATGAACGGATCGTCGCGGCAGCGGAGGCCGCAGACATGACGCCCGCAGCCTATGCGCGGTCAGCCGCCCTGCGGCAGAAGGTCAAAACCGTCCCGGGACTTCCGGAGCTGAACCATGAGCTCCGGGGCATCGGACGCAACCTCAACCAGCTCACGGTGCTGGCGCATGAGGGAAAGATCATGACCGCCCGCCTGGACGAAACCCACGACGCCCTGCGCGCCCTCTTCTATCCGCTGATGCTCCTGGCGGAGGAAGCGAAACGCTGATGGCGACGGTCAACTTCATCCCGTACCGTAGCCAGTCCCGCGCCGCGCTGAACAAGGTCGCGGAGTACCTGCGGAGAGGGGACAAGACGGCGGAGCAGAGATTCGTCAGCGCCCTCTCCTGTTCTCCGCAGCTGGCGGCGGAGGAATTCGCGGCAACGCGGGCACTCCACGGGAAAGAGAGCCCCGTCTGGTTCTACCACTACACGCAGTCCTGCTCTCCGGGTGAGGCCGTCACGCCGG
>JAEEGH010025573.1_pt1 | contig 11831 bp, 12 predicted proteins | sample 9134181 | NCBI WGS metagenome assembly JAEEGH01 (sample SAMN16246544, study PRJNA631951) | gut metagenome | biome: gut microbiome; feature: rumen; material: DP-attached | host: Bos | place: Iran: Karaj | collected 2018-10
GCATCCACCCGTTCCGTGTGAAATCTGGTCAGGCCGGAGATGATCAGGTAGTCTCTCTGGATCTTTTTGGAGATGGAGATGACATATTCGTTGATGTCATCCTGGTCGGTTATGTGGAGGTCCTCCTCCATCAGTCTGTTGGTGATCAGGTCGGAGAGGTTCACGTCCACTTCGCCGAAGGTTTGGTCGTCAAACAGCAGGTCGGCGAATTCCTCCAGCTTTGCCCGGACCTCCTCCGACAGCGCGTGATCCGTGGGCAGATTCGGCTTGACCAGCTGGTCGATGACTTTTCTGTTTTCCGCTGCCATCATACCGATCAGAGAAAAATTGTGGAGCAGGAGCTTGCTGTATCCCTCGGCGTCCGTGATCTGATCGAGGTCCGGTGTTGACAGCAGTCTGACCTTTTTCATTCTGTCCACATATCCCTGCAATTCCTTTGTATCGATGTCCATTCCTTTTCTCCGGTGAAGTCCTAATTTGGTTTTCAAAACAAAACCTATTATACCACGAGCCGAGCGCTGTATTATAGTGTTCAGAGTGTTTCTACTTAAAGAAAAGTTGTCCGTTCCGCAGGTGGTTTGTGTTATGCTTATTGTAATTGGAATAGTCGGACTCAAGATTCTGGGAAAAGAGTGAGATGAGGTGTTTGCGATGTTTCGGAAAATGAGAAGGTTCAAACAACAGATTTCTGATGCAGAGTGTATTGAGGTTTTGAAGAATACCCAAAGAGGCGTTCTTTCGCTTATAGGCGATGATGGATATCCTTATGGGCTTCCTATGGATCATTGGTATTGTGAAGAGGATGGGAAGATCTATTTTCACGGAGCAAAGGAAGGACATAAGATCGACGCTATAAAGGCCTGTGATAAAGCCGGTTACTGTGTATATGACGAAGGGTATCGTAAGGAGGGCGATTGGGCTCTCAATATAAAAAGCGTCATTGTATTTGGCCGGATCAGCCTTGTCCAAGATGAAGAAAAAGCAAGAGAAATATGTGTAGCGCTTACCCGAAAGTTTACAGATGATGCAGAGTATCTGGAAAAGGAACTTAAAAATGCATTCCCACGCGTTCAGTGCCTTGAACTTGCGCCGGAGCATATGACAGGGAAGCTGGTTAATGAGTCATAACGGATATAGGGCATTAAACCTGAAATTTATCTGTGAAAGAAACCGTTCCGCGATCGGAGAGAAGGTTTGGTATCTTTTCCAGATCAGATAGAGATGGGTCTCCAGCCGGGGCGACAGTGGCCGGAATACGAGACCGCTTGCGGGTGATGTGTCAATAAGCTTATCAAAGGTCAGCAGATAACCCAGTTTTTCTTTCGCAAAGATCGAGCCATTATAGGACAGCTTGAAGGAGCCTTCCAGGTGGAGCTTGTTCATCTTATCCTTTGCCCAGGCCGGGAAATCTTTCTCCCATGCCTGCTCAGAACTGAATAAAGGCAGTCCTATAAGGTCATCCACACGGATGGCCTTTTTTTTCGTCAGGGGATCACTGGCCGGCATGACGAGTCCCCAGGTGTCGGCTTCCGGAAATACGATGGATTCGTACTTTTCCGGATTCGGTATCTCAGCCAGAACCGCGAAATCCAACAGCCCTTTGTCCAGCTTTTCCGCCACCTGCTCTGTATCGCCACTGGTGATATGGTACCTGATATCCGGGTATATTTCTTTAAAGGTTTTTATTTCTTTGGCGAGGAAACGGATCTGGTAGGATTCTGCCAGCCCAAAATACAGGTCGCCCCCGGTCACTTCGTTCAGGGAAAGAAACTCCTGCTCGATCTTATCCGCCATGCTGACCAGGTCTTCAGCACGGTTCCGAAGGAGGATCCCTTCTTCGGTCAGTTTGATGCTGAAGGAATGCCTGGTGAAAAGCTTCTTTCCCAGTTCTTCCTCGAGGGACTTTAACTGTTTGGAGAGTGCAGGTTGTGAAAGGTGCAGGATTTCTGCAGCCCGGGTCATGTTTTCTTCTCTTGCGACGGCCAGAAAGTATCTGAGGGTCCTGATTTCCAACGGTGAATTCCTCCATGCACAGATATAACGAAAAGTTATTTCACGATATTCATTATAACCATTAGCGAAGACCTCTTCAAGCGCATATGATGTAACTGTAAGGAGCAGATGGAGGATCATCGAGAGGAAGGCTATGGAACAGGAACGATTAATGCAAAATCTGTCGGATGCAGGATGCACCGGCGAAGTCTCGCAGAAGATCATGAGGTTCTGCGGCGACGGAGACCTTCCGGATGCCCTGAAACTGATGAAGAGAGACCGATGCAGGCTGATGGATGAACTGCACGAAATCGGAAGGAAGGTTGATTGCCTGGACTTTCTGATCCGAAGCACGGAAAAAGAGATGGAGCAGGCGAAACAGTAATACGGAGGTGTCAGAAGATGATCAAGATGGAAGAATTAAAACTGGTTACGGATTGGGACAAGACGTTTCCCAAGAGCGAAAAGGTAGAGCATAGCAAGGTTACTTTCGTGAATCGCTACGGGATCACACTTGCTGCGGATATGTACATTCCCAGGAATGCGGATGGTAAGCTCCCTGCGATTGCGATAAGCGGTCCCTTCGGCGCCGTAAAGGAGCAGTGCAGCGGATTGTATGCGCAGAAGTTGGCAGAGAGGGGATTCCTTACGATAGCGTTTGACCCTTCCTTCACCGGAGAGAGCAGTGGAAATGTGCGGTATATGGCATCTCCGGATATCAATACGGAAGATTTTATGGCAGCAGTGGATTTCCTGTCCCTGCATGAAAAGGTTGATCCTGACCGTATCGGGATCCTCGGCATCTGCGGATGGGGAGGAATGGCGCTTAACACAGCTGTTCTTGATACAAGGATCAAGGCTACCGTGGCATCTACCATGTATGACATGACCAGAGTAAACGCCAATGGATATTTTGATTCGGAGGACAGCGAGGAAGCGAGATATCAGAAGAGGGCGGCGATGTGTGCGCAGCGTCTGGCAGATCTGAAGGCAGGGGAATATCAGCGCGCCGGCGGCGTGGTGGATCCGCTTCCGGAGGATGCGCCTTTCTTTGTGAAGGATTATTATGATTATTACAAGACCGACAGGGGATATCACGCAAGGAGTCTCAACTCCAACGATGGCTGGAATGTGATCGGATGCGAGTCGTTCATGAACCAGCCCATTTTGAAATATGCGAATGAGATTAGAAGTGCGGTTCTGCTCATTCATGGGGAAAAGGCACATTCCTGCTATTTCTCAAAGGATGCTTATGCAGCAATGACGAAGGACAGCAAGTACGCCGGAAATAAGGAACTTATGATCATTCCGGATGCAGTACATACCGATCTGTACGACGGTGGCGGCAAGGATGCGATCCCGTTTGATAAGATCGAAAGCTTCTACAGGGAGTACTTAAAGTAAAGGAGAACAGAGAGTTTTTCTTTAAATGCGTCGCTGGTAATGGTATAATAAATCGAAAAGCATCTAAGCTATTCTTAATTGAGAATAACTTGGATGCTTTTTGTATATTGCGAAAGATCCCGGACAGGTAGCTGACGACAGAGGGAATGAAATGACTGCTAAACAACATAAGAACCTCAGGAAAAAAATCATCGTTACGGTTTCGACGGCCGCTGTGCTTGGACTTGTCGTTCTTCTATCCGGCTGCGGCTTTTTACATCAAGAAATGCCTAAGGCTGCGGTGGAACTGTCAAATGCATCTGTGGGCGATGTCGTTGTATTCGGTGATATCCGGTGGTATGTGATAGCCCGGACAGAGGTTGGCTATACACTTTTGAGCGAAAAGCCCGTGATAAAGCAGGCATTTCGGAGTTCCGGACGTGGTATTTTCACCGTTAAATGGGAAGAGTCCACGGTGAGGGCCTGGCTCAATGAGAAGTTCTACAACACCTTCACGGAAGAGGAAAAGGCGCTGATCGCACTGACGCACAATATCACTCCCGACAGCGCGGAATATGGCACTGACGGCGGATGCGATACGGAGGATTATATCTATCTGCTGAGCGTGGATGAGGCCAATGCCCTGGATGACCGTGTGCGAAAATGCGGCAGCTGGTACGAGCTTGATCGTCAGTGGTATTGGCTCAGGTCACCGGGAGGGAATACAGACTATGCTACATATGTCGGTAAAGGCGAGGATGGAGTGATCGATCCCTTCGGAGATATTGCGGGGAATGATTACGGTGCCGTCCGTCCTGCACTGAATCTTTGCATTGTGGATCAACCGATCCCGACGACGATGAACAGAACGCCCGCGGAAGTAGAGGCGGAGCTTGCGGCGATCGCCGATTCGCAGATCGATGATGTAGTGAACTTTGGCAGATATACATGGTATGTGATAGACAAAACGGACGGTATCTGCACACTGCTCTGTCAGGGACCGGTTGCGTATATGCCATATCATGACACCAAAACGGATATCACATGGGAAAACTGTTCTCTGCGCAGATGGCTCAATGAGGATTTCTATAACAGCAAATTCTCCGACGAAGAGAAAGCTGCGATCGTAACCACACATAACACATTTGGCGAGGCCGATGATCATTATGAAACGGACTGCGGAAATGACACCGATGACAAGGTATATCTGTTCTCCTATACCGAAGCGGTAGCGATCACAGACGATACAAGGGATTGCGGCATCGACTGGTGGCTGAGGACACCGGGGAAGTATCAGTATGATGTGGAATATATCGGGTTAAGATCACCGGACACGATTGGCAACTATGCTAACAGCCATATGGGGGTCCGCCCTGCGATAAGGGTCAGATACTGACACGCATTGGAAAATTGCGATAGTTTGGTAAGGTCTTTTTTCTCGAAGATGCGTGAGATGAGGTGCCAATGAAAATAGTTTACGGTTTGATCTATGAAATGGATTTTGCGATGCAGTTTCTGTATGTCTTTCTGCTCTGCAGTCTGATCGTACTTCCTGTATTGCAAGGACGGAGAATATCAGGTAGTTTCCGAGGCGAAGGATACGGCGGAATGTAAGTGGGATGATCTTCCGATCGTGGATGTGAAGGCGGATGGATATGCCAGGCTTACGCTCGATCGTCAGATCGAGTATTCCATAGAGGAAGTGGTAGATATGTTTGAGCATCCGGAGGAGGATACCGTATTACAGGAAGCGGTAGAGTGGCTAAAGGATTAGAATGGATTCCGGATCATGCTTGTTGGGAGGATATATGCGGATCGTAAATCTCATTGAGAACACGGAAGGCAGGGGCGGGTGTACAGCTGCGCACGGACTGTCCTTTTATATCGAAACGGAAAAACATAAGCTCCTTGTGGATCTCGGTCCATCGGAGGAGACACTTGAAAATGCGAAGAAGCTGGGCATTGATCCGGGTGCGGTCGACATGGTGCTCCTAAGCCACGGTCACTATGATCACTCGGGCGGGATTCTGCCTTTCTCCCGGATCAATCCACATGCCACCATCTATATGCAGCGTCTTGCCGCCGGGGATTATTACGCGGATGACGGTGAGGAGAAAGGGAGAGACCGGTACCGCTATATAGGAATCGATAAGGAGATTCCAGATCTTCCGCAGGTTAAAATGCTGAACGGGGATCAGGTGATAGACGAAGAGGTTTCCGTGTTCGTGATGGATGACGCTGCGATCCGGCGTCCCTTTACCAACGCCAGGTTAAAAGAAAAAGTGGACGGCTCCTATATACAGGATGAATTCCGGCACGAGCAGTATGTGGTCCTCACGGAAGGAAACCGGAAAATCCTCCTTTCGGGATGCGCGCACAACGGAATCCTGAATATCCTTGACGCGTATGAGAGAAAATACGGAGGTCAGCCGGATGCGGTGATCAGCGGGTTCCACCTGATGAAAAAGTCCGGCTATACGGAGGATGAGATCACTGAGATCATGGATACTGCCAAAAGGCTTAAGGAGTACCGGACTTTGTTTTATACCTGTCATTGCACGGGCGTGGAGGCCTATGAGCGCATGCGCGGTATCCTGGGGGATCAGCTCAGGTACGTCCACTCAGGGGAAGAGATCGGCTAAGGCCGGCATAGTTCAGAGCAAAAAAGGGACCGGCCGATGAGGTCAGTTTCTTTTTTTTTAACAGTCCCGACAGGTTCTTTTTTATTTCTTTCACCAATAAGGGTATATAATAATATATGTGTGAAAAAGTATCTGAATCGTTCGGAGGCATAGATTATGAGAAATCGTCTCAAAATTCACCGCTTATTATCGATCATGCTCATATCGACGATCTTTTTATCGTCATGCGCTTTTCATACTTCCGATAGCGGTTCTGGCGGGAATGTGCCTGCTCCGGATCATGAAGATACGACAAACGTAAGCTCCGGAACGGATCATTCGGTAAGAAGCGCCGTGGATTTTGATCATGAGCTGGACAGCTATCAGCCGGAAAAGGATCATTATAATTTCTATTTCACATATAAGACGGTCCATCCCTGGTGGGATGCGGTAGCTTTGGGCATGGAAGATGCCCAGAGACAGTATCTTGAAAAGGGTATAACCATCACGTATGAGTACATGGCACCGGAAGCGGCTTCTGCCGAGGATCAGAAGAGGAGACTGCTGGAAGCTGGGGACAGGGATTTCGATGTGATTGGTGTCGATGTTGCGGATGATGTTATCATCTCTCCGCTCCTGGATGAAATGGTGGATGCAGGGATCAAGGTCATGACTTTTTCAAGCTCTGACGCTGCCGAAGGATGCAAGAGGATCGCATATGTCGGTAACACACACAACTATGAAGATGGCGTGGACCTGACGAAAGCATTGTGTGAAAAGCTGGGGTACAGGGGTAAGGTGGCAATCCTGGTGGGAAGCGTTGGAGCTCCCTGCCATGAAGACAGAGCAAAAGGAGCAAAGGATACGATCGCCCAATATCCCGATATGGAAATCGTCGCCACAGAGTATGATATGGACTCCGTAGATCTCGCATATGACCTGACCATGCAGATCCTTAAGGATTATCCCGATCTGGACGGGATTATCTGCTGCAACATGAGCAATCCGGTCGGGGCAGCCAGAGCGGTAACCGAAACAGGCAGCAGTACCGTGATCGTCGGTATGGATCACGACCAGGAAGCATTGCATTATCTCAAGGACGGGGTTATCTATTGCCTGGGAGTGCAGGACTGCTATTCGATCGGATTTGATACGATCCAGACCGCAGTAAAGATCGCAGACGGCAACAAGCCGGGGGATCTGTTTCAGGAAAAGACAGATGAGATAACGACGGTAATATATCAGGAAGATGCAGCGATCATGCTTGAGCTGCTGTATGGTGATGACTGATGAAAACACGGATAACCAAAAAGAACTTCATACTGACAGCTGTCGTAGGCGGCTTCATACTTATGGCCATGATCATCTTGAATATGATCCTGGCTTCAAGACAGACCGTTTCCGCTACGAACGAAGCTGTTTCCGAGGTGAGCTCCTTTTATCTTGAAGCGATGGCGGACCGCCGGTCAAAAACGATTACCAATCTGATAGACAGTAACTTTGAGCATATGGAAAAAGCCGTGGCATACATCCATAACGAGAAGCTCGGATCGGAAGAAGAGCTGCGTGCCACGCTGGGAAATATAAAAGCATTATTGTCACTTGACCGCTTTGCTCTGGTAGATGAAGACAAGATCGTTCATACGCAATACACCACCTATACCGGCGGCAGCCGTCATAATTTCCTTTCGGATGACAAAATGGATGAAAAGAGCGTCAGCACGGTTTCCATATACGGCTCTGCAAAACAGCTGTGTCTTGCGGCTCCCACGCCGGATCTTATGATAGCGGGCAAGCGGTATAAGGCAAGCTTTGTCCAGATCGATGTCGGGGAGATCGTAAACCTGCTTGCATTTGAAGATGAAGGCAGAACGTATTTCGGACTGTACAGCAAAAACGGAGAAAATATTTCGGGTACCGAACTTGGTCCGTATGTTGCAGGACACAATCTATTTTCGGCCATAAGAGATGTTGTCGACGAAGAGACCCTGAATGAAAACCGTGACAATTTTTCCAATGCGGTGGAAGGGAGCATAACCTATACAGCCAATGGCACGGAAGAGACTTTGGTCTATGTACCGATCGAGGAAACCGACTGGATGATGGTGGTCCTGATCCGCGAGAGTGTCATACAGGACAGAATCCGCAGTATCAGTGAGAGAAGTCTCTCAACGAGCAACAGGCAGATCGCCTTCACGGTGATCTTTTCCGCTCTGTTCTTCCTGGTTCTGCTGGGGATGCTCAAAGCTCTGTCAAAAAAGGATCTTGAAGCAGAAAAGGAAAACTCCAACAACCTCCGAAATATGGCGAATACCGATTCCCTGACGGGCGTCAGAAATAAACATGCCTATTCGGAAGCGGAAGCATATCTTAATCAGAGGATCCGGCTAAACGAGATCGATAAGCTGGCTTTGGTCGTTTGTGATATAAACGGACTTAAAATTGTCAATGACACCCTGGGACATGCAGCAGGAGACAAGCTTATCAAAGATGCATGTGCGCTTATATGCGAGCATTTTACGCACGGAGCTGTCTACAGGATCGGCGGAGATGAGTTCGTGATCATTCTTCAGGAGAAGGGCTTCGATACGATGCAGGAAGTCATAAATGATATAAATCGTGTCATAGAGGAAAACATCAAAAAGAAAGAAGTTATTATCGCGATCGGTCATTCTGAACTTACCGGACAGGATCAGCTTGTTCATGATATATTTGAGAGAGCGGATCAGATGATGTATCAGCGCAAACAGGAACTTAAGCAGATGGGGGCGCCGACAAGATTACAAGGATGAATGCGGAAGGGTTCTCCACATCTGATATACGGGTGGCGGTTACACTTCCGGATTTTCTGGAGGGCCGTGATAAGGCCATGGAGACGGCTGTCGGCCTTCTGAAAGAGAAGGGGCTTCCGGAGCAATAAGGATGATGGAAAGTATGGGCCGGAAAGGCAATTAAAATGATTACGCGAGCAGATATCCTGGCTTATGCCAAAGAAAACTATGATACGGATCCTGAGCGATTATGGGCAAAGTATCCGGAGTATGAGGTGCTTAGACACCGGAATAATCAGAAATGGTATGCCATATTGATGAATGTTCCGGGGAATAAGCTCGGCTTGGAGTCGGATGACGTTATAGACATTTTGGACATCAAGTGTGAACCGGACATGGTACTGGCATTATCTACGCAGACCGGGTTTGCGCCGGCCTATCATATGAATAAGAGTCATTGGCTGACGATCCTTTTAAACGGAAGCGTAAATGATGATGAGATTTACAATCTTCTGGATATGAGTTATGAGATGACCAGGGGGAGGAAATCATAAATGGGAGGACAATTATGCCATAGAAGAATTCCTGAGCAAACAGACGGAAACCTAAGCAGTGGACAAGGTCAGGCAAGGTTATTTGCTATACTCTCTGAGTCCATAGTAATAGAACTTCTTGATCTTCTCCTTAAGGGATGCGGGCTTGATGACGATCGCATCCCTGCCGAATCGCTTGAAGTATTCTTCCAGCTGAAGCTCCGGCCAATCAAAGTAGTACAGGTCTCCTTCGATTTTTGAGACGATCGGCCTGTTCTTGGTGATTACTTTAAACTTTTTAACTCCATATTTGTTCAGGCGGACAACGGCCTGAACGGTTAATGACACTGAATGAGGGCTTCGGATCGCTTTTTCCTGAAGCTCTTTTTGCATGTCAGGATCGATAGAAAAAGTGTCGGGAGTTACAAAGACACTTCTCAGCCTGGATATCCGAAAGGTTCTGGGTATTCCGGAAGCTATATCCTTGCAGAGCAGGTAGTTGCACTGTTCTTCCTTGGATGGGGCAATAATATACGGCTCAACGCGGAAAGCTTTCTCTTCGCCGGAGGTTGTGTTGGTAAAGGAAAGGATCCGGTGCTCTTTCAGTGCCCTGGAGATATCTTCGTAGGTGTCCTGGAATATGATCGTCTCTCGTTCACTTCTGGGAATGGACAGATAGGAGTGGAACATGTCCTTGAGATACTGGGACAGAGAGGTGTCTTTTAACATATTGTTCTCGATGATCTTGAGGATTTCATAGGAAGATCCGCTTACCGTGAGAGTGAGGGCAGAGTTCTTGCTGCTCTGCAGACGGTCCGCCTTAATGTAGGTACTTATGATCTTGTCCGCCAGAAGGGCCGCGTCCGGATCGCTGATGGATGTGATGCTGATAAGATCCTGCTTGATGTTGGAAAGCAGGTTTTCGCTGTCATGTCTGTAACGGTCAAAGTAATTGACGATCAGTGTTTTGAGGAATGCGTTGAGATTCACGGACTCATCCTTCTTGGTGAATTCAAAGAGTTCCGCGTCGTTTATAAGTCTTGATCTGGTATCGTCGGAAAGATAGATCTTGTACTTCTCGGTCATGCTGCGCCTCTTATTTGGGGTTGCGAATCACACAATAGTTACGCAATATCAGGTATATATTCCATTATATTGGGGTTGCGGTATGGAGTCAATCTGCATCTTTTTATCTCCAATCGTAAGAGCTATGATGAAAGCACAACAAAGACACAGGCAGCAATCATTACAGGATCGCTAAGTGGTTAAGCAGCGGACCATGTGTCCGTGTATCGCGGGTCCGAATCCCGCTCCGGCCCTTCGGGGTGTATGTGTCTTGCGTGGAAAGATACCGGCAGCAATTCTCGTGGGGAGGCGGTGAAAGGTTATCTGTGGCATAACCCCGGCAGTGCTCGGTAAGAGCCTGTCCCGCCTGAAAAAGGGTATCTTGAAGAATCGGCCCGTGAAAGCCACAGGATCGCGGGCCATGTCTTTCGTAAGAGAGGTATGGATCATGTTAGAATTTTTAATGCGTGAAGCAAATAAAACCTGCACAGAGAACGGAGCAATAACCTATGTTTCCACCGGGTCCGACTGCCTGGATCTCTTTGCAACCATTGGTGCGCTTAGACATGCATCGGATGAAGAGATCATATCCCGGTTTACAAGGGCCTATGCAGAGGATGCGGATCTGGCCATGAAGATGCTTTTCTTTGCAAGAGACATTAGAGGTGGTCTGGGCGAGAGAAGAGTGTTCAAGGTGATCCTGAAGCACATGGCTGCGTGCGAACCGGAATCCGTGAAAAAGAATATCGGGTATGTTGCAGAGTACGGCAGATACGATGATCTGTTGGCACTGCTTGGTACGCCTTTAGAAAAAGAAGTGCTGGCGTATTTTGACAAAGCGCTCAGGGCAGACATGGCGCAGCTTGCGGCAGATGGAGAAAATGCACAGGTTTCTCTCCTGGCGAAATGGCTTCCTTCCGTAAATACCAGCAATAAAGAAGCTGTAAGAAATGCAAAAAAGATAGCAAGAGCCATGAAGATGTCGGATGCGGAGTATCGTAAAGCATTGTCTGCACTCCGGGCGCAGATCAAGATCATCGAGAATAACCTCCGTGAGAAAGATTACTCTTTTGACTATGCGAAGCAGCCTTCCAAAGCGCTCTACAAATACAGACAGGCCTTCATCAGACATGATCCGGCAAGGTATGAGTCTTTTCTCCGGGAAGCGGCGGAAAACCCTTCCGTCCTGCACACCGGTGCGTTGACACCCTATGATGTCATAGCTCCGGTGATCGGCAGAAAAGAGATCTCGGAAGCCGAGAGACGCGCCATGGATGCGACCTGGAATGCGCTTGAGGATTATGCCGGTTCAGGGAATTCCCTGGTTGTGGTGGATGGTTCCGGTTCCATGTACTGGAATGCGGATCCATGTCCTGCTGCAGTGGCGCAGTCCCTGGGTATCTACTTTGCGGAAAGGAATACCGGAGCATTTAAGGGGCACTTTATCACTTTCTCTACCGATCCCA
>JAEEGH010025579.1_pt1 | contig 11830 bp, 8 predicted proteins | sample 9134181 | NCBI WGS metagenome assembly JAEEGH01 (sample SAMN16246544, study PRJNA631951) | gut metagenome | biome: gut microbiome; feature: rumen; material: DP-attached | host: Bos | place: Iran: Karaj | collected 2018-10
GTCGGCGCCGTCGACGATGAGTTGCACCACTGGTTCACTTTGGGGCATGTGCGTACCAGGTTCTCCCATTTTCGAGGCAATGTCAGGCGCGAAGACCACGGCCATGTCGGCTTTCTGGTTTCGAATGAGCCGTTCGGCCTCCTTCGGTGTGCCCACGGTGGCGGTAATGGTGAAGTGTTCCGATGCCGCCAGACGGTCGATGGTTTGCTGTGTGAGGTGGTCCATCGACGAGGTGACGATGATGGTGCGCACGTCTTTCACGTCGGTGGTGATGGCGAAGCCGAAGAGCAGCATCATCGCTATGGGCATGCCGAACAGGATGAGCATCGTGCGTTTGTCGCGCAGGATGTGCCGTGTTTCCTTGATGACGAAAGAGAAGAACTGTTTCATGTGCTAATCGCTGCTTCGGATAGCCTGGCGGGCCAGGTAAGTGAATACATGGTCGATGTCGGGCTGTTGATACTGCCGTTTCAGTTCGCTGGGCGTGCCCATCGCGCTGATTTTGCCGTCTACCATGATGGAGATGCGGTCGCAGTATTCTGCCTCGTCCATGTAGTGTGTCGTCACAAACACGGTGATGCCCCGTGCTGCCGCCTCGTAGATGAGTTCCCAGAACTGCCGTCGTGTGGCGGGGTCGACGCCTCCCGTAGGTTCATCGAGGAAGACAATGGCGGGTTCGTGGAAGATAGACACCGAAAACGCGAGTTTCTGTTTCCATCCAAGGGGTAGGGAAGCCACGAGGGTGTTCTTGTGTTCGGTGAACTGCAGACGCTGGAGGAGTTGGTCTGTCTTGCGTTTGATTTCCTCGTCCTTCATTCCGTATATGCCGGCAAAGAGACGGATGTTCTCCGCCACGGTGAGGTCTTCGTAGAGCGAGAACTTCTGCGACATGTATCCGATGTGTTTCTTGATTTGTTCGTACTCGGTACGGATGTCGTAGCCTGCCACACGCCCCGTGCCGCTGGTGGGCTGGTTGAGTCCGGTAAGCATGTGCATGGCAGTAGTCTTTCCCGCACCATTGGCACCGAGGAAACCGAAAATCTCACCCCGTCGCACGGTGAACGAGATGTCGTCGACGGCATGAAACGACCCGAAGGCTTTGACGAGGTGTTCTACTTCGATGACATTTTCAGCGGCCGTCTCTGTTGGTTTGTCGTGTTCAATGCCCGGTGGGTTGAAGATGTCGGCGAAGCGGTCGAGGATAATGGCGGGTTTGTCGATGCCGCGCACCTGTCCCTGGTCGAGGAATGCTACCTTTTCGCAGCGGCGCACCTCGTCGAGGTATGGTGTAGAGGCTACGATGGTGATGCCCCGTTCTTTCAGCATGTCTAGCATCTCCCAAAACTCCTTGCGACTCACAGGGTCGACACCGGTGGTGGGCTCGTCGAGGAACAGTATCGATGGCTGGTGTACCAGTGCGCACGACAGGGCCAGTTTCTGTTTCATTCCTCCCGACAGCGCTCCTGCCTTACGGTCGTTGAATCGTTCTATCTGCGAGTAGATGGCGCGGATGCTGTCGTAGCCCTCGTCGATGGTGGTGCCGAAAAGGGTAGCGAAGAACTCGAGATTTTCCTTCACGGTAAGGTCTTGGTAGAGTGAGAACCTGCCTGGCATGTATCCCACTCTCTTGCGGATGTCGGTCATCTGCTTCACCACGTCGAAGCCGTCGACCTTTGCCGTGCCTGTCTGGGGCACTAAGAGGGTGCAGAGGATACGGAACATCGTGGTCTTCCCGGCACCGTCGGGACCGATAAGTCCGAAAACCTCACCCTTCCCAACGTCGAACGACACGTCGTTGAGTGCTTTCACCTTGCCGTAGGATTTCGATATATGTCTGACCTCTATGGCATTCATCGTTTAGCCTTTTTTATTCAATGCAAAAGTTCAGGCTTTTTCAGAACTTCACTTCGCCATACATGCCTATTTTCACGTAACCATCGTTCTTGATGGCTATCTTCACGGCATACACCAGGTCGGCACGCTCGTCGTCGGTGAGGATGGTCTTGGGGGTGAACTCAGACCGGTTGCTGATCCACGTCACGGTGCCTTCATACGAATGTTTCTGTTCGTCACCGTAGTCGGCGAAGACTTTTACCTTTTGGCCCACCTTGATGTCTTGCAACTGTGAAGAGGTGACATAGGCACGAATGAACATATTATGGGTGTCGGCAATTTTGAGCAACGGCTTGCCAGTGGTCACGAACTCACCGTTCTCGACGTACTTCTCGATGATGGTGCCCATGGTGGGCGACACGATGTCGGCATTGGCTATCTGGTCATCGATTTGCGCGATTTGTGCTTCTATACCGTCGGCTTGTTGTGTCACGCCTTCTATCTGTGCACTGATGCCGCGGTTCTGGTCGTCGAAGGCAGTATTGTTGCTGCGTATCTGGTCTTCGGTGGCAGCGAGTTGCTTCTCAAGTACGCTGATTTGGTATGCGATGTCGTCCACCTGTTTGCGTGCCACCGCCCCGTCGTTGTAGAGTTCGGTGAACCGCTGTTTCTCGCGCTGTGCATTGGCTATCTGCTGGCGGATAGAGGCAAGTTGCTTCTCCAGGTCGAGTTGCCGGCTGTCGTTCGAGGAGCGGGTGGCAGCGAGTTGCTTGCGGCTGGCATCGAGTTGACGAAGCGATGCTTCGAGTTGCTGTTTCTTCAGTTCAAGTTGTTTCTTGTCCACATACCCTATCACCGTACCACGTGCCACCTCTTGCCCCTCGTCGGCACTGAGTAGGGTGAGTTGTCCGGTGGCCTCTGCCGAGATGGTGACCTCGGTGGCCTCGAAAGTGCCGGTGGCGTCGTATGCTTTCTCTTTCTTGCTGCAAGCGGTGATGATGAGTGCCAGACTTGCTATGAGTATGGTCTTCTTCATATATTGGATGACTATTGGTTCTTGGTAATTTTCAGGTCATAGGCTTGTTTGAGCATTTCTATCTCGTGGATGGACTTCTGCACACGGGCGTTGTTCTCGTTGATGATTTCCTTGATGAGGTCGTTCGTGGCGATGATGCCGTGCGTGAGTTTCGACTCTGCTGCCGTGCGCACCTTGGCACGCAGGTTGATAATCTCGTCGTCGTTGTCCATCAACTGCTGGTAACGTGCCATCTCCTGGGCTTGTTGCTGGCCTTGCAGGTTGTTGTTGAAGAGGAAGACATCGCGCTGCACCTGGTAACTGTCGCGCAGGAAGGCGATTTTCTGGCGGTCGTTCTTACGGGTGTAGAGGGCACCGATATTCCACTGCATGCGCAGGCCTATCATGCCGTTGAGTGTCCAGCGGTGGTGCATCATATCGTCGAACATATTGTAACCGGGATAACCATAGAATCCTGAGGCGAAGACGCTCAGCCGTGGCATGAGGGCAGCATCGAGGGCCCTCTCCCGGGCATCAGCCAACCGCAACTGGGCATCGATGGCCTTGAGTTCGGGACGAGTGTCTCCGCTGCCTTGTTGCTGTGCCTCTGCCATCGATGGCCTGACGGGCGATGTCACCTCGATTCCGCAGAAGAGGCTGAGCAACTGTGCCATCGTGGCATATTGTGATTCAAGACTGAGGGCGTTTTGCTCGGCGGTGAGCCGTTCGGCTTTCATGGCAAGGTAGTCGCTCTCGGCAGCGGTGCCGTTTCTGAACATCGAGGCGAGTTTCTCTTCGTTGGCTTTGAGCACGGCTTGCAGGTTATGGTTGAGTTGTCTTTGGTCATTGATGAGCAACAGTCCGAAAAACATCTCATTCACCCTTTGGCGCACAGCATAGAGCGACACCTCGTTTTGCGCGGCTTCCACCTCACCTTGCCGACGGGCAATTTCCTTCTGGTGGCTGATGGTGCCGCCATCGAAGAGGGTCTGCTGGATGTCGATACCCACTCGATACTGGTCTTTTTTCAGTCCCTTGAGATGTATGCCCATCTGATTGAGCATGTTTTGCATCTCCGAAGGCCAAGCCGCAACATCGCTCTGAAGGGTAGCCTGTGCCGATGCCGTGACTTGTGGCAGCCATCCTTTCTGGATGTTGTCTACCGTCAGTTGGGTGGTCTTTCCGATGAGGTCGTACTGTCTGATGAGGGGATAGTTGCGCTCGGCGGCTCGCACGCATTCGTCTAAGGTCTGAGCGAAGAGGCTCAGAGGGAGCAGGGCCAGAGCAATCAGTATTTGTCTCATATTGGGTTGGGTTGGTTTCTCGGGGGCAAAATTACGGCAAAAAACTTGCAGACGACATATCCAAAAGGAGTGAATGATGTTCTTTTTGTACGATTTCTTTGCTGGAATCATACAAAAAAGCCAAAAATTGAGTATTTTTGCGGTAATAATACTGCAAATAGTCTACAAAATGAAAAAGAAACGACCTGAGCGATTTGACCTTTCTTTGATACGTGATGCTGTGGAACAAAATGCCGATGGGGCTTTGGGCTTTTACTTCAACAGCGACTTTGCGGTGCTCCATGGCCAAGGAGCCGGACTGTTTCACTTTTTCTTCCGACGGAAGACACCGCTCCTCATCAATGATTATCGTATGGGATTAGTGGTAAAAGGAGAGGTACGTGGACGTATCAACCTCATCGAACGGCATATCAAGGCGGGAATGATGGCATTTATCGGACCGGGGAGCATTGTCGAGCCCATTAGTGCTTCACCCGACTTGCAAATCAAAGGCGTGGCGTTGTTCAACGACTTGCCTTTCTCTGTCGGCCGTGTCCCTGCGCTCTTCAATGGCAGTATGCGAGATTACCAGATGCAGGTGGATGCTGAACAGTATGTCTTGATAGAGCAAATCGTAGAAAGCCTCTGGCTGATGGTTCACACCCATCCGTTCTGCCGTGAGGCATTCGATGCCATCGTGGCATCGCTCATGCAGTATTACAACCATCTGTATGGGTTGGATGTGGAGCGTAGGATGAGTCCCTCGCATGGCACCGATATCTTCAACCGCTTCATTCAGTTGGTGAACAGCCATGTGCGGCAAGAACATAAAATGGGCTATTATGCCAACCGCATGTGCCTCACACAGCGCTATCTGGGCAGTGTGGTGCGCGAGGTAAGCGGTGCTTCAGCGAAGGAGTGGATAGACCGCGCCTTAGTAACAGAAGCAAAGGTGGTGCTCAAGCATTCTGACAAATCGGTGGCGCAGATAGCAGAAGACCTGCATTTCCCCTCGCCGTCGTTTTTCTCCAAGTATTTCCGTCGGCTCACCGGCCTCACCCCAGCAGAATATCGTCAGGGGAAAGAATGATATTAACCATGCAATCCAACAAAAATGAAAAGGAAACTGTTTTGTGAGTTGTCACCTCTAACTTATCGTATCTCGATGGAAAAAGAAATATTGAAACGACATGTGAAAGACTTGTTCCATGCTACTCGTTTTGCCAAGGAACGGTCAGAGGATTCTTTGCCCATTCTCGTATATCGCCACAACTCTCTTATCCGTCGTCGCTTGGGCAATGTAAATATGCAGTTGCAGGAGAACAAAGCCACCAATTTGCTGTTGGCAGTGGCACATATCGACGGGCTGAAGATTCATCCTGGCGAGACGTTCTCTGTGTGGAAACTGGTTGGACGGACCGGCAGAAAAAAAGGATATAAGGAAGGACTGATTATTGCTCAAGGACAGCCGTCGAAGGGTATTGGCGGCGGTTTATGCCAGTTGTCGAACTTGATTCACTGGATGGTGCTTCATAGTGAACTGACCATCGTTGAACATCATCATCATGACGGGGTGGATCTCTTTCCCGACTTTGGCAGGAAAATCCCTTTTGGCACGGGTACAAGTATCTCCTACAACTATGTTGACTATCGATTCAAGAATGAGACATCCAACACCTATCAACTCCGTCTAAAAGTAGATGGTGAATATCTGTGTGGAGAGTTACGTGCCGTGGAACGACAACCTCATACCTTCCACATTTATGTCGAAAACGAGCATTTCTCATACGAAGAGGGGGTGGTTTACCGTAACGGGCAGGTCTTTCGTGATATGATTGACCCTACCACAGGCCGCCACCTTGAAAAACAATTGATTCGTACCAACCATGCCAGGGTGATGTACGAATGTCCTCCTTCCACCATCATCCATAATAGGCAGTAGCATTGAAGCAAGCCTCACTTGATGTATTTCTTCCCGTCTATGATATACATGCCCTTTCTTTTCATTTACTCAAGGTTAATTCTTGAAAAAAAAACGAAAATATTGCTTGTTTTGCAGTTTGATATGTTTGATTATATATAAATTTGTCCTCCATATCTCTGTGTGAAGGCCGCTGCGGCCCGTGCCAACATGTTATATCGACGCCAATGAACAAAAACTACCGCATCGTCGTATGTCTCACGCTCTGCATCGTGGCATTGTGTGTGCTGATGCTGTCGCGCATACAGCGCCGGATGATTCTGTCTGTCGAGGGTTTCGACCTGCCTGCCACCGAGGAGGTGACGGTGGGAAGACAGTCGGGTGTGTGTTTCGACAAGATACCCCGGCATTTCCTGCAGGTGACCCGCGACGGCGAAGGCTTCACCTGGCAGGTGAGCGAAGAATGCCTGCGCAGCGATTCGCTCTGCTATTTCAAGGTGAACAACAGCAACCCCAACCTCCATGCTCTTCACGACGGTCAGACCATTGATGTGGCAGTGGGAGGCGAGAAGGTGTCGTTGGCGGTTAGCCAGTTGGGTGAGTTGATGGGGCACCACAACTCACAGTATGTGCTCTTACGCAACCTCCTTGAGAAACAGCACCCTGGTCAGGGCTTCATCGACCGTCGCTCGTTGCGTTCATTCCTCTATCGTGAGAAAACCACCTTCGCCTACGGTCCATGGCAGTTGGTGATTCTTGACGGCAGCACCACCCTCTCCGGTGACGGCCAGACGGTGGGCTACACCACCAGCGGCCATGCCGACAGCCATTGCAAGATACAGTTCTTCAGAATGGCGGAGTACTGCTTCAAGGAGAGTGGCGATGGTGGGTTCTTCACCATCGATGGCGTAAGTTACATGGCCAAGCCCGTGCTGCTTACCACCGCTTGGGGGGCGGGGCATGTGATGCTGCTGGCTGAAGGCAACACCACAAAGGTGCGTTTCCCTAAGCCCCTTACCTATACCGAAGACTGTGACACGTTGATGGCTCTTGCCGGACATAACTCCTCTCTGCTCACCCTGCAGCAGAGCGATGGGTCGATGCCGCTCGACCGCAGTCTCTATCTGCCTGCTTTCTCTACCAACGTGCGCCAGGAGGTGGCTCATGTGAGCGTGTTCTCCGACAGCATCATGGTGGAAGACCATCGGCTCGCCACTCCCTTCCTGCTCTTGCCCTCGCTGCAGCACATGGATGTGGATGGTGGGGTAGGAAAGGTGATTCTTCAGGTGGGAGTCATCAACATGGGTTTTGTGCTCTCCTATCTCTGGCTGCCCCTTGTTGTGTTCCTCGTGGTGTTCTTCGCCTACCCCAGATTGGTGGATGTGAACAAGGTGAACATCATCGGCAAGAGTGAGTGGGCCGACAGATTGCCGTGGGGATTCCGCATGGTAATCACTATCGCCTTTGCCTATGGAGTGGGAAGGGTGATGATTGCCCTCAAACTCTCATGGACCTATCCTTATTTCGAGAAACTTACGGGCATGACAGTGCCTTCGGTAGCACTGATGCTCACCCTCTTGTTCTGTCTGTCGCTCCTTTTCAATCACGATTTCCTCACCACTCCCCGACATATGGCCCACAAGCGGAAGAGCCAGTGGCACCGTTGGGTGGCAGTGGTCGTGGCAGCGGCGTTGGTAATGCTCTGTGGTGTGGCCCTGCACCATGCCGACCAGCACTTCAGCCGTGAGGTGCTGCGTTCCTATCTCCCCGGAGAAGTGTTCTCTGCCAATGTGCTTCATTGGTCGGAACTCAGCGGCGTGAACGACCTGCACCGAAGCGTGCCCTATACGTTGTTGCTCTTCAATCTGCTCGCCATCGCCGCCCTCGTGGTGAGAAACCTTTGGCGACCGAGGTTGAAGTCACGGCCTATGGCCTGGGCACAGCGCCAGAGCGAACGGCTCACCCGCCGTTGGCCATTGATGACGGTGCTGAGCCGTTACGTCAACCTGCCTTCTGCCATCCTCGTGTTGTTGCTTTGTGCCGCAGTGGCTGCAGTGTCGGTGCTGCCCGGCAATTTCTCCACGGTGTTCATCACCCTCCTGGTGGTCTTCGGCTTGAGTTGGTCGCTCATGCAGGTGGACTTCTCACAGGGCCGCCTGTGGGCTTTCGCCAAGATGCTGCTCCTCTCGCTGATGTTTCTCGGTGCCGCCATCCTCATGCCCACGGCTGATAAGGGCTATTTCACCAACTACCTGGGCATTGTGCTGCTCACCGTTGCCTTCTATCTCATCGCCTACAAATACCAGAATGGGAGTCCCAATGCCAGGGAGTACAAGGTCAATGAGCGCGAGCGGCGGTGGGTAGTGGCTGCAGTGGCTGGCGTGCTGGCCCTGGCAGTGCTCGCCCCCAATATCATCTCTGCCCTCACCGATGCCGATGAGGTGGACTACAGCCGGTCGACGCGCCGCTTCCATATGTTCTCGCAGTTTGAGAAATACCGTGACTCGGGCTACCGCTATGCAGTGAGCGACACTGAGTTCATGACGGTGATGATGCACTATATGTACAACACCAATGGTGCCGACCCCCTCTCGCCCGAACGCCACATCCTGCATCCCTCGGTGTCGACAGGACAGTCGCCCGTGGTGCTCAACGACGTGTCGCTGCAGGCCGCTTTCTTCGGTACCTACGGACTGGGTGCCTATGTCGTGTATTTCGGGCTGTTGATACTCCTGGTGGCAGCCGTGACGCTCTATAGCCTGCCCCGAAGCACCAACCGCGGCAGCCTGCCCCTCGACGTGAGGCTGGTATGGCGCCTGCTGGCAATGATGATGTGGGTGGGCACGTCGGTATATCTCTATTGTTCCTACACCGGGCACTTCCCCTTCACGGGGCGCTTGAACCCCGGCTTGGGAGTCGACTCGGTGGGTGAGGCTTTGGAGAGTACGCTGCTGCTCGCCGTGATGACGGCCACACGGCTTACCTGTCCGGATTTGCGCCGTTGATGTTGAATTAATAGAATCCATAGTATATGTTTGGTTATTTTTCATCGCTTTACAACTCTTTCCGCCAGTGGCGCTTCGACCGTCGCGTGGAGGCACGTGTCAGACTCGCCGTGGTGGGGTCGGTAGGGGTAGGCAAGACCTACTTGCTGCAAGACATCGTAGGCTCGCTGGAGAAGTTGGGCCTTGAAGTGGTAGATGAATACCGCGACCGTAGCCTGCACCGGCAGACAAAGGATATCGTGAGGGTGGGCGACAGCGTGGAGAAGACCCCCGTGTATGCCTGCCGTCAGGAAAACCATTACGTGTCGCATTTCAAGAGCGAGTTTGGCAAGGTGGTCAAGGTGGAGTTCATCGACGTGCCGGGAGAGGTGATGACAGAGGAGTCTATCAAACTGTTCACGGCGGTGATGAGGGCCTTGATGGCATGCAAGAACAAAATTTTCGCCTATACCGAATACAGGAACCGTGAGAGTGGGAAGGTGGTGCGCGTGGTGGAGTTTGAGAGCAAGGCAGAGCGTGGATGGAGCAACACTATCCGTCCGTCGGGCAATGCACAAAGCCTGCAAGACGCCTCGGAGAGTTATATGCCTACACCCAACCGCATCGCCTACTACGTGCGACAGGGCTATAGGAAAGGCCGCCGGCGCCACTATCTCAGTGGCGAACAACTCTTTGAGCGCTTCCTGGAGTTTGATACCGACTCCGCCCTCAATGCCATCGGCGATGCCTGGATATTGCTCGAGGTCGACAAGGGCCTCTCCATGCCCAGCCGCGACCTGTTCCGCCAATCGTTGAAAAAACATTTCTATTTCCATTACTTCACCTTCAAGTCTACCGACATCGTGGTGGTCGACCAGTGTTGCCTGCCTCTGTCGGCTGGCGAGAATCCCACCGATGCCAACGCCTTCACACGAATGATGGGGGCGATGGAGTCACTTACAGCATACAGTGACTTAGGTAAGAAGAACTGGTACTTGGTGTTCAAGGGCGTCGATGGCGTGATGGCAGAACAGGGCTTCCGACAAGTGTATGAACTCTCGGGAGCCGACATCAACTTGGTGTACAGCCATTTCCTGCTGCTCTTTCGCCAAGCCTGTTCGCATGGTCTTCTGCGCAAGAATCCTCCCGCCACTTACCAGCCTCCCGTCGATTATGCCGACTTGCCGCAATGGCTGTCGATGGATGAATATTTGGCAGATATCGCATCGCGTGCCGGCGGCCGCCTGCATGCAGCAGCCCAACAAGGCGAGGAGGCGGCACTGCGGTTGCTCGATACCCTCTACGACCAATGCCAGCAACTCGACCTGCCCGATACGCTGGCGACACTCTTCAACAGTGCCGACAACTACACCGTGCCGGGTGGCGCACTTCTTGACGAGTATGTGAATAGCCATATTGAGGCCTTCATGTTGGCAGACAACAGGATAGCAAAAAGCAGTGCCACTGATACCGCTGCCTTCGAGATGCTCTGTGGTCTGCCCCGAAGAGTCTATTTCGTTGCCACGCCCATCGACAACAGGTTCAATTTCTGTTCGCACCTGAAAGGCGACTCCACCTCGTTTGTGGGCAATGCCCGTCAATACAACCTCAGGGCGTTTTTTGGCGCGCTGCAACTCACTACGAACATCCTCTTCATGCACGGCGTCTATGACATCAAGGATGAGCATAACCATGCCGGCAAGATATTGAATTATCTCTACGGAACGGAAATCTGAATATGAGCAACGAACAATATACCGACAAGAACATGGCCGACGGTATTTCGCTGAAGGTGGAGTGCAAGGTGATGGGGGCGACCGCCACCTCGCCTGGCGACACTGTGCTTGCCTACACGCCAGGGGTGAGCAGTCAGACCGACGCCTTGTGCGCTTGGCTTGGCAATGGCGCCGATGAACAGTCGACAGCGCTCTACTCGTTTGTTCATCCCGAGAATGGTCTCCTCACCCTCTCACTCACACAGGGCGCGATGACACGGTTTGGGTCCTCTCGCTCCTATGCCATGCGGTCGGTATATGAGGTAAGTGATGCCGACTACACCTGTATCGGGCAGCGACTCACTCCACTTATTGCTGCCTTGCCTCCACTGCGCCAATACGATGAGGCCAACCAAGTAGTGGAAGGACATCTGGCCGTTTCCGACGAAATACCTGAGGCGGTCACTCCCGAAGAAGCACAACTTTCCGACACCATTGCCCATTGCATCAGGCATCAGAAGAGACTGTTCATACGACTCGACGACAGTATGCGGTCGTCTGCTGGTGATGTGACATCTTCACCACAACTGTTCACCATTCTCCATGCCATCGACAATCTGCCTGAAGACCTGCGCAAGCAAGCCTCATTGGGCTATGGCGTGGTGAGCCGTTGTGCCGCTAGCCGTATCCTCAGTTCCTACCTGCGTATAGTGGCCCATTACGATGACCTTGGTTCATGGCGCACCGACCCTGCCACCGTCATCATCCAAGACTGGCGCCACGGCATACCAAAACGCCCAGAAAGCCCAGTTAGCCCAGTCAGCCTAGCCAGCCCATATAGCCCAGAAACTCCTAATGACAAGGAACCCCCAGTCTCCCCGGCAAGGTCGCCGCACCATTATCAGCGGCCTATACCCCCTTCTGCTGCCTCTGACCCCACTGCTCCACAGATAGACCGCCGCTGGTGGGAGCGCTATGGCAAACTGGTGAAGTGGGTGGTGGCTGCATTGGTCGTCATTATCGCGCTCTTCACGTTCTGCAAGCGATGCACAGAGATAGGCTCTTCGGCAGCCGGCGAC
>JAEEGH010025582.1_pt1 | contig 11829 bp, 10 predicted proteins | sample 9134181 | NCBI WGS metagenome assembly JAEEGH01 (sample SAMN16246544, study PRJNA631951) | gut metagenome | biome: gut microbiome; feature: rumen; material: DP-attached | host: Bos | place: Iran: Karaj | collected 2018-10
CAAGGCATGGCTCTACCTCGACTGCCCGGAAAACGACTTCCAGGGCGGCGTGACGCTCCACGGCCCGAACAACCGCCTCGTCCTCGCGAACGACGGCGCCCTTCCGGCGAATGGCGGCCCGCTGAAGATGACGGATTCCTCCGTTGCATTCCCCGCAAACGTCGCAACGGAATGGTCGCTTCCGGCGCTGTAACTCGCCGGAACGAGCGGTGTCCATAATTGCCAGGGCAACTGGAAGGGCGTGACCGCGCTTTCCGGCGCCGATGCCACCTACAACTCCGCCCTCGGCGCGAGCAACCTCGTCCTGAAATCCGGCGCCAAACTCACCGTAAAGTCGCTCTTCGACCGCGCCGCCTACGCGGGGTGGGAGGAGCGCTACGATCTCGACCACAGCACGACGGACATCACCGCCCTGCCACTTGCCGCCACAAAACTTTCACCAGACTATTTTGAGAACGACAACTTCAAGTGGCTTGCGGACTCCAACGGCGCCAACAAGACCGGCACCCGCACGATCGCATACGCGACATACGTCTGGAACAATGGCGCCTCCGATGTTACCTGGACGTTCGCCGGACACTTCGGCGCCCACGTTTACATCTGGCTCAACGGCCAGCAGATTCTCGCGCTCACAGCCGGCAATGCCTGGCGCAACCCATACCGCGCCACGGGGACGCTGCATCCCGGCGCGAACCGGCTTGTCGTTCTCTCCGACAACTGCAGCTGGGGCGCGACATCCGACACGAACTCCGGCAACGACCTGGGAACCTGGGCCGGGGTGAAAACCAAGGGCTTCGCTTACGCAGCAGGTGATGTGCCTTTGACCGAGTGTTCGGATTTCAGCATCCCGACCGACCCCGGCGACGGCTCCTTCTGCACGACGAAGTGCGGCGACGATGCTTTGGACGGTATCTCGTGGGGGGCGACGTTTACTGCGCTTTCGATGGCGCCGGATTCGCTTCTCGACCTTGGCGGTCGCGATTACACCTTCGCCGAATTCGAGAACGCGGGCACCGTCGTCAGCAACGGCAACGCCACCGTCACGACCACGTGGACAATCGACTGCTCGAAGGTCGCCTTCGACGACTGGGAGTCTTCCACATTCACGGGGACGCTGACAATTGGCGACAACGCCGAAATCGTCCTTGAGAACGCGCTGTCCTGGCCGAGGGAGTTCGACATCGAGATTGCCACGGCCGGCGCCGCCATCAACCGCGTTCCGTCGGTTAGGGTGGTGGGCGGCTATCCGGGGAACAATGTGAAAGCCGAACTCACCGGAGCGGGGAACACGACGCTGAAACTCACTTCAACCCGACCGGTTTTGAAGCTTTCGTTCCGCTAGAAGAGAGTATAGAACGCGGCTCGGCGCGCGATGGCGCATTTGAAAATTTTTAATCAAATATATAGGCTTTGATCGGTTACTAACTTAATAGGTGGAATTCAATTCCATCAAAAACCGATTCAAGGCTAAATGGACATTGTCGAAGAACTAAGAAGAGACCGCGAGAATGGCGCGAAGAGGCTAGTTGAGGAATACAAGACTGGCCTCATGACGCTTGCGCGCCGTTTTTGCCGTAATCCGAGCGATGCCGAGGAACTGGTTAACCGCACCTTTGCCGCCGTAGTCGAAGGCATAGACGGTTTCCTCGAGCAGTCTTCTTTCTTCACATGGATGTGCCAGATTCTGGTGAACCTCAACGCCAATGACAACCGGCGCAAGGCGAACGGGGACATTGTCTATCCCGGCGAACTGCCGGAAGTCGCCGACGAATCTGCCGACGATGGCGTTTACAAGGCTTTGGACGCGGCGCTTTTGCGAGATGCCATCAGGACGCTGCCTGAGGATATCCGCAAGACGGTTGTTTTGCACTACTTCATGGAGATGAGCGTGAAGGACATCGCGCGTTTCCTGGCCATACCGACCGGCACCGTGATGTGGCGTCTCCACTATGCGCGGAAGATGCTGGCGGTAAAGATGGGGGCTGCGGCGAAGAAACCCGGCGGCAAGGCCGTGATCCTGGCGCTGCTGCTCTGCGGCCTCACTGCGCTGGGGGCGGGGGCAAGGCTTGCTGTTGTCCGCTTGCTGTCGTCGTCGCCGGTCGCCGTGGAACAGCATGCGGACAACAGCAAGGACGCAGGACAAGCGACACGCGACACGCGGCAAGCCGAGGATTACGTCGCCACCCAGTCGGCAGCCGATTGCCGCCGGCCATCGGCAACCGAAAACTTCAACTTTTCAACCGCTTTTTCAGGAGAACAAAACATGAACATAACCAAAACCACGAGTGCAGCCATGTTGGCTGCTGCAACGCTCACCTCAACAGCCGTCCCTGCAATGGCAGACGACTGGGAAGTCAATGTTCCATCGGGAACAACTATGTCGCTCGCCGACGCGACGGCCGGGATTGACACCTCTACGCTTGCCGGCAGACGCCTTGTCAAAACTGGCCCCGGCATATTCGCCCCAGGGGGCGATGTGGCTTCCCTCGGCCTCTCCTCCGTTGCCGTGCAGGAGGGCGTTTACATGTGGGCCGCCAAGAACCAGCTGCCCGTATCTGACAGCACGATGGCAGTATCAGTCGCCAATGGCGCGACTCTGCGCGTTGGTTGCGCCCTAAGCGACGGCACGGACACCTCGCACGTCCTCGACCTCTCGTTCGCTGGAACCGGCGCGGCAGGCGAGGGTGGCGCTATCGTATTCACAGTAAATTCCGGGAACGCCGACCAATACGCCAACTTTTCGCTTGGCGCGGACGCTACCATATATTTGAGCGGCGCATCGCGTCAGGTCGCACTGAGCGGGAAGGACACTCAGGCCAGAGAGCCCTACAACCACATCTCCATGAACGGCCACACGCTAACCTTCAAGGGCGACTGGACGACCGGAAGCTCCGGATGGCTGCGTTTCCGCAAAGGGCCGATGTTCATCGATCCAGGCGTCGTTGTTTTCAACGGCATCCGCTTCTCATGCTGGAACTGGTGCAATCCAAAGGCATGGGCCGACACGGCTATGACCGTGGAAGCGAAAATCCCGTCAATACGCCTCATAAACGGTTCACGCTTCAATTTCGGCGATGTGCGGCTTGCGAACATTGTTTCAGAAGTTGATTGTGAATCTGGAACTTTCATCGGGAACACTGGAGTCGTGAACACGGACTATCCCGGCGAGTTCACCCTAGCAAAACTCGTTGGAGCGCCGACACTCGGCGCCGCCTACCAGAAAGTCACCGTCGGGCACATTGAGGCCCGTGCAAGTGACATTCTTTCCGGCGACTGCCTTGTTTCCGAGACAAACCTCGTTTTCGCCACTGGCGCCACGCTAACGGTGAGCGATCCGAACCATGTTCTAGTGGCGGGGACGACCTACACCGTTGCGACGGCCGTCAGGGGGTTCGTCGGCGAAGTTGTGCCGTCTTCTGACGCGGCAAACCCGCTTAGAGTTTATTCCGTCACTACGAATGCGACCGCGATGACAGTTTCCTTCACGGAGCCAGCGCTTGCGGACGACGAAACCGCGATATTCGTTCCAGCGGGGGAGACCTATTCCTGGACGACGGCAACAAACGGCATGTCTGCCGGTGCATTCGCAGGCCGCAAGATCGTGAAGTTCGGCACCGGAACGCTAAAGCCGCAGGGTGGAGTCTCCACCTCCGGCGCGACGGCTCTCGTTGTGGCTCAGGGCGTCGCGGAACTTGACACCGCGGCTGACGCGCCAACGAATATCATTGTCCGTTCCGGCGCGACGCTTCAGCTCAATGCAAGCATCCAGACATTCGGTTCGTCTGCGGAACACCCGCTCCATGTGACCGCCGAAGGCGAAGGTTTCGGAGATTTCGGAGCGGTTCACTTTGCAGTGGCGACTGCGGCGGCGAATCAATGGGCCAACTGGACACTGACCGGGGACACGGTTTTCACATTCGCGGCGAACGTCAACTTCAGCGCCAGCACTCTGGGCTGGACTGCCAACACGTGGAATCGGTTTGAGTGCGGCGGCCATTCACTTGTATTCCGCAGTGCCGCATCCTCGAAATACATTCGATTCCGCTCCGGCCCGACGTTTATCGACCCAGGCGAAATCACCCTTGACGGCGTTAGCCTCTCTATGTATGCCTATTCCTCTGTCGTTGTCAGGGATGCAAACGGCTCAGGCACGACCGCGCCCGCGCTGAAGCTGCGAAATGGTGCCTTCGCTAACTTCGCAAACGGTGCCGTAAACGCAGACGTTCCAGAGCCGAAGGACGTCCCTCTGCTCTTCGACGTAATCGACTGCGAAGCCGGAACCGGTTTCAAAAAACTTGGCGAATCAAGCGACACGGCCGGCGCGATCACTATTGCCACGCTCGTCGGCTGCCCGACCGTTTCCGCCGACCAGGCGCTCACGGTGCGCGACGAGTTCCGCGTCCGCAAGACGGATCTGCTAACACAGCCACCACCTTACCTTGATTCTGCATCGGCGCTGTCTTTCGCAAATGGCTGCTCAATGTCTATCGACGATGCCGATGGCATCCCATTTGACGAAGCCGGCATAATCGTCGCCCGTGCCATGCAAGGAGCGCTGTCAGGACGCCCGAAGGCCGGACGCGAAGCGGCCTTTGCCGTGGAGGCAGGCGGCGATGCAACGCACGAATGGATTTCGCTCGTGAAGAAGAACGAGGCAACTTTTCTCGTTTTCCGTTGATTTCGGAAATCGCATGACCAAGCCCATTCTGGCCGCCGCCATTCTTGCGGCGATTCCGCCCGCAGTCCAGACTGCGGGCGGGACATCAAATTACATCGTCAGCGCCGGGTTGAACTGGATTCCCGTGGAGGAACGACGCGACATCATTGCGGGGAGCGCCCTCGATTTTTCCGATATGGGACTTCAAGACGCCCCTTCCGGGAAGCATGGTTGGCTAAAGGCGCGCGGCGGCCACTTTGAATTCGAGGACCGACCTGGCGATCCAATCCGCTTCTGCGGCGGGAACATCTGCCAGACGGCATGCTTCCCAGACCACGAGCTTGCAGACTTACTTGCGGTGCGTTTCCGTCGCCTCGGCTGGAATGCCATCCGCGTCCACCACCACGACGGCGCGTGGACAGGGGCAAATATCGACCGCCTGGACTATTTCATTGCCAAGTGCATTGAAAACGGCCTTTACATCACAACGGACCTCTATGTGTCGCGGCAAGTTGCCTGGCGTGAGATTGGAATAAACCGCGAGGGAACTGTTCCTGGGTCAGTGTTCAAGGCTCTCTGCGCCGTTTACGAACCGGCTTTTGAAAACTGGGCGCAATTCGCACGTGCGTTTCTCGGACATGTCAACCCCTACACGGGCCGACGCTACGCCGACGAACCGGCGATGCCGCTATTGTCGATGGTGAACGAGGGCATCTGGTATCAGGGCTGGCGCGAAGTGCGTTCCGACCCGCGTGTAATGGCATCATGGCGCGAGTGGCTTACGGCGAGGCGGGCGGATAATCCGTCATTCTGTCCTGACGCCGATGCCAGCATGCCACCCGAAAACTTCTGGGACGACCGAACTTCCGCAGCCGTAGCCTGGTGGATTGGCGACCTAGAGGCGCAGATGTTCGCCAAGATGCGGGCCGCCGTTCGAGCCACCGGATGCCGCGCCCTCCTGACGAACTACAATTGCGGGCCACACTTCACGGCCGTCCAGCGCGCTTCGGCTGAATACGACTACATTGACGACCACTTCTATGTCGATCATCCCAAATTCCCCGAAAGGCAATGGGCGGTGCCGAGCGAATGCCAAAATCGCAACTTCGTGTTCCAAGGCGAGCCGATGCCGCCATCCGAGCAGGCTTTTGCCCGCATGGCGACAAAGCCATTCACGGTGTCGGAGTGGAACTTCTGCGGGCCGGGGCGTTTCCGTTCTGCGGGCGGACTCCTGACTGGCGCAATGGCCGCACTTCAGGGATGGGGAGGCATCTGGCGCTTCGCCTACTCGCACCATGTCGAGCACGTTGCCGACACCGCCTCGCGCCGACCGGGATTTCTTGACTTGGCTTCCGACCCATTGGCACTTGCTTCCGAACGTGTCGCGATATGCCTGTTCCTACGTGGAGACATGGAGCCGCTTCCTCGCGAAAGGGGCCTGGCACTTTGGGCTACGCGGGAAAGCGTCCGCAAGCAAGGCAAGGCGCTTTCTGCCGCGCCACCATGGCGGGACTGCGCCTGGGCGACATGTGTCGCCACATGCCTGTCGCCATCCGAGACCGCAGGGAACGCCGTATTGCGGCGAGAAGAGGCGGAAACGGAAGAACCTCCGTTCACGGCAGTCGTTTCGCATAAAGACAAAACCCCTTTTGAAAATGCCCTAAAACTCGACCGTGAACGAGGGGCCTTCACGGTCGTGACGCCCCGCACATGCGGTGGCTTCGCCGAAAGCGGAACAATCGAGGCAGGGCCTCTAACAGCCAGTCTTTCGTCGGCATCGCCGGCAGCAATTTGGGCATCTTCCCTTGACGGCAAGCCACTTGCCGAATCGCAGCGTATTCTAGTCACGCACATCACCGACGTCCAGGGCGATGGCGCGGTCTTTGATGACGAGACATTCAGCATCATGCGCAAATGGGGGACCCGCCCGCTCATGCGCAATGGTGTGGCTGAAGTGGAATTGAAAAATACTAACAAATCCATCTGCGTATTTGCACTCTCCCCTGCTGGAGAACGCCGTCGCCAGGTTCCCGCGTCATGGGATCCAGCCACAGAAACCATTCGTTTTATAGCCAATGTGGCGGCAGATCCAAACAACGCGACATTCCTTTATGAAATTGCTTTAATGAATGAATAGCGAATGTTGCAAAATGAAAGCTGATGATTTCACGGTTGAATTGCGCGAACTTGGCGGGGATTGGCGCAAAGCGCAGGTTGAACGCCTGATTGTCGGCGCGGGCTTGCCGCAGAAGCCATTCCCTCCAGATCTCTTTGCCGAATTCGATGGCATTGAGTCTGGTGTCCGGATGGAACGCGCCTCCCTCTGCGAATTCTTCTGGGAACGCCCCGTTGAGGTGCGTGTAACCGCACCGGGGTTTCAAGGCAATCTCGGCCTGTCCGCCCGCAGGGACATCCCCGTTGAACGCCCCTCGCCAGGCTGCATCACATTCATGCTCAATGGCCCGGAAATGGCCCTTGTCCGCCAGGGCGACGACTACGTGCGCGGCCTTTCGCTGCTCGCGCGGCCCGCTCCGATGCGCACTGAAGGCGCATCTTTCAGTCACACAATCCGTTTCGGTTCCGGTCGGCACACCGCCGACAACAGCGCGCTTATCCGCCGCGACGCATTTGGCGCACCAGCTGTTGAAATAACCGATGACGACACGATTGTCGTGATTGAAAAAGGCGCAAGCGTGGAAGCGGCTTTCGACATACGCGGAGCGAAGCACGTGGAGATTTGCGGCGGCGGGCGAATCGACCTCACGCGCCGCCTCCCGCATTTCGAGAGCGGGTTCACCGACGAAGCCCTTTGGGGCGCTTTCCGCAATGGGGCGCTTCCGGCCGTTTACATCCACGCCGGCGCCGAAGACGTGACCGTGCGCGACATCACGATGCTCTGCGACTTCCGAGGCGTTTGCACCCGAAATGCCAGCCGCGTCCTGCTGCGCGACCTTGGCATCTTCACGGCAACCACGAACGCCGACGGAGTCAACCTGGTCGCCACGGAGGATGTCACGGCCGAATCGCTGCTCATCCGTTCGCAGGACGACTGCTTCTGCGCCTACAACAACTGTGACTCCATCCCCTGGCTCTGGGACGAGGGCTTTTCGCCGCGCCCCATGCGCTGCGTGACACTCCGCGACTCCCTCATCGCCTCCAACTGCCGCGCATTTGTCTTTGGCGGCCATGGCATCTCCGGGACTCGCGGCGAGCCGAATGTCCTTGACGGATTCGAGGTTTCAAACTGCCGCGTATTGGGGAACGTCAGGCCCTGCGACGGCTCCGGCGAGGGATTGGAGCACCAGAAATACTGGGGCGGCATTTTCCGGATACTGTCGCAGAGTGACGAATTGGTGCGCGACCTGCGCTTCCACGACATCGTTGTGGAATGGGTGCCAGGCTACTTTGGCCCGGCCTACCATGTCTGCGTCCGTTCCAAAGACCAGGTCTCCTATCAGGAGAAAACTGGCGGGTGGAAAATCGAAGCCCTCACTTTCGAGCGTATCGAATTCCGCAATGTCCCGCCACCAGAGCGGCATGTCCCCGACATTTTCGCGGCTCCTCCAGATGACGGCACAGGCATTGGCATCCATCAACTGTCATTGCCATAGGGAGCATTAACAGACATTCCAGCCCCCGCGTCCACAGCATACCCTATTGTTGCGCCCCGCGCAGTGTTGTGGTATGATGGTTGGTGTCATAGGAAGAGAGGGAAGGAAGTAAAATGGGAAGTGCAGTTTTGCAAGAAGCTGGAGACAAAGCTTTCGTAGGGTTCTCGCCAGCGCAATACGAGCTGGTGAATATGGTTTCGTGCTTGAGGGACGACAAGGATGTCGCCGCCTTCAAGTCCGTCCTTGTCCAATTCCTTGATTCTCGCCTTCAAGACGAAATCGACAGCCTTTGTGCAGATGGAAAGTTGTCCGATGAACAGATTGAAGGTTTTGCGAAAAGCCATTACCGCACCCCTTACGGAGGTTCGCGGTGAGGCGAAGCATAGTTCTCGACACGAACTGTCTTCTCGCTTCAATATCGAGAAGAAGCCGCTACCATCGCGTATGGGAGAGTTTCGTGGCAGGAGAATACGACCTATGCGTCACCACTGAAATACTCACTGAATATGAGGAAATCATCGGCCGCCTTATCTCGCCATTTGCTGCGAAACTGGTTGTAGAGGCGATTCTTCGCGCCCCCAATACCCGACGTATAGAAGCAAGTTTTAGGTTTGGGCTGATTACTGCCGATCCAGATGACAACAAGTTCGTCGATTGCGCCATTGTGGCCAATGCTGAATTTGTCGTAACAAACGATGCTCACTTCGCCGTTCTTGCCGAGATTCCATTCCCTCGCGTCATTGTGTTGAACCTTGACGAATTTCTGTCCGTGCTGACTTGATGCTTCGCACAGTGCGGGAGTGCATAAACGGACACACCGTCTGGAACAGCCTTTCTCCGCCTCTTCGTGTTAGGCACTCGTCCAATGCCGTATGCGGATTTGCGAATAATGGTATAATTACATTTTATGAAAAAGGGAGAAGTTTCAAAGGAGGTCGCCGTGCTCAAGGCGATCTCCTCGGCAATCGTGCGCGAGCGCAACGTCCAGCATCTGCTGAACGAGATCATTGAAATCCTCGACCACGAGATGGGGATGATTCGCGGGACTATCACCCTCCTTGAGGGCGACGAACTCCGCATCGAGGCGTCGGCGCGCATGCTCAACGCCGAGGAGCGCGCCCTTGGCCGATACAGGATTGGCGAAGGCATCACGGGGCGCGTCGCGAAGACCGGCGTCCCGGAGGTGGTTCTCGACGTTCGCAAGGACAAGCGCTTCCTCAACAAGACACGCTCGCGCCGCGTCGATGAGGCCGTTTCCTTCATCTGCGTCCCGCTTGTCCACCTGGGGCAGGTGATCGGCACTCTTTCTGTTGACAGGAAAATCGAGGGCGCGTCAAACTCGCTCGATAGCGACCTGGCGCTTCTTGAAACCGTCGCCAACATCACTGCCGACGCGGCGGCGGTCTGCCGCGAGGAATGCGCGGAGCGCGAGCTCCTCAAGGACGAGAACCGCAGGCTTCGCGGCTCGGTCTCCGCCAACCCCGGCGAACTGATTGGCCAGTGCCGCGAGATGCGCGCCGTTTACGAGCAGATCAGGCAGGTGGCGCCAACCGGGGCGACCGTCCTCATCCGCGGCGCAAGCGGAACGGGCAAGGAACTTGTCGCCGCCGCCATTCACCGTCTCTCGTCGCGCAAGGACAAGCCCTTCGTCGTCCTCAACTGCGCGGCGCTTCCTGAGGCGCTTGTGGAATCGGAGCTCTTCGGCCATGAGAAGGGCGCCTTCACCGATGCGCGCGAGCGGCGCATAGGCAGGGCCGAGGCGGCAGACGGCGGAACGCTCTTCCTCGACGAAATCGGCGACCTTCCCGTATCGACGCAGGTGAAGCTCCTGCGCCTTCTCCAGAACCGCACCTTCTCGCGAGTCGGCTCCAACGCGGAAATCCGATCCGATGTCCGCTTCATCGCCGCCACGAGCCGCAACCTCGAAGACCTCATGGCCAGGAAGGCCTTCCGCGAAGACCTCTACTACCGGCTGTCCGTCTTCCCGATCACGCTGCCGGACCTCTCGCGCCGCCAGGACGACATCGTCCTGCTCGCCCAGCACTTCCTCAACAGGATCAGCGACAAATACGGCAAGAATGTGACGAGGATGTCGCCGCCTGTGGTGAACGCGCTCCTCTCCTACAAGTGGCCGGGGAATGTCCGCGAGCTTGAGAACTGCATGGAGCGCGCCGTCCTCACGGCGCGCGACGACTGCATCCGCACCTTTGACCTTCCTGCGGCATTGCAGTCGCAGGGCTTTGAGGACGACCCGTTCACGCCGGACAAGCCGATGACGCTGGACGAGCGCCTTGCCGCCGTTGAGCGGCGCATCCTCGAGGATGCGCTTGCGCGCCATGGCGGCAACCGCTCTGCTGCCGGCAGGGAGCTTGGCGTCTCCCCGCGCATGATGAACTACCGCCTCTCAAAGGCCGGCATCCACTAGGGAAGAAATCCACTCGAGGTCTGGCTCAAGTTCCCAGAAGGTCTTGCCGTCTATGAGCGGAAACCTGTCCTGGCGCAAGACCTGAAAGCGCCATGTCTAGACTCTCTTCGCTCCACCAGATAAGGGTTGGTATTACAGGGATGCCCAATTTCTCCAAGTGGTATCCAATCAGTCGGGATCGATACAGATTCCACCTGCATATCTCCTCGCCGGAATCACAGAACGTCGAGTAGTCTGGCGTTAGCGACCCCATGCGCCTTAGTCCAATCAGGCTTTCACCTTCTGTCATCTCCGGCCTCCTTTCTCGCGTCAGCGAAGAACGGCGGATCCCACGACATCAAGTCTTCGGAACGGTCAATGATATTTTTACCGCCAAACATTGTAGCGTTCAGGAACTCATCCTCGCTACTGAACTCCCAGCGCGGAAAGTTTCCAGTTGCCTCGTCCTCGCCCAGGCAAAGGCCGTATTTATGCGGCCCTTCTGGGAAAAGGAAGTAATATGTGCCATCCAGGTAGAACCAAATATGGCCATAATCCACGAGATATGAGAGCCAGTCAGCGTATGTGTGAAGGTCCTCTGTTCGATAGAGTTCGGGGCGGTTGCTACTTTCCTTCATTATGTTTCCTCCAGATTTTCTCGATGATGGAGACAAGGCGGCTCGCCGATGCCACGCCGTCAGGAGTGATAGCACATGCTGAAGAACTCGACCAGCGCCGCGCGGATTTCCTCGCCGAAGACGTAGCCGACGATCTCGTCGCCCCAGCGCTTCATCACGCCGGATTCCGATACGATGATGCCGGAGTCGTCCCCGCCGAGTTCGCCGCCGACCACCTTGTCGCCGCCGCCGTCCCGCTCCACCTTGAACCGCAGAAGCTGCGTTCCCTCGAACCGCTCGCCAAGGTCTTTGCCTTCCGCGACATCCCGTTCAATGCCCTCGCCGACAAAACGGCAATGCTCTCTGACTTCTTCAATGGTATTCATGGCATGAGTCCTTTCGGGTTAGTTATCATGGAAGCGGATTCTCGCATAACGGCCGAGTTGTTCCGCCTCCTTTCGCCGCATGACCGCTTCCATGTAGGCGTAGTCTGGCTGGCCGTCAGCGTTGGCAGGAAGAAGAAGAAACTGCCTCCTCATG
>JAEEGH010025587.1_pt1 | contig 11828 bp, 10 predicted proteins | sample 9134181 | NCBI WGS metagenome assembly JAEEGH01 (sample SAMN16246544, study PRJNA631951) | gut metagenome | biome: gut microbiome; feature: rumen; material: DP-attached | host: Bos | place: Iran: Karaj | collected 2018-10
GGTGAGCCGAATCCTCGACTACCAAAGGAAGAAGACCACACAGAAAGTCAACCTTTACGAGAAGGTGCAAATTCCTGGCTACAACGAAGCCATACGCAAGATCAAGCGATACATGGAAGACGAGGAGAACCTCTCCAAGGCTTCCCAGAAAATCGTGAAAAACAAACACATAGCAGAAGAGGAGGCAGAACATGGTAACTGAAATGACGAAATATGATTTCATCCTCATGAGCGGCGACGCTGATGCTTTCTTGGAGAAACTGCAATCGGTGGGCGTGGTTGACATCACCCGCTCGCTGAAGCCCATCGACGAGAAATCGGAGAAGCTTTCCTCCCAGGCGGAGATATACCGTAAGGCTATTGCCGCCTTGAAAGAGGTGGAGCCTGCCGAGTTCGCCGAAAAGACCTACGGTGACCTCGCTGTGAATGTGCTGGATACCATCAAAGAGAAAGAAGCATCCCTGAACCAGGTGGCGCAACTTGAAAAAGACCTTGAGGAGAGCCTGCCCTGGGGCAGCTTCGACGTGAAAGGTCTCAGCCGCCTCGCCGACATGGGACTGAAGCTCCATTTCTACAAGGCGAAGGCCATCGACCCCGTGTGGAGAGAGCAATATGCCTTGAGCGAGATTTCCAACGACGGCGTCAGCACCTATTTCGTGGTGGTATCAGACAGCGAAGACTACGACTTCCCGTTGAAGGAGCTTCCCGCTCCTGACAGAGACGCTGATGCCATAAAGAAGGAGATTGCCTCCTTGAAAGAAGATATCGAACAGAAAGACAAACATTTGGCTGAGCTGAAGTGCCATGAGTCCGACCTCAGGAAGGAAATGGACAAGATAACGTCGAAGCTCGACCTGCATTTGGCTAATATGGCAGGGGAGAAGGCCGCTGAAGACTATATCACTGTGTTCGAGGGTTTTGCGCCCGCTGAGAACGAGCCTGCCCTTAGGGAGCTGCTTGATAAAGAAGGTGTCCTCTATCTGGAAGACAAAGCCAAAGTGGATGACAATCCTCCCATCAAGTTGAAAAACAACAAGTTCGTCTCGATGTTCGAGCTTTTGACCGACATGTATGGACGACCCAAATACGATGAGTTTGACCCGACGGTGTTTATCTCCATCTTCTTTATGCTCTTCTTCGCCTTCTGCATGGGCGATGCGGGATATGGCCTTGTGCTTATTATTGCAAGCCTTGCTTTGAAGAAGGTATTGGGCAAGATAGCGCCTTTGGGCATCACCTTGGGCATCGCCACCACGGTGATTGGACTGCTGTTCCACACTTTCTTCTCCGTGGATATGCTCACGTGGAGTTGGCTTCCCGAAGGTGTGAAGAAGTGCATGTTGCCTGCAACGATAGCGGGCTTCGACGGCACCATGGTCTTGGCCATCATCGTCGGTATCGTGCATATCTGTCTTGCCATGATTGTGAAGACCTACCAAAGCACGAAGGTGAAAGGCTTCGCTAACTCTTTGAGTACGTGGGGCTGGACCTTGCTCATCGTGGGTGGTGTCATCATTGGCGGCCTTGCTCTTATGGGTGTCATGGACAAGGCAGTGACCAAATGGGTCATCATTGGCATCGGCGTGCTGTCGGCCTTGGGCATCTTCTTCCTCAACGACCTGCATCGCAACCCGTTGCTGAACTTCGGCTCAGGGTTATGGGAGACTTACAACACGGCCACGGGGCTGCTCGGCGATGTGCTGAGTTACCTGCGTCTGTATGCTTTGGGCTTGGCGGGTGCCAAACTCGGTGAGGCTTTCAATGCTATCGGCGTGCAGGCTTTGGGTGATGGTGGGGCCGGTTGGATTCCCTTCGTCCTTATCGTGGTGATCGGCCATACCCTGAACGTCGCCATGTGCGTGTTGGGTGCCTTCGTGCATCCGTTGCGACTCAATTTCCTTGAGTTCTTCAAGAACTCAGGCTACGAAGGCTCAGGCCGCAGGTATAAACCTTTACAATCTTAATTTGAAATCAACAATTAAACAAATCAACAAATAAACAATTAAACGTCATGTTAGCAACAATTTTAGGTTATCTCGGTTTAGGCCTTGTGTTGGCCTTGGCAGGTATCGGAAGTTCAATTGGCACTTCGACGGCGGGCAACGCTGCCGAGGGCGGCCTCAAGAAACGTCCCGAGGCATCGGGTAATTTCATGGTGTTGTCGGCACTGCCGGCTACCCAAGGTATCTATGGCTTCGTGGCTTTCTTCATGCTGCTGAGCAAGTTGAAGGCTGACCCGACGCAAGGTCTCATCATCTTCGGAGTGGGTCTCTGTGTGGGTCTGGTCTGCATGATCTCCGCCATCCGTCAAGGTCAGGTTTGCGCCAACGGTATCGTCGGCGTCAGCCAGGGCCACAATGTGTTCACCAACACCTTGATCTACGCTGCTCTTCCTGAGTTCTACGCAATCTTGGGTTTGGTCGGCGCTCTCATGGTTTAATCCGCATTATAGTACGACAATGATGAGTTCTACGGTCGCACCGTTGGAAGATAATAAACTTCAAAACGATTTATGATGTAGAGCCGCCAATTGGCGGCTCTATATGTTTTATATATTTTCTATAATAGATTTTCTATAATTGAAAAAGTTTTGTATCTTTGCCGGAAAATTGAAGTGCTATACTCACGCTACAAGAGATCTTCAGCTATCTGGAAAAGGCCGACAAACCTTGCATCTTCGCCATCGATGAGTTTCAGCAGATCACCCATTATCCCGAGAAGAACGTGGAAGCGCTGCTCCGCACTTATATCCAGCGCATGAACAACTGCCTGTTCATCTTCGCCGGCAGCAACCGGCATATCCTCGAAAGCATGTTCAACTCCACCGCGAGACCCTTCTACAACAGCACGGAGCAATTCCATCTGGAGCGGATACCCATGGATGAAGTGCTGGAGGCACGGAGCAGTTCCTTCTCAAACATCATGAACAAGCTCAACTTCAAGCAAAAGGAGACGCTTGTCGCCATTGCCAAAGAAGGCAAAGCCAGCGGTGTGACTTCAGTGGCTTTTGTCAAGAAGCATGCTCTTTCGTCGGCCAGTTCGGTACAATACGCCATAACCACCCTGTTGGAGGACCAACTACTGACCTACGAAGATGACGGAAAGACGAAAGTCTATTCCGTCGCCGACCGCTTTTTAGGATATTGGATTAGGAAAAACTACTAAATTTAAACATCAATAACAATGAAAAAACTTTTCATGGTGCTCGCCGCCACCGTCATCTGCGGCGCATGCCTTTTCTCCTCGTGCAAGAAGGACGAGGACAACAGCCTCAACCTCGAGGAAAAGATTATCGGGAAGTGGATTGCTACTGACAAGAAAGGACAGTCACTGCCAACCAACAAGAAGATCGTTTACACCTTTGTCTCCGCTACTAAAGCTACCGTTAGTTCTTCGTTTACCACACATCCGGAAATAGGGACACATTGGAACGACAAGTTGGATGCGGATGTCACCATTGACGGCAACAAGATGACCCTCAACTATCATCTTGACGAGCACACAACGATCGTGGAAGAGTACATTGTTACCGACATCAGCGGCACGGAGTTCACCGCTAATCACAAGGTAGTTGTTACGAAAGACGGCATCGTGGTGGACAACGACAATCACGTCTTCCGCCTCGTCAAAGTCACCGCCGACTACCGCGCCGCCATCGTCGGCACCTGGCAGGGCCACTGCACCAGCGAGGGCTCGGTCTTCGACGACGGACAGGAGCACCGCTGGCAATATAATGCCGACGGCTCCTACGTCTATTATGCGAAGGACGGCGACAACTGGGTGCCCTACGAGGGCAACACGCTGAACGAGTACTTCGTCGACGGCACCCTGCTCTGCACCCGCTGGATTGACAACGGGCAGGAGAACCGCGAATGGTGGGAAATCACCATCGACGGCACCCGCATGCACTGGACCGCCCTCCGCCAGAACCCCGACGGCACCACCTTCACCGCCACCTTCGAGATGGAGCGGGTGAACTGAACACAAATTACCACAAATTGACCACGAATTATCATAAATGATTAATGGGAAATTAATGGCCAATTAATGGCAATTACATGTTGAAAAGAAAAATAGCAGTAATATGAAACGAATCCTCATGGTGCTCGCCGCCACCCTCATCTGCGGCGCAAGCCTTTTCACCTCGTGCAAGAAAGACGAGGACAACAGCCTCAACCTCGAGGAGAAGATTATCGGGAAGTGGATGGTGGCCGAGCGCGACGGACAGGCGGCGCTGACAAACGAGAAGATGTTGTTCTCTTTCGTTTCAACCACCAAGGGCTACCAAAGTACTTCAATCCAGTCACCTCAGACAGAGACCGAAATATGGGTTCAACAACAGGAAATGGATGTGGTTATAAACGGAAACGAAATGACTATCACCTGCCATCCAGGCGAAAATACAACATCGGTGACTGAGTTTGACTTCATTTCCATCAACGATAGCGAGTTTACTGCAAAACAAAAGTTGACCGTAACGGTTAATGGCAATGTGAGGCATTCCTCTGAACGTCTCGTGCGCTTCGTTAAAGTCACCGCCGACTACCGCCAGGCTATCCTCGGCACCTGGCAGGGCCACTGCACCAGCGAGGGCTCCGTCTTCGACGACGGCCAGGAGCACCGCTGGCAATATAATGCCGACGGCTCCTACGTCTATTATGCGAAGGACGGCGACAACTGGGTGCCCTACGGCGACGACTTCGCCCAGTACTTCGTCGACGGCAACCTCCTCTGCACCCGCTGGCGCAACAGCGGCGAGCAGACCGAGAACCGCGAATGGTGGGAAATCACCATCGACGGCACCCGCATGCACTGGACCGCCCTCCGCCAAAACCCCGACGGCACCACCTTCACCGCCACCTTCGAAATGGAGAAAGTAAATTAAATGGAAGTTAAAATGGGAGTATAATTGGGAGTTAAAAAAAGGAGTTCCTCTCGGTTTTGTCAAAATCCATACATTTATTCCTCTCTGTTTTATCAAAATTCATGCATTTATTCCTCTCTGTTTTGTCAAAAAGTTGTATCTTTGCACCGCGAAACTGACAATAAAAACACGCTGAAATGTATATAGAACGACCGATTGACACATTGCTTCTGGAATGGAAAAACAGCCCTCGGCTCAAGCCGCTTCTGCTCAGAGGAGCGCGACAGGTGGGCAAATCGTGGGCGGTGAAACACCTGGGCGAGACCTTTGAATACTTCATCGAGGTGAACTTCGAGAAGCGTCCGGATATGTTGGAGGTTTTCCAAAAAATACACAATGTTCACGAGCTGGCTGACTCCCTGAGCATGCTCTACAACACTCCCGTGATACCTGGAAAAACCCTGCTGTTCCTCGACGAGATACAAGCCTCGGCCGATGCCATCAAAAGCCTTTGGTCGTTCAAGGAGGACTTCCCTGAGCTCCACGTGGCCGCAGCCGGGTCGCTGCTCGAGTTCGCCCTCAAGGAGCTGCCGTCGTTCGGCGTGGGGCGCATCCGCTCATTGTTCGTCTATCCTTTTTCGTTCGACGAATTTCTTGTGGCCGAAGGAAAAGCCGCTTGGGTGAAGGCCAAACAGGAGGCAACCGCCGAGAAACCCTTGCTCACCACCTTGCACAACGACCTCGTGCAGCACTACCGCACCTTCCTGATGGTGGGCGGCATGCCCGCCAGTGTGGCCGCATGGGTGACCACCCACGACTACCGACAATGCCAAACCGAACTCGACGACATCCAGCTGACCTACTACGACGACTTCCCAAAGTATGCCAAGAAGGTCGACCCCACGCTGCTACGCAACACCTTGCAGAGCGTCGTTATGCAGATTGGCGACAAGTTCACCTATAGTCGTGTGGATGGTGGCTACCGTGCTGAAGATGTGAAAAAGGCGTTGGCGTTGCTTTGCGACGCAGGTATCATCAAGCGCGTCAGTCACACAGCGGCCAACGGGCTTCCACTCGGAGCCGAGGTCAACGACAAATTCCGCAAATATATCTACCTCGACAGCGGCCTGCTGCTGCGCATTCTCGACATGGACCTGGGAGGTGCCCGCCAACTGACCGAGTTGATCATTGCCGGCACCGCCGAAGACCTGGTGAACAAGGGCGGGTTGGCCGAGATGGTGCTGGGATGGGAACTGGTGAAATACAACAACCCCCGTTCGCAGCACGAGCTTTACTATTGGGAGAACACCGCCGAAGGAACACGCTCCGAGGTCGACTACATCATCGCCCGCGACTTGAAGGTGATGCCCATCGAATGCAAGGCCGGTGTCAGCGGCAAGATGAAAAGCCTCTATGAGTTCATGCGGCAGAAACAGTTGACCGATGCCGTCCGTTGCTCATTGGAAAACTTCGGCCAGTTGGAGAATTGCGACAAGAAGGCCGACGGAGCCATGCGTCACGTGAAGATAATACCGTTGTACGCCATCTCCAATTTGTATGACAAAGCCGAATACATGGTCGATTTGTAATAACTTAAAACTATATCAACAATGAAGAAACTTTTCATGGTGCTCGCCGCCACCCTCATCTGCGGCGCATGCCTTTTCACCTCCTGCAAGAAAAATGAAGACCTCAAACTCGAGGAGAAGATTATCGGGAAGTGGGTCACCGCCGACGTCGACGGCCAGCCCCTGCTGACCAACGAGAAGAAGGTCATCACCTTCGTCTCCACCACCAAAGCCTACATCAGCGCGGCGTTCAACGCCAATCCGGAAATTGGGGCGCACTGGCTTAACAAAAAGGAAGTCGCCGTGGCCATCGACGGCAACAAGGTGACCGTCACCAGCCATCCCGACGAGCACACCACCGGCGTGGAGGAGCTCACCGTCACCGCCATCAACGACAGCGAGCTCACGGCCAACCGCAAGCTGACCGCCACCGTTGACGGCAACATTGTGGATACAAAAGAGGAAACCGTCCGCTACGTCAAGCTCACCGCCGACTACACCACCGCCATCCTCGGCCTCTGGGAGTGCCAGGGCATCACCGGCGGCGAGACCAACAATGACGACAACGCCCGCCTCGAGTTCCTGGCCGATGGCACCTACCGCTTCTACCGCCGCAGCGACGCCGGCTTCTGGAGCCTCGTCCCCCGCGAGTGCAACGAGTATTTTGTGGACGGCAACCTCCTCTGCACCCGCTGGCAGGCCGCTGGCGAAGAGATGAGCTATGAATGGTGGGAAATTGCCTCCGTGGAAGAAGGTCAGATGCGATGGACCGCCCTCCGCCAAAACGCCGACGGCACCACCTTCCAGCAGGGCGTCAGCTGGATTACAACCACACCCCGCACCGTTCTCGCCGGCATGGACGTTACCGGCGTTTTGTTGTACAGCAACGTGGCTTACAGCTACTCCTACGATGCTGACCATCGCCTGACGCACATCTACGAGGTCACCCTCAGCGACAACTACGTGGTTCGCGACATCAACTTCGCCTACAGCGATGGCCACATCTCAATCACAGGCATAACGGAAGGTTACAATCTAACCGCCGAATGCGCCCTCGACGCGCAAGGCCGCATGACCGAAATGACCCGCTCCGCCGTATCAACAACAACCGGTTACACCTCGAACCGCACCTTCACCTACACATACGATGCCGACGGACACATGGCTACAACCACCCAAATATCCGACGACGGTGAGCTTACCCATACATTTGTATGGGAAAACGGTGAGCTTGCTTCGGTCTATACCGGTGCTGGTTCAGCTAATGGTGATATGGTGCTTTCTTTCGAGACCAGCGACGCTCCCGCACAAGCCTTGTTTTACCTGATGAAGTATGACGGTGATGTGTCGGAGCTTTGCCATCAAGGATGTTTCGGGACACTTCCCGCTCACATGCCTTCGACGAGGTCGTTGACAGTGTATATGTATGGCAATCCGATTCATACCACCACGTCAGAATACGTTTACACCGTGGAGAATGGCCGTCTTGCCACCTGCCAGGACGAAGGCAGCTCCTACACCTTCCACTGGGGAATGAGGAAGTAATAACCTAAAACATCAACAACAATGAAGAAACTTTTCATGGTGCTCGCCGCCACCGTCATTCTCGGTTCTATGCTGATGACTTCGTGCAGCAAAAACGACATCCAGCCCTACACCGGCGTGCCGCTCGTCATCCTCGACGCCGACATCTGCTCGTCAACCGACGACCTCTTTGCCCTCGAGATGCTCTACCGCTACGAGGAGCAGGGACGGTGCCGTCTGTTGGGCGTGGTGGTGAACCGTGAAGGGGAAGCAAATGCCCGCTTTGCCGACGTGATGGGTACCTATTTCGGTCATGCCGAAGTTCCCATTGCACTTGTTCGCAACGGTGTCAAAAACCCTCCGATTTGGATCGACTACGCCCACGTGGCTGCCACGGTGGACAGCATCGGACACCCGATGTTCGCTTGCAGCATCGACGATTACTCGCAGCTGCCAGATGGATGGCAACTCTATCGTCGCTTACTGGCCGCCCAGCCCGATAATAGTGTGAGTATCGTTTCCACCGGCTTTGTCACCTGCCTGGCGCAGTTGCTGCAATCTGAACCCGACAGCTACTCTCCACTCAACGGTGTGGAGCTTGTTCGACGCAAGGTGAAGTGCATTTACGTGATGGGCGGTGTGTTCGGAGAGGCTGAAGAACCCGATTTCAATTTCGCCCAAAGCATTGACTTCTCCAAGACCTTCTTCCGCCTTTGGCCGCAGGAGGTCGATATGGTGTTCTCGCCTATGGAGGTGGGACAGGATGTCGAGTATACACCCGAACAGGTCATCGCCGATGTCTCATGGACCGACGTGCATCCCATCAAGCAGGTCTATCTACAGTGCAACTGCAACACCGGCCAGCGCATGTGGGACGCGATGTCAGCGATTCATGCTGTGGAAGGGGACAGCCAATTCTCACTCTCCGAGCGTGGCACTGTGCAGCTTACTGACAATGCCGAAACCATCTTCACACCGTCGGCCACCGGCAACTGCCGCTACCAACTGCCCGGCGATGCCGCATGGGCTGCCGCTATGCTGGACCGCATCAGGACATCAACACGCTGCGGTCACTAGCCCTTGAACAGAACAAAACGATTCTCTTCACAATTACAAATGTATTCCGTAGGTCCATTCGATGTAGTCGATGGAATTCAAGTGGATCTTCATGAAGGTCCCAATGAAATGATTTCGTTTTTCACCTAAGTAAAACTTGTAGCCGACGCGTTCGTAATAGGGCGTGTAAAACTCGGGGAGAAGTTTTGATCCGTGAAATAGGTAGTAGGCCGCTCCAGCACAAAATGCAAAGCGCCCAAAAAGGACTTCAAAGTCCGCAGAGGCAGCCAGATGGGTTGAGTTCCAGAAACTATATGGCTCGTTGGCAAGTTGATGACAATAACGGGTTTCGCCAGTCCATAATAGATCTATGGCGACATCCCAGCGGAAACGCGGATGGAACTGTCTTGAAAAGCCGAAACGCAAGGTGTTGCCAATGAAAAATGGAGTCTCGTTAGGTAGCTGACCCTCCAAGCGGGTGTAGGTCTGAAGCCATCCGATGCCTTCCGAAATCATAAAATTATTCTTCTTTTTGAAGGGCTGGTTGTCAGGTTGAATGATCTCTGTTTGTCCGTTGGGATGATAGCGTAGCGCCAACCTCAGGAAATGGCTGTTGATGCCATTGTCCGGAAGGAAGGTGGCACCGTTGGAGGAATGGTAGTACCCGTATCGGATGGCGGCATCCAACTGGTCGCTAAGGCGGATGGTTGGACCCAAGTCAAAGCTGACGTGGAAGTTCAAGGCGGAGCCCAACATCTCGTTGCCATGACGCGTCCAAAGGTCGGCACCAAAGATGATGTCGAAGTCAAACGACCAGCGCTTCCCCTTATAGATATGTTCGTCCACGAAATAAGCCAAAGAAAAGCACTCACCGATGGGACCGTATTGGTTGCCTTCGTGAGTGTAATAGATGACGCTGTCAAGGGTGTTGTGGGTGTATCCAATGAGTAGACCTTGATGGCCTTGCCCTATGCGCAGATCGAATCCATAATGGTGATAATTGGCGATGTATTTATGCTTTTCGCTAAACGGAGTGTAATGCCCAAGGTCGAAGCCGGGCTCAAAGTAGAATGATTGGCCTAAGCAAATCGAAGAAAAGCCCAAAGCCCATAGCAAGAGCAAGAAACAACGCCCCTTCATAAACCTCTCATCTCTCACCTTTCACCTCTCACCTCACTTCTTGCTCCAAGTCGTGCCTTCCTTGCCGTCCTTGAGGACGATGTCGTACTTGGCCAGCTCGTCGCGGATGAGGTCGGAGGTAGCCCAATCCTTCTTGGCGCGGGCTTCTTTACGGATGTCGATGATGGTCTGCATGAGGCCTTCCACCAGGTCTCCATTGCCTTCGGCGGCGCTGCTGTCGACCAAGCCGAGGATGTCGAACACGAAGTCATTCAAGGTCTTATTCAAAAGCTCCAGCTCCTTGGCGTTGATCTGTGCCTTGCCGTCCTTGATGGTATTGATGATGCGCACTAGTTCAAAGAGGTTGGCGATGACGATGGGGCTGTTGAAGTCGTCGTTCATGGCGTCGTAGCAGGCATCAACGATCTTCTGGATATCGAGGTCGGCGGCGCCTTCCGTGGCTTTCAAGTCCTTGGCGGTCTTCACGCCTTCCATCAGGCGGTTGTAGCCCTTCTCAGCGGCTTGCAGGGCTTCGTTGGAGAAGTCCAAAGTGCTGCGGTAGTGGGCTTGCAGGATGAAGAAGCGGATGGTCATGGGGCTGTAGGGCTGAGCGATCATCTCTTCGCCCTTGGCGTTGATGTGGCTGCCGTTGAAGAACTCGTCGAGGGTGATGAAGTTACCTAACGACTTGCCCATCTTCTGTCCGCCGATGGTGATCATGTTGTTATGCATCCAATAGGTGACAGGCTGTTTGCCGTTGGCGGCCACGCTTTGGGCAATCTCCGACTCGTGGTGGGGGAACATGAGGTCCATGCCGCCACCGTGGATGTCGAAAGTCTCGCCGAGGTACTTGCAGCCCATCGCCGAGCATTCCATATGCCAGCCTGGGAAGCCGTCGCTCCAAGGTGAAGGCCAGCGCATGATGTGCTTGGGCTCAGCCTTCTTCCACAAAGCGAAGTCGACGGGGTTGTGCTTTTCTTCCTGACCGCTCAGCTCACGGGTGGTGTTGAGCATCTCCTCGAAGTTGCGGCCTGAGAGGATGCCGTAGGGGTGCTCGCGGTTGTATTTCTCAATGTCGAAATACACTGAGCCATTCTCCACGTAGGCGTAGCCGTGATCCAAGATCTTCTGCACCATGGCGATCTGCTCGATGATATGTCCTGAGGCATGCGGCTCGATGGACGGACGCAACACGTTGAGCTTGTCCATGGCGGCATGGTAGCGGTTGGTGTAGTACTGTGCCACTTCCATCGGCTCGAGGTTCTCGAGACGTGCTTTCTTGGCGATCTTGTCCTCGCCTTCGTCAGCATCATGTTCAAGATGACCCACGTCAGTGATGTTGCGCACATAACGGACCTTGTAGCCCAGATGTTTCAGATAACGGAACACCAAGTCAAAGGTGATGGCTGGTCTGGCGTGACCCAGATGCGCGTCGCCATAGACGGTGGGACCGCATACGTACATGCCCACATGTGGAGCATTCAAGGGTTTGAAAGGCTGTTTGCAGCGCGAAAGGCTGTTATAGATGTATAAGGCGTTTTCCATGATGCGAAGTTGTATTAAAAAAACCGTGCAAAGATAAACAATTTATCAATGCTTTTCGTACCTTTGCGGCCAAAGATTCAACTTTAAAACATTTATACAATGTACACGAACTTTCAAGAATATCTGAAGAAGGAATTGGCTCAGATTGAAGC
>JAEEGH010025590.1_pt1 | contig 11828 bp, 8 predicted proteins | sample 9134181 | NCBI WGS metagenome assembly JAEEGH01 (sample SAMN16246544, study PRJNA631951) | gut metagenome | biome: gut microbiome; feature: rumen; material: DP-attached | host: Bos | place: Iran: Karaj | collected 2018-10
TCAGGGAGCTCATCAAATGTGGAGTAGATAACTTCTACGTTAGGTCCTTCGATAGACTCTTTGATATCCGTAACCTCCTCAGGTCTTTCATCAATAAGAAGAATGATGATGTGCATGTCAGGGAAGTTTCTCTTGATTGACTTTGCAACATCCTTAAGGAGTGTTGTCTTACCTGCTTTTGGAGGAGATACGATCATTCCACGCTGGCCTTTACCGATAGGATCGATAAGGTCCATGATTCTCATGGAAACAGGAGCACCCGGATATTCAAGTCCGAGCTTCTGGTCAGGGAAGATAGGAGTCATCTTTTGGAATGAGTATCTTCTTATGGATTCTTCAGGTGTATAACCGTTGATTGTATCAAGCTGAACAAGTGCTGCGAATTTATCTGTTGTATTCTTCTTGGCTGCTGAACCTGAAAGAATATCACCTGTTCTAAGACCATATTTACGGATCATTGCAGGAGCGATATAAATGTCGTTCTCGCCTGGGAGATAATTCTCACTTCTGATAAATCCAAAACCATCAGACATGATCTCGATGATGCCGCCTACAGGCATTGGCTCTGAAATGAACTCTGCATCTTTTGGAGCTTCAGCTTCAGTGGCCGGAGCCTCTTTCTTAGGCGCCTGCTTACGGAAATCCTGAGGAGCTTTAGCTTTATGCTGATCTCCCTGAGAAGGAGATTTGTGCTGGTCTCCCTGTGCAGGAGCTTTGCGCTGCTCGGACTGTGATGCGTTTCCTGACACCTGGATTATGTGACGGGGTTTGCGTGGCTGATCCTTCTTTTCGCCTTTTTTGAAATCTTTGGAATCAGAATCTTTCTTGGAATCGGAATCATTCGTGGAAACAGATTCGTTTTTTGATTCAGACTCTTTTTTTGAAGTTTCTTTGTTAGCGTTAGATACTTTTTTAGAACCGGTATCTTTTTTAGTTTCGTTGCCTTTCTTGACTGCTGTAGTCTTCTTTGCTGTAGAAGCTTTCTTTGCTTCTGATGCTTTTTCCTGCTCATCAAGTTCACAAAGGCTGTCGATAAGCTCGGCTTTCTTAACACCTGTGACTCTCTTGATACCGCGGGCTTTCGCAATGTCTTTCAAAGAAGTCAGACTTAGCGTTTCGTATTTTTCTCTCATAAAATATCCTTTTGGTATATAAAATTAATAGTAATAATTAGTAAGTTTACTTACGAATAAGCATTTAATTCTTGTATTCGTACAAAGGGGAATCTCGCAGAATTTGCATGAATTTCTTTGCATGAATAAAAATAGCAAAATAAAACGGTGATGTCAAGCATCACCGCCTTGTTTTTTTCTTGAGATGTTTAAGATGAATGTTGAAAAATCAGCATTTAGGGGTATCAGACCAGCCTTGGAAATGTGTCTTAATCAAGCTTTGAATAATCAAAAGAAAGAATATTATCTATCATCAAAGCATAGCTTTTATTGGTGGTCAGATTTTTTGCATCAGCAATTCCTACCAGGTTACCTCTCATGTCAATTACAGCTGTTCCGCTCATTCCATCCTGAAGTGCGAGAGTGGCTGTAAGATAGATAGAAGCGTCCTTGTTTTCCGGTATCGTATCGTTGATCTTGAGAAGAGTCATAGGAGTAATGAGATCTTTGCCGGTATGCTTATAGTTAGTTGCGATTCCAAGAAGCTGGGCTCCTTCAGGAATCTGCGAATAAATGTTCGGGTTGACTGATATTTCTCTAAGTCTTGTAAGGATTCGCATTGGTATATAGTCTGTACTGAGTCTGAACAGACATAATTCGTTCTCGGTTGAAAGTCTGGTGTATTTGATGGCATCGCTGAAGGTGATACGTGTTCCATCATACAGCCAAAGCTCGTTGTTGCCTTCTCTCATGCGGTCAAGAACATGTGCTACTGAAATGAAATAGATATAATCAGGAGTTATATCATAGATCACGCCTGATCCGGACCAGCCATTTGGAGAGTCTTCAGAATCTGCATGGAAGAGCTCTATAAGAGATGGCTTTACAAGCTGCTGTGCAAGTGTGAAGTTCTCGGAAGAGAGCGGCTTATAATTAAAGTACCCGGTCTTGCAAAGGGTCTCAAGTGATGATTCTGAAGTATAGGCATCAGCAACAGCAGTTGAAGTTTCGAGTGATGATGCGAAGGTATCATCAGCAAAAGCGACGGATTCAGCGAACGTAAGAACGCTTGCTTCATCATAGCTGTCATCAGGCATCATGTATGTCAGAAGAATACCTGCATAACTTGACGAATGTGACAGCACCATGAGGTAACCACTGTATTTGCGACCTTCAATGATCTCTGTTACTTTTGCTCTTAAAAGATTGCTGAGACCGTCTTCTGAAGTGAAGCATTCAACCTGATCTGATGTAAAGTACTGCGATGGAGTCAGGAATGAAGAGAATGAATCGATGTTGTACAGCGAAGGACTCTGAACCAGCTGTGCTTCAGAAACACACATAATGTATGCATCGTCATTGCCTTCGATCATTACGGTATCTGATGTGGTTCCGAAAGTCCCTACAAAATCTTCATTCCCATAAAAAGAGAAGCACAGGGAATGTCCGTTATGCATTTTAACATTGGCGATATGATAAGATGTCTGACCGTTTGCATAGGTCTGAAGCCCCATGAGCGCATTGGAATAGCCCTGAGCATAGTATGTAGAATATGTATGTGTGGAATTTATATCAGGATTTTCGGAAGTTGCAAAAACGCCATACGTTCCCGAAGTAGTTGTTGTTGTCTTGTTTTTACTGTCTGCATATGCTGTTAATGATACTGGTGTATGAAAAAAAGTTGATAGAACACAAACTGTAATGACAGGAACAAGCAAGCCTCTTTTCATATTACTACCCCTTTCTAGAATGCCGCTGATACAATGAATGTTTCCCTTCAGCGTGCATATAAAATATCGGCCATGCGTGGTAGTGGGTGAATAGAAAAAAATCTACAAAATAAAAAATATTATTTGTACTTTTTTCTCTATTGACTTTGTATGTCTATTTTATCATATTAAGCATCCATGAACCATATGATAAATTGAAAAGATGCAAACGAGATTTAGTCTATCTATTAGCCAAAAAAGATAAGAAACTTTGCATGAAATCTGGAATTTTTGAAAATGATTTTTTACAAAAAGAAAATAGGAGTTTCCAAAAAGAAAATAGGGTTTTCTAAAAAGAAAACTGGGTTTTCCATAAAGAAAACTGGGTTTTCCATAAAGAAAACCCTGCAGATGGGAGGGCTGCAGGGTTAAAAGAGGACTATGGAAGGAAAGGGTTATTTGGGGGAGGAGTCCTTCCATTGCTACTACATATATCGACACCTCTTTGTAAAACTTAACCCCAAATATCAAAAAAAATTAATTTTTTTCATCCATATGTCTCATGCGCCATATAGCGCTTCCTTCAAGAGACGGAATGTCATGATCTTTGCGAAGTACCGTCACATATGACGGAAGAGTGACTCCGCAGCGATATAAAAATTCAATCCAGTGATTTATATCAGGAGGAAGTGCTCTGAATCTTGTATCCGTTTGGAACTTCATATCTCCTGAGAGCTGAATGCAGCTTGCAAAGGAACAGATCATCGTCAGTTCATCGATTGTAAGGTAGTTAAGCTCTGATTTATTATATCTGGCCATAAGAGCCTTGATTATATGTCCACCTGACATGACGTTGGCCTGTTCTATATATGACCAGTCAAGAAGATAGACCTTTTGGAAATTGATCGGATTATCATTGACTTTGATTTCGTCAACCATTGTTCCTGAATCGGTTATTTCTATAGGTCTTGCGCAGGAAGGGCATAATATCCTTCCGACTATTTGGTGGCGAGAACCTTTATTGATATAAAAGTGAGGGAAAAAGTGTCCGCATCCATCGCAGTAAAGCGGGAAAAGTGTAATGTCAAGTTTCATAGAAAGCACTTCGTCTGTCTTGACTAGCTGGATCCTGTTGGGGAATCCGCCACGTGTGCCCGGTATGTAGTAATCAAGTGCCATTTATACAATGCATCTCCTTGTTGGTTTTTTGAAGAAAAAATATCACAATAGTATTTTAATTTTAACATAAATATAAACGTATAGCTTGCGTGCCTGACTTTTTTTCGATATTTATCGCCATGACTTTCTGGTGAGATTATGTTGTTCACAATTTTGTAATGAATTTTGAGGCAAACTAATGTAAAATATTATCTGAGGGTGAAAAAATTCAGGGAGATTACACAAATTGGGGACTGATAACAGAGATAATATTCATATCAATTCTAAGAATAAAAATAATTATGCCAATGAGTCTTTGCTCAAGCAAGAGATGGATTCGATCTTAAAATATGAAACAGATGAAGAAGAAGTGATCGATGAAGAAGAGCTAAGACTTGAGGAAGAGCATTTTAAAGAATATCAGGCTAGGATTACTAAAAGAATAAACGAGATGAAAGAAGAGCATGACAGGCAGATCTTTCATCGCAATATGATAAAAGCCGGCGCGGCTGTTTTGGCAGTCGTCGTTGTAGGCGTTGTAGCTTTCAATATGATAGGAACCCGCATTCTGGCTCCCAGATCTGTTGATGAAGCTGCAGCGGCTGAATATTCTTCTGAGGAGACACAGGATGTAGCTACTAATGCCGGTACTCAGACAGCATCAGCAGCAGAAGCATCTACAGAACCTTCCGTTGTTGAGGAGAAATACGTGGCCGTTGAGACCGCTGATACGCGGGAATTTGGTCCTGAGATTGTAAGTACCTGCGGCATTTTGATGAATGCCGATTCACTTGAGATTGTATCTGAAAGAAATGCTTATGCTAAGATGTATCCTGCATCTATGACCAAAGTCCTCACCCTCCTGGTTGCTGCAGAGAATCTTACACAGGAGCAGCTTGAAGATACATTTGAAATCACTATAGAAATTACAGATTTTAGTTACTCCCACGGCTGCAGTGCCGCGGGTTTTGATGTTGGCGAAGTTGTCAAGGTCAAGGACCTATTATATGCGCTGATCCTTCCTTCAGGAGCGGATGGAGCTCTGGGACTTGCGTACTATATAGCCGGTTCACAGGAAGCATTTGTTGACATGATGAATGCCAAGCTTGAAGATCTGGGACTAGCTGACACAGCGCACTTTACTAATTGTATAGGTATTTATGATGATGATCATTATTGCACCGCTTATGATATGGCTATAATAATGCGTGCGGCTATGGACAATGAACTGTGCAAAGAGATATTGTCGACACATTATTATGTTACAGGCGGTACCGAGCAACATCCTGATGGGATTGAGCTTTCCAACTGGTTTTTGCGAAGGATAGAAGATAATGATGAAGGAATAAATGTAGTATGTGGTAAGACAGGTTTTGTAAATCAGTCCGGAAGCTGCGCAGTAAGCTATGCAGAGAGCGAAAACGGTGAACCGTATATTCTTTGTACAGGCAATTCCAGCAGCTCCTGGCAGTGTATAGGTGATCAGACCATTCTGTATGCAGATGCTATGCAGGATGATAATATGACAGGTTATTCCGTATCAGCAGCGGAGTCGAATTCAGGAGGAATAGATGAAGAGTGACAACTTGGTCTGTTTTTATCGTGAGAACGATGCATATGGAGAACTAAGTAATTGGATCAATGCTCCTTTTAAGTACGCAGGTATTCAATATCAGTCATCACTTCAATTTATCATGCTACATAAAGTTATGATGTTCGGACAGCGTCAGATAGGTCAGAAGATCATGCAGGAGACATCTCCGGAAGAGATCAAGAAACTGGCTACCAAATTCGAAGGCTACAGAGATATGCTTTGGGATGTTACCTGTGAAGGAGTTGCCTACAGAGGAATCAGAGCCAAATTTCAGCAGAATCCTCAAATGGCGGAGAAGCTTCTTGCTACAGGTAATAAGGTCATAGCTTTTTGTTCACCACTTGATCAAAGCTGGGGAACAGGTATATCGCTAAGTCAGCCGGAAGCTTATGAACCTGCCAAATGGAAAGGCAGGAACAGGCTTGGCAGAGTTCTTATGGATGTAAGATCCTGGCTAAGGCTGAGTATTCTGGCTACAGGAGGAATCCTTCCTTACATCGATATCAAAGAAGGTACTACGATTCCGGAATTTAGGATGACTCCGGGTGAACTTCAGATGATACCTGATTTTACCAGAGCTATTCAGACTTATATTCTGTCACTGCCTGACCAGCATGCCAAGGACACATGTCTTAGGTCTTTTGAGATGGGAAGACTTGATGCCAATATTGCATCTCTTCCCAGGGCGGGATTACTTGAAATGAAGCAGGAAGTCTTTGATAATGCGAGACTTAGAACTATAGTAGAGCAAAAAACACGTCCTGCGGGCGAAGAGATTTTGCCGGAATAAAAACTATTACGGGGAGGACTGGCTTATGGTTACAGAAAGAAAACGTGAGATCATCGAAAAATATGAGGTGCTTCTGGATAAGGCGCTAAAAGAAGATCCTGAGAAAGGACATGACAGCTGCTATCACGATTTCAAAAAAGAATGCAGTGATAACGGTTATGTTGGAGAACTTCAGCAGCAGATGTGGCAGTCCATTGTTAAACGTGTAGGTATAAATAACAGAAAAAAATGACTTCCAATTCTATAAGAAAGGGGCCACACAGAGGCTTTTAGAAAACCTCTTTGCGGCCTTTATTTTTATTTTTTAGAGAAAATAATGGAATAAAATTCTACGTAAATGCATTCTGTCGTGTAAAAAGTGTATTCTGTCGGAAAAATATTGCGAACTTGAAAATGGATGATAGTATATAAATATCTCCGGAACACATATTTCTTTTTACATGATGTGGTAGAATAATCATATTACGCTAAGGATAACCGGAGGAGACAGCATGAGAATTCAAAAGATCAGACTGATTTCAAAAAAGCTCGGGCAGTATTCATCTGCACTTAGAGAAGAGTCAGAACAAAAGCTCACAATTTCTAATTCGGGAAGATTGTGGTTTACAGCCTATTCCGGAAGAGATGATGAGGATCAGGATTATTCTGCTGTAAGAAAACTTGGTGCAAGTATTGGAAAAGAACTTGCGGTAGAAATTCTGGAATATGTTAATGACGTATTCTACGGAAGAAAAGAAGGTAAATATATCTCAGATGACAGCGGAAGTTTTGAACTTATAATTACAGACACCAAGGGCAACAATTATATATACGGCGGCGAGCTTTCCAGAAACGCAGACAGGATAATCTCAAATCTGTCTGTTAAGTTAAGAGAACTTATTCCTATCGATAATCTCTTCCTTTTTGACGGAGGTGAGTTGCAGCCGGGTGAGAAGACTAGCGTCCGTTATTGTTATTGCAGCGTAGAACCTAAAGGCATGACTACCAATTATTTTTATATCAGCGATTTTGGACTTCTTCAGTCCGGATCTTTTGTAGAAATACCTTTTGGTAAAAAGAACACTATCATGAAAGGCACAGTTATAAGCAGTAATTATTTCGAAGGTGAAGATGTTCCTTTTGCGGTAGAGCTAACCAAGCATATCATTAGAGAGATAAGTCAGGATGAGTTTGAAAATACTGATGAACTCAATGATAATCTATCAAGAGAAGATCAGGACGATCTTGATGAGGTTGAAGAACTTATCGAGAATGAGAATTACGATGGAATGTATCAATGGGCATTTGAGCATCATGAGCGCGACGATGTTCAGCAGATCATGGCCAAGGTAGTTCAGTGTTACGAAGAATGTGTCAGACAGAATATGCCTGTTGCAGCTCTTAATCTTGGTACGTTATATTATGAAGGACGCTATGTCAGACAGGATTATCAGAAGGCGTTTGAACTTTATAAGATAGCTGCCGATGCAGGTGAGCCAAGGGCGATCAGCAATCTTGGATATTGCTATTATTATGGAAAACATCAGGAAGTTGATTATGAGAAGGCATATGAATATTTCCTCAAGGGAGCACTTCTTTTTGATGATGCCAATTGCCTTTTTAAACTTGGAGATATGTATCTTCAGGGATATCATGTTGAGAAGAACGAAAGATATGCATACCTTATGTATGAACGCGCCATGTTTGAATGCTATGGCGATGACGGAAGACCTGATCCGATAATACCTGATATCATGCAGAAGATGGGACAATGTTATCTGTATGGAATCGGAATATCGCCGGATGTACCAAAAGCACTTACATTGCTTAATAATGCCTTAACAGGCTTTTATTATAGGAAAAAAGATGATCCGAATGCAGTACAGCTTATTGCTGAAACAAAAAAATGTATCGAAGATGCTGAAAAAATATTGGATTCGGAGGAGTAAAAAAGCGAGGGAAAGAGAATTATGTATTGTGGAAAATGCGGAAAGATAGTAGCTGATTCAGCTAAATTCTGCCCATATTGCGGTGAGTTATTTAATAAAAACACAGAGCAGAACAAAACTGATAATCCTGGTACAAGTACTGAACAGGTGGCTGCCGGATCATATCAGGCTATGAATGCGGGGGATTCGAAAGTCACATATCAGGCTCAAAGCACTTATCAGGCAACAGGTTCCTATAATGCACAAAATTCATATAACACACAGAATTCTTATCAGTCACAGAATATGTACCAGAATCAGTACAATCAGGGCTATCAGCAGCCTGTTTCGCAGATGCAGGGTGGCTATGGACAGGAGCCTCCTAAGAAGAAAAAGAGTCATAAAGGACTTGTGATAAGTCTTGCTACTATACTTGTTTTGACAGGAGTAGGCGGAGCCGGTGGTTATAAATATCTTCAGAAGACTCACGAAGAAGCTTATCAGAAAGCTATAGAAGAAGCTAAACAGGCTTATGCTGATAAAGATTATGAAAAAGCAGTGAGCAGTTATCAGAGCGCACTTGATATTAAGGGTGAAGATGAAAATGCAAAGCTTGGACTTGATGAATCAAATGCAATGCTTAAGATAGATTCTGCTACAAAGAAGCTTGCAGGTCTTTCTTCATATGATGCTACTGTTAATTATGAGATGAGTATCAATGTAGAAGATGCTACAGACGGAAGATCTTATAATCTTACACAGTCTTCTGAGATGACAGCATCCAACATAACAGGTGAAGATGGTAATACTATCGCCTATGTAACCGGAGATCTTATAACTTCTGCAGATGATAATGGCAATGAGAGTAATCAGTCTTATGAGATTTATATTACCAGAAGCGGCAGTGTTGAGACCAGTTACTCATATACAGAATCAACGGGATGGGGCGGTAAGCTCTCCACAGGTGCTACCGGCGGATCTTCTGTTGTACTTGGTGATATAGCTTCACTTTCTTATTCTTTTGACAAAGATAAAGAAAACGACGATTACTATGTATTTACTGCTCCTAACGTAAATGCAGAAAAATGTTCATTTTTAACCAATTTCTGCAGCATAAGCGATAAGGCTACAGACGCAGGATCACAGAAGATGGATGTATCGCTCTATCTGAGCCGTGAGGATGGCAAGATATCCAAGATAGAGATATCATATCCTAATCTGTCCATGGCTGATGTTAATACTTACTATTGCAATTATAGTGGAAAGAGCCTTTCTATATCACTTGAAAGTCTTACATACACAGTTAAGATAACAGAATGGGATTCTGATGAGACATTATCATTACCTTCAGATGCTGTAGATGCCCTTTCTATTGGCGGCGGTCTGCAGACAGCAGTAGCATTTTCTACTGAGCCAACAGAGTATCTTGGAATAAATATGGTTGATACAACTTTCAATGATGCAAGCTTCCAGGTACCTGCTTCATGGACCAAGTATGATTCTACAAGCACAGCTCAGGATTATCTGCTCAATACTGATGGAACAGCTTATGTAAGTCTTGTTTACATTGATAAGTCATACTTCAGATCTAAATCTGACTCCAAAAACATGGAGGCTATTCTTGAGAGCATCACAGATGGTGTAGAAGTATCAGAACCTGTAGATGTTACAATTGATGGAGAGGATGCACTTAGATTTGGAATTACAGCTAGTGGCAGTAGTGCTTCTATCAATGGAGTTATATATGTAGTTCCTTGCGGAGACGGATATATGGTTATCGAGTACGTTATGTATAGCGGAGTCGAGAATATCTGGCAGAGTCAGTTCAATGCATTCATAGAAAGTATTGATGTATAAGGGATAAAAGATATGATTCAGTTTCTGGCTGGAATATGTATCAAAGATCATAAGAATTATAACGATGCGAATGTGCGCCGTCAGTATGGTATACTGTGCGGCGCCTTTGGCGTTGTATTAAATATCATCCTTGTAGTGATCAAATCAGTAGCTGCCCTTATGGCAGGTTCTGTATCAATCCTGGCAGATGCAGCCAATAACTTATCTGATGCTCAGACATCCATAGTTACGATCATAGGCTTTAAACTTGCATCGCAAAAACCTGATAAGAAGCATCCTTTTGGTCATGGCAGAATAGAATATGTTGCAGGACTTATTGTCGCATTCTTTATATTCGGTATGGCGATAGAGCTTTTGAGGACATCTGTCAAAAAGATCCTCGCTCCGGAGAGGACTGAGTTTAACCTGGTCATAGCTGGTATACTGATTGTATCTATACTGATCAAGTTGTATATGTTTGTATATAATAAGGACCTTGGCAAAAAGATATCATCAGCTGTTCTTGTGAATAACGCAAAAGACAGCATATCTGATGTTGTATCTACCAGCGTGGTCCTTTTTTCATCATTTATAAGTTATGCTTTTGATATAAGTTTAGATGGCTATGCCGGAACTTTGGTTGCGTGTTTTATCTTCTATCAGGCGTTTGAAGCTACAAGAGATACGATATCTCCTTTGCTGGGAGAAGCTCCTTCTGAAGAAATGATAAAGAGTATAGAACAGGATGTTCTTCAATATGACAAGATTCTGGGAGTTCATGATATTGTCGTACATAATTATGGCCCCAGCATGACGATGATGTCTCTTCATGTCGAAATCTCTTCTGACGGAACTCTTCTTGAAGCTCATGATCTTGTGGATGAGATAGAGCAGTTTCTTAACAACAAGTATTCATGCAGCAGTGTCATACATGTTGATCCGGTTGATTTCCATAACGAGGAAGTCTGGCTTATGAGAGAGAAGATAGCCGGACGTATCAGAGCCCTTGGACCGGATATACGATTTCATGATTTTAGGATAATCCACCATGGCGTTCAGAAGATCATAGCATTTGACATAGTTGTGCCTTTTGATTATGACGCTTCAGATGACGAAGTCAGAGAATTTGCAAAGCGTAGCTGTATGGAGATGTATCCGGGATATGATACGGAAGTGACAGTTGACAAAGCAGAGATACTTCGCTGATCAAAGAGTGGCAAAGAGCAATACTATACAGTAAATATTTATTCTTGTAATAAATGCTTGTTCTGTCGTATTATATAAAATGCAAATATATTGAATTTTCATGTCTTGACCGATGAATAAGACAGAGATTTCATTTTAGTAGTTGTAAATAGATAATGGAGGTTTTATAAATGAGAGGTTCTAAACCAACACTTCTTTTGATTCTTGATGGCTTTGGTCTTAATGACAACCCTGAAGGTAACGCTATTGCCATGGCCAATACACCCAATCTTGACAGACTTATGAAAGAGTATCCCTATGTAAAAGGAAATGCCAGCGGACTTGCAGTTGGTCTTCCTGATGGACAGATGGGTAACTCTGAAGTAGGTCACATGAACATGGGCGCAGGCCGTATCGTATATCAGGAGCTTACAAGAATCACAAAGTCTATAGAAGATGGCGATTTCTTTGAGAATGAAGCACTTCTTGATGCCGTTAATAATTGCAAGGCCAATGACAGTGCACTTCACATGTTCG
>JAEEGH010025592.1_pt1 | contig 11827 bp, 8 predicted proteins | sample 9134181 | NCBI WGS metagenome assembly JAEEGH01 (sample SAMN16246544, study PRJNA631951) | gut metagenome | biome: gut microbiome; feature: rumen; material: DP-attached | host: Bos | place: Iran: Karaj | collected 2018-10
AGTTCAGATTCAGGCATATGATTCTGAAAACATACAGGTATATCTATATCTGTAATATTCACCCCAAAAAAAAAAAGATCAGTACAAAACAACAGTACTGATCCTCATCTGAAACCCATGCAGCCGTCCATCAAACAACACCGGGACAACTTAAACAAACAGGACTAAAAATCTTTAATCAATTATATAGGGCAGCCGATTCTGCTTGCAACTTCATTATAAGCCTCGATAACGCCGCCCAAATCCTGGCGGAAACGATCCTTATCCAGCTTCTTTCTGGTTTCCTTGTCCCAAAGTCTGCATCCGTCAGGTGAGAACTCGTCACCAAGAACAATCTTTCCTTCATACAGACCGAATTCCAACTTGTAATCTACCAGGATCATGCCTGCATCACCAAAGAGTTTCTTCAGAACCTCATTGATCTTCATGCTGTATTCCTTCATGGTCTTAACCTGATCTTCTGTTGCCCAGCCGAATGAAGCAATGTGAGAATCATTAACCATTGGATCGTGAAGAGCATCATTCTTGAGGAAGAATTCAAAGGTTGGAGGATTGAGATCCCTGCCTTCCTCTACACCGAGGCGCTTGCAGATTGAACCAGCTGAAACATTGCGTACTACGCATTCAACAGGAACCATATCCAGCTTCTTAACCAGAACCTCGTTGTCATTCAGAAGTTCTTCCATCTGAGTTGGAATACCGGCAGCCTCAAGCTTCTGCATAATGAAGTAGTTAAACTTGTTGTTAACCTTACCCTTATCCTCAAGCTGTTCAATTTTAAGACCGTCAAAAGCAGATGTATCATTTCTGAAATGAATAATCAGACGCTTAGGATCATCAGTAGTATAAACAGTCTTGGCCTTGCCGCGATATAACTCAGCTTTCTTTTCCATTTAAAAAAACTCCTAAATAACTTAAATTTTTATTATTTTTACGGAAAAAATTAATTTTATTAATTATAACATCCGTTTTTTCAACTTTCCATAACAGAGCAAAAAGCCACTGAACAAAAACAACGGACGATTAATTCAGTTCCTTCTCCAGAGCCTTGGCAAAACCGCTGTACATCTTGAGGAACAGTTCATCAGACAGCGGCTGCTTCGAATTATCAAATATGGTAATGATAGTATCATCACCCTTGACTCCTACCTGGAAGCGGTACTTGTCATCCTCAATGACAAAATTGTCTATACCGTTTTCCTCAAAGAATTCTTCATCCTCTTCATCGTAATTAGTATCTATAATACCGCGGATCTTCTCCTCAAGTAGAATGGCAAAACCATACTTAGGCAGCATCTTGATAAACTTCGGCCATACGGCATCAAAGGATCCGGAAACAACCCATGCATACTGACCATTGCCATCCTTGCCAAGTTTGACAGAATGATATCCGCCGTCTGCAGGAACAAACTCCACGCCTTCTCTTGTCTGTGAAGCAAAGGTCTGGAGATAGTCATTAAGGAAAAGACTGGAGAAACGGTTCTGAATAAAGGATGAAGGATCCGCATAAATACGTCTTCCCTCATGATATGCCTTGAAATTGGTCAGAGCCACATCCATCTGAACCACATCTGAGGCTTTAAGAGTCCTGAAACTTACCGCAAACTTGGTGCGATACTCTACCAGCTCATCATTTTCTTCCAGCTGCTTGAGAGTGATCTTGTTGAAATTGTAATCCGAACTGTACCAGCCTGTGATTATTGTGGAATTAAGAGAATCTACATTTTCAACTGAAATATCCCTGGCACTGAGATAGCGAAGCAGTTTTTCCATAAGGATATTTTCAACAGGCAGGTTCTTGAGATCACTTGTTCTGATATTAAGGTATGCATGATTTCCCTTCACCATTGTGGAAGAGCCCGCAATAGGACTAATCATCTGAACAGGTGTGGAGATGTCAACTCCCCTTCCTACAATGGCATTGTCAGGATTTTTTGTTTCATCCTTGATGTAGTATGTAGTGTTGAAATTGAAATTGTTGCTGTTCTGATCGACCACAAATTTCTTCTGATCCGGATCGGTAGAAAGATAACTGAAACCGTTGTTGGCCTGTTTTGGAGAATCATGAAAAATATCGGCAAGATAAAAATTACAGCCTGAAAGAAGACTACTAAGGGATGCAGCGGCAAGAACCAGGTGCAGAACTTTCATTAACTACCTCTCAAAATCAACATGAGAATTATATCACATTTGCTAAAATTCTAGACAGATGTTTAGATGGTAAGAAAATCTGCTGCAGACACAAATGAAAAACAGGCATAAGACCGGACAGGACGGAATTCTTCCGCCCTGCTGCAGGAAGTAACAGTTAAAAACTGAAACTGTAGAAGAGATCCACTGCATTATCCGTGGAGTTGATGAACTGTAAAAACAGCTTGCTCATAAGCTCGTAGCGGAGTTTCAGCTCACCGATGGAATTAGCAATACCGTAACCGTAGGACACCTTAAGCTTCTTTGTCACATAGGCTGAAGCGGTAACCTGGGATCCGTTGGTTGTTTCAAGTCTGAAATCACTGAGACCAAGGCCGGATGCCAGCTCAGATACTGAACTGCTGGCGGTACTGAGACCTGCGTTGAGAAGCATGCTGGTAGTCGCCATGGCTGCGGTATCCTGATCCTGACCGGTGAGGCCGACACCGTTTAAAAGATAGGAAAGTTTCTCCGATTCTGACATCTGTGGCTCGGAGAATATTTTCATATCAATATTGTTTACGGTCTTCACCACTCTCACGCCAACCACCACACCGCTGCCGTCAGTAATCGCGTCAGGATTGCGGATTGCCTCGATAAAGGCTGTCACTGTTGACACAGGACCGGTGAAATCAATCTTTCCCTTACGGATCAGCAGATCATTACCCATGGATCTGAACTGGCCGTTGAGAAAGTTAACGACTCCGTAAATGCCAAGCTCATGATCCTCATTGTGGTTTGTAATCAGAAGCTTTCCTGCCATATCAGTATTGAGACCGTAGGCCTTGAAATTAACATCAGGTCCGATATTCAGATCAATCTTGTATTCCACAATACTCTGCTGCGGCTTCTTATCCTCCTTCAGAGGCTCTCCCCGGCGCTCAAGAACAACCACATCAGGAGAAATGCTTTGGCCTGAATCGGCGATCTGCTTAACCAGGATCCTTGACCAAGGAATATCGATACTGCCGGATGCGTTAAGCTTAACCTTGCCCTCGCTTCTTAAAAAGGCAAGGAGAAGATGATAATCCACCTTTGCACTGCCGTATCCGGCAAGACTGAGATCAAGTCCGGTGGCATCAAGTTTGATATCACCCTTCGGCAGATCACCGCTGTATACAGGATCCAGATCAAGTACGCCAGTAACTGTACCCTTTCCGTTGCCCATTACAAAGGATGAATCAATCTTTACATCCTCGCGGTTCACATCAAGGCGAAACTTAAGCTTGTCTATATTCGCTATATCGGCACTTGTAACAATTCTTCCGCCATCCAGATCTACAAAGCCCTTAAAGTAGTATCTCTTTCTTGCAGGATCAAATATCACATTACCCTTGGAGTTGATTTTGCCCTGGAGTACCTCCAGCATAGGAGTCATAGGAGCGAAAAGCTCAAGATCCATATTGTCTATATCAACCGTCAGCAGCTTGTCCTGAAGCCTGTTGCCGGAAGACAGATCATAATCAGCATCAAATCTGATTTTGCCGTACCGGCCGCCGTCCAGCAGAAATGAAGCAAGAGCCTTCCTGTCCTGAACAAAGTTCATGTTCAGATCAATGGAAGTAAACTTTGCCCTGGAATAGACATTGCTGATGGATCCGTTCTTGGAATGAAGCTCAACATTTGCGGTAAGCGGACTGGAGCTGTTTTCCCTGGCAACAGTGACACTGCCGCCAAATGATGCATTAATGGAAACATCATCCGGAAAATATCTGCGGAGCATGAAGGTGTTGAAACGATTAATTTTAAGATCCAGAGCCATGGCGCCGGAATTCAGATAATACTCCAGTCTGCGGAAAATAAGGGAATTTCCGCTGTTCAGAAAAGTGAACGGTTTGGCCTTTATTTCACCGCTGGCAGCCTTGTACTCAACCATCATGCCGCTTTCCAGAGCATATGTGCGTATAGGTGTGAAGATATCAAGTTTTGGCGACAGCAGCGTATAATCTCCGTTCTCGCTAAGTTTGCCGAGAAATATGGCATCAAACTTGAAATTAGGACTGCCGTCAGCGAAAACATTAAGTTTGTGCTTTGCTGCATCACCGTCAAGCTTGACAGAAATTTTTTTGATTTCCGTGTCACCGGTTTTCAGAGAAGGTATGTCAAGCTCAAGTCTGCCGTTAAAATATTTGCGTGCAAGATCTACAGTCTCGGACGTTTTCAGTCTGATGCTCGGAATTATAAGCTCCTTTCCCCGGGCGAAATCCTTTACATCAAGATCCAGATCTACAGCAGGCTTCAAGGTTGTCCCCTTGACTGAAGCTGCAAGACTCAGCCTGCCGCTCAGCGGCTCCGGCATGAAGGCTCTGGTCAGACGGTTCAGATCCGGGCAGGTGAGATTCAGTTTGAAATTGCTTTCCGAGGAAGGAGAAACCTCACCGTCAATACCAAGTTTCGTCTCACCGATGCTGAGATTTACTGATCTGGCTGTAACCTTTGATTTAATAAGATCATTGATATTAACTACACCCTCTATCTCACCGTTATAGGTAAAAGGATTCTGAGTGTACTGCCCCTCAAACTTTGTCTGATGCAGCTTGAAATCCACAATGGAATCAGCGGTATGATAAACCACATTTCCCTGAAGCCTGCCGTTGAGACGGTCTACATCATCACGACCAAGAATCGGTTTGAACGGATTGCACCTGGATTCAAGAACCAGATCATCAACAATGATCTGATCATCAGTAAATTTCAATTTTGCTGCGAGATCAAGACTGCCCTGCTCCTTGCGTGAAAGATGAATTTTCTCTACCGTAAAATCCTGCACCATCCCTGCAGCAGCTATGTCAGCATCGAAGAAGCTGCCGGAGCCCAGCTTAACCGCCGATTTAAGATCAATGTCGAATTTATTGAGGTTGCCTTCAAAACTGACTTCACCCTTCTTAAGTTCAGCTACCGGGATCTCACCCTCGCCCGGCTTCAGCGGCCATGTTACATGGGAATAGGAAACTTTTGCCTTTGAAGTAATGATACCGTCAAGGACGTTAAGAAGTGCACTGACCGCTATTTTTCTTTCATCCTGGGTTTCCACACTGACGTCAAGCCCGGTAAGCTGCCCTCCCACATGTCCCCTGAGCGGAAGACCCTTAAGCTGACCGTCAAGAACGTCATACTGAACAACAGCATCCAGATCCAGATCCAGAGGAAGATAATCCTCCAGTGTTACCGTGCCTCTTATGTTGAAATCGCCATACTGACGGCTTTTGATTACCGCAGGCTGAAGGTTAATTCTGGACTGACGGATATCACCTTTTATAGTAAGATCTATCAGATCCGTATCGTAGCCGGTCATGTGATAACGGACTTTTTTGATATCCAGATCCGCAATATCTATATCAAACGGAATATGAACAGTAGGCAGAGTTTCGATGCGGCTTCTGACCTCCTCCGGATCAAAACCGTTGTCAACCACGGGAACAGGAAGTCTCCCTGCAGGAACGTCCTCTGAATCCTTAAGAAAGAAGTCCAGCATGGAGGCTGACAGTCTGGCGTCACCTATCAGGTGCTGGCTGAGGCGGGCTGAAACTCCCAGATCGGCAATCTGCAGAAGAAATATGTCACTGTCCAGGGTATATGAATCGATTTTTACAGAATCAACTATTATCTCAAGCGGCAGATCCACATAGGACGGAACATTCTTGTCTGCGTAATTCTTCGCATTGTTTTTGCGGATCATGTCGAGAACATACTGCTCTCTTGTTTTATCAAAATCACCGTCGGCACCGCCCCTCCACACAGCCTCGGCCAGAGCAAGCATATATCCGTCAAAAGCGGCGTTATGGTAGTTCTCGTCGAAATTAAGACGCATATCTATCCTTCCGGCATCAAGACTGCTTACAGTAAGACGGGACGAAAGAATGTCCTTAAGAGACCAGCTGAGAGCAATGCGATCAGCCTTAAGAACCATGAAATCAAGATCAAGGCTGAAGTTTCTGAGAGTGATACCGCTGCTCAGGGTACCGGATTCAAGTTCGCCGGAAATAATGTCAAGATTGCGGTACGCCAGTTCCCATACCATTTTGGTGCCGGTTTCAGTATAAAGGACACCGCAGATCAGTGAAATGACAAAAAAAACCGTACACAGAATACCGATTAAAAGATAGCGGAATATTGTACTCATAATCCCGGACCTATACCGAAGTGAATACGCATAGGAATGTGTTTTTCCTTAATACCGAGACCAAGATCAAGTCTTATCGGTCCGACAGGAGATATATATCTGATGCCGAAGCCTGTACCAACCTTGATGTCACGATCAGTGGCGTAGTTGTTTGTTACAAGACCCATGTCACAGAAGGTTGCAAGACGCAGGGATTCCATTACCGGAATCTGAAGTTCCACAGATCCCACAGTCATGTATCTGCCGCCCTGAAGTCTGCCGGTGCTGTCCTTTGGTGCGATCTGCTCAAAACCGTAGCCGCGGATTGTATTGTCGCCGCCTGAGAAAAATCTGAGACGCGGAGGAATTATATCCATGGAGCCCCAGAATATTGCACCCTGCTCAAAGCGAAGAAGAAGTCTTGAATCAATCGTAGGCGACATAAGCGCCTTGAGAACAACATCCGTATAGATAATGCGTTCTCTGGAAACAATCTCCTCGAGCGACGCCTTTACAGTGGCACTTACACGATAACCCCAGGCAGGATCCGCGCTCTTCTGAATATTGGTGCGGGAAAGAGTAATGCCCGGCATCAGCAGACTGGACCAGCCCTTGTTGTCACCCTGCACGAAATCGTCATACCCGTATTCCAGGAATATATCCTTGTCCCATGTACCGTGGATTCTGGTGATGTAGTGACCTGAAATTACAAAGGAGTCATACAGGGTATCATTGTTGTCCTTATGCTCGTAGCTAGGACTTATCTGGTAGAAATCCTTAATCGGATTCTCTCTTGGAATTACGTAATTACCTCTGAAAAATGAATTCTTGGCAGATACCTTGCTGGTGGAATGAAAATTATGTCCGTACTGATTAATCCATGGGTTCTTCTCCGTCAGCTGAAGTCTCGGACCTTCATCCGTGGAAAAACCGATACCCACATCAACAATAGTACTCGGACGGCGGGACAGATTTATTGTCATCGGCACAGAATCATCAGAATCTGTTTTATCATCGATATTCACATCAGCCATCTGGAAATAACCGGACTGGTACAGATCCTGGGAGAGTTCAGCTATACGCTGGGTGTCATAATAGTCTCCCACCTTGATATGATTAAGCTTTTTAGCCTCGTTGTGAGATTCTTCAAAACCTGAATAGGTAATGGAGGAAATACGGTGACGCTTGCCGGGAGACATGACAATTTTTATGTCGGCACGGTTCTCCTCTTTGTAAACGTAAACCTCGTTGACTGCTATTTTTGCTTTTATATATCCGCGGGAAAGAAGAGTGGACAGAACATCAGACTTGAAGTTCTCGTAATTTACATGATTGAAAACCTTTCCCGGCAGCACCTTGTCCTTTTTCTCATTCTTTTTGACTTCATCAAGGACTTCGCCCTCAATGCCATAGTCAACTTCGAGATTTTCAATAAGGACAGGATCACCGCATTTTATTGCTACATGAACAAGCGGATTCTGAAGATCCTCCGGATCATCCAGGGTTATTTTTATTTCAGGATGATAATAACCGTACACCTGAACAGCATTGACAACAGCCTGCTCTATCTTCTTGACAGATCGGTAAAAAGCGTAACGCTTGATTTCAACAAGACCGTTCAGATGAGCTTCGATATTATCCACGATGTCTTCGTCATCTGAAGTCACATCGTAAGAGAGAAAAACAGGCGAACTGAGACGATCCGCAATTTTCTTGCGGAAGGCGTCACGATCTTCAGAGCTACTGGCCTCATACCAGATGCCACGAACCACACTGCTGGCATGCCGCGGCTCAGTTACCAGATCTCCTCGCTGATGAACCTTTCTTATATCGGACAACTGCCCTGGGGTATCCGCATACGAAACAAAAGGAGCAGCAAGCAGAAGATTAAGGGCAGTAAAAATTAACTTTTTGATGATAGCAGGTCCGTATTCAGATAACTTGACAAATCACAGGTGTATATGGATTCAAGGAACGGAATTTCTCCGAGCAGCGGCACATCATTAAAATAATTGATCAGCCAGTCGGCATTTTCCTTCTGATGATTGAACCCCGGAATGACGTGATTAATCACATAACCGGCAAGTCTGTTCCCCATATGCTCGACACATCTTCTGGTCATAACCGCATGATTGAGGGCTCCAAGCCTTGCGCCTACAGTCATTATCACAGGGTATCCATGACTGCATACCCATTCACTCAGGAAATTTCTTTCGGAAAGAGGGAGCATCCATCCCCCGGCTCCTTCGATGAAAATATAATCAGGAGACATTTCAAGCAAATGATCTATTCCGGCATCAAACTCGGATGTATCAATTGTTACCCCAAGTTCAGAGGCGGCAATATGAGGTGCAATAGCTTCATCAAACTGATAGCAGACGCACTCTCCATACTTGAGAGGATAGGAAGAGTGTTTTTTGATAGATAGAACATCACGATTGAAAACTCCTTCCATCATGAACTCTACACCTGATGCCACCAGCTTATAGCCTAAAGCCACCTTGTTACGCTTCTTGGCTGCCTCCAGCAATGCTGCTGTCGTTACAGTCTTACCGGCGTCAGTATCGGTACCAGTAACAAAATATATATCAGTCATTACCCGTGAATTATTCCTTATTATTACAAAGACATGAGTATTCTCCATGCCCAAAATCAGTAGTTTATTATACGCTATCGGCAGTTTTTCTGCATCATAAGTATGCGGCAAAGGTATTCAACAGAAGATGGATATGAAAAAACTCAGGGACAGATTCTAAGCGAAAAAAACAAAGGGAAGAGATTTGAAAGGTAAAGGAAAAAGGGATGGAAGTGACATATTAACAGAGTTCTTACGGAGAATTCTGTAATGAACCTGCAAGAATGAATGAAGAGATATACAGATGCATAACTCTTCAAAATAAACAGGTTAAAACTCAGGTATGAATACTATCCTGCTGGCAAGTGTCATAACAGAAATGCGATTACAGTTCCTGCAGTCAGAAATCCGATAACCGCACCAATAATTCTGGCGACAGTTCCCCCCACCTTAGGAAGAACTTTGGAGAAAACATTACCAAGAAAGACCCATCCAAAGAAATAAATCCAGATGATAGATAGAATCACATAAAGAGCATGAGACATACAAAGAACCTCAGGTTACACAATAAAAACAAACTCAAAGATTAATGACAGTCTGGAAGAAAATTATAAGATATAAAATATCCAGTCAAACATCACTAATCTGTATGCATAATGTTAAAACATTTTTCCTCAGCCGCAAACGGAATCATAAGACCTCATTTGAATGATAACCTCAGAACTGATACTGAAATTTTAAAAAACAGACATAGCAATAACCACACAACAGGTGAAACAGCAGATTGGGTATGAAAAATGATAAACCCTAAAACAGTTTCCTAAAATATAGTGCACTTATCTCATGATACTAAGAAAGTGAAAAAAAGTTTACAGGACAACAAAAAACTTGATAACAAGGTTCCAGGAACTGAAACTTCCGAAGCTTCATCATCATATTTTCCTTACCCTGCAGATCACTTCCCATGCAAGATTAATATTTTTGGTCATTTCACTGTAACGTTCTATCTCTGATCCGGAAAGACCGTTGGCAATAGCCTTGTCCGGATGATACCTGGCAATAAGCCTTCTGTAGCTTTTTCTGAGACTCTCCGGTGTATCATCCTTTGATGCCTGAAGGGTTTTGTACGCCCTGCGGATTTCTTCCTTTGAGTACTGGCTGTAGTCATCGGAATCACAGGATGAATTTTCACTGCTCTTACTGCTTTTCTGATCTCTGAAATGTTTGTACCTGAAATCTTCCCCGCTGACATAGTTTCCAGTGGCAGGATCCAGCATCAGATCATACTTTTTTACCAGCGAGAAAAAAACACCCTGAGACTCATATTTCAGAAGACCGAAGCATTCCGCCATATCGTCAAAAAAGGATTTTTCCTTCGTTGTCAGCAGTTCATCATAAAACAGAGGCGTAACCACCAGGGCAAAAACGGTTTCTGCAAACTTGACGCCGTTACCCATCAGCTCTTCCAGATCAATTGCATCAAGAACCTGGGAAACAGATTTAGTTTCTCCTGCAGTAATATAGGCCTTTGCAATCGGGATTTTTGAAGCCGGCAGGGATATCTGGTAAATCAGTTCGTCAATGCAAATCTGCCTGAGCTGCTCTGTACATGTGCACATTGCCAGCACCTTTCCCATAGGAATAAAAACAGATTTCAGCAGACTGTCTGTAAAGGTAATACCGGAAAACAGCGGTGCAAAATCATCATAATTTGAAGCTGTCCCGGAGGCTGAGCCATAACCGGATGACGACGAGTCATAGCCGGAGGATGAAGAACCGTAACCGGCGGATGTACCGGAATAGGGATCTGAGTAGGAATAGTCAAACCCTGCATCATTTGATCCGGACTGAGTTTCCCCATTCTCAAGAGTGGATGCGGTCTTCCCGAGAAGTGCATGACCGCCGGTCACAAAAATTACTGACAGCATCAGGGCCGCCATTCCTGAAGTACACAGGGAACACAGGAAATAAATTGTCAGGACAGTAAGAAGAAGCCCGACGCAGGGAAACCGTGAGTTGTTTTGAAAAAAACGCTTATGTTTTCTGAATATATAGGAAAAAGAGCAGCCGCCGTAAAAAAATGACGCTATGGCAAAAAACAGGATGTTCTGAAACTTGGTATCAACAGTCAGAACAACCGGCAGAAGTATAATGGAAATTGCACATAAAATACCCATGACAGCTGTGGCCAGCAAATCCAGGATAACCAGAAAGGCTCCCAGATTTAACAATACCGGAGATACGCCTCCGTTTTTCTGACCATTTTGCATAATTCGGTAATTAATTGCTGCAGGAAGACACAGAAGACAGACAGTAATCAGAATGACAAAAAAGTAATCAATGAAAAACTGGGAAAAGTACATAAAAATAACGCACGAAATAAAAATTCTGAAACGCAAATAAAATCAGAACAACAGCCAACGAATTTCCTGAAAAGCAAAAAATTCAAACCGGATCACAATTGTATTTTACGCAGAAAACTCGTTCATGTCACAGAAAATCGGCAGGATCTACTCCGGAATACAGCATCGAAAGACTGTATGTACAGGACCATGGAAAGCTGTCTGAAAGATGGCATGATCACTGTTCAGAGGCCCGAATCAGTACTGACAATGAAAATTACTGAAAAAAATGCAGACAAAAATAAAGCCGTCACCACTCTGTTTTCTGACAGAAAATCTGACATCAGGATACCTCCGGCAGTGATCATTTTTTCGGACTCCGTTTTTGATTTCCACATAAGAAAAAGTTTTAACTCCGGTCGGGCAGACAGTAATAGTTATCCCCCTGTCCGCCACCCGATATTTTGCGTCATTTATCTCAGGTGCTTTATCTGCAAACCGTTCATACAAGCCTGCAACCATTTGTATTCATACATGATTTCTATGAACGGGATTCCATTTGATAAACCAAGACAGACAAAGGTTTTCCGCCGGAAAAGCGAGATATGTCAAGAAATG
>JAEEGH010025594.1_pt1 | contig 11826 bp, 9 predicted proteins | sample 9134181 | NCBI WGS metagenome assembly JAEEGH01 (sample SAMN16246544, study PRJNA631951) | gut metagenome | biome: gut microbiome; feature: rumen; material: DP-attached | host: Bos | place: Iran: Karaj | collected 2018-10
GGACTTCAAGTGCACAGGGCTTCCGTTTTCGGCGTTCTCGAAGACTGGCGTCACCATTGAGTTCTTCGCAAAAACCGCTTCGACATTCGGATACGCCGGTAACATCCTCACCCTTTCGCCCACCGGCGCCTACTACAACAACGCTGGGGCATTCCGCTTCGGGCCAAATGCCGGATTCCAGACAATTGCCGTGACATTCCGCTGCAAGGACGGCGGCACGTACATGAGTTCAACCACGACAACAGACCGTTTCGGCGCGACAAACGACGGCAGATGGCGTCATTACGCGGCGGTTTACGACCCGTCGAAAACCGGTCCCGGCATCCTGTCGCTCTACGTGGATGGCGTTGTCGCCTCGAATTCGACGACAGTCGCCAACCAGGGCGCGATCGCGCTTGCCGACACCACGCTATATTTCCAGCGCGTCAATTACAACGGCACCGCATCCGACCCGTTCTTCGGCCCCTTCGACGATGTGCGCATCACCGCCGGCGTCCTCACGCCCGACCAGTTCCTTACGGCCCGTTCCGCGGGCTCCACCGTGGCCCTCTACCGCTTCGACCGCGAGACGCTCGAAGACCAGTCCGGCAACGGCAACGATCTCGTGAACGTCGGCGGCGCAATCTTCGGCGACGGCTCCACGGTGAGCGGACTCGGCACCGGCGGCGGCACCGGCATCGTCCTCAATGGCTCGTCGCAGTATCTCAAGACCGCCGGCGCGATTGACCTTTCAGGCACAAAGACAGCCACGGTGGAAATGGACTTCAACACCATCAATCCCGGCAACAACAACTTCCAGTACCTCATGGGAAGCGCCAATCCCGGCAGCACGGCTGCCGGCATGGTGTTCTACCGCAACGGACAAAGCCTGGTCCAGGCGCAGCTCAAGCACCCGAACCCGTCCACAGCCGGCTGGACTTACGCCATCAACGCCTCCATGGCTGCGTCCGGGCGGGAGTTCCACTCGTTCCGTCATGCCGTGAACGCATCGACTTCGTCCGTCAAATATTCGCACATTGTCGATGGCGGCACGGCCACGGCAGGAACGGCCTCCGACACCTTTTCCGGTCTCGTTTCGTCGGAGTTCCGCTTCGGACATGACGATTACTACATCAACAGTGTCTTCAGCGCCGCCAAGTTCTTGCGCGTCGCGATATCCGACGTGGAACTCGCCTCCGCCGATTTCGTCCTCGACAACCTTATCGACCCGGAGACAAAGGCGACGCTCGGCCACTTGACTTTTGCCAGCAGCGACGCGGGACTCGCCTCCGATGGCGTCGAGCGCCGCTATGGGGCGCTCGACCTCAACGGCACGTCCTCGGTGATGACGACCAACGTGGCGCTCTCCACCCTCACCCAGGCGACTATCGAGTGCTTCGTCTGCTTCGGTGCCACGCCTTCCTCCGGTACGCTCTTCTCCATGGGCACAGGCGCGGGATCATTTGCCGTCGCGGCCGACGCCACGGCCGGCACCCTCTCCGGCTCCTTCATTCCATACGAACACCTCGCGGCCTCCTGCGGCGGCGCCGCCGCCATCGTCCCGCTCGCCGGAAAGAAGGTCTGGCACCACGTCGCGCTCGTCATCGATCGAACGAACCCCGGCGCGGACGCCGTGCGCTTCTACGTAGACTACGAGCGCGCGACCCCGGCTGGACGAGCCTGGGATGCTGCCGCAGCGATGCTCGACGGCCCCATCGTCGTGGGCGGCGACGGCTTCGCGGGCTGGATTGACGATCTGCGCGTAAGCGCCGGCGCCCTCGCGCCCACCGAGTTCCTCAAACCCGGCGAGCGCACAGAGACTCCCGACGCCTTCACCATCGTCGTCCGCTGATAAGGCTCCATCCGTGATTCGTCATTTGTCAGAAAATGAAAGCCAAGGCATTGAGGCTTTACGGCGCAAGCGACCTGCGCCTCGAGGACGTTGAACTTGAACCAGCCGGCGATGACGGCATTATCATCGAGATTGTGGCGAACTCGGTCTGCGTGAGCGACTACAAGTGCGTGACGCTCGGCGCGGGCCACAGGCGCGTCCCGGACGACATCGCGACGCACCCGGTGATGATCGGCCACGAGATGTCCGGCATCGTCCGCGAGGTGGGCGAGCGGTGGAAAGGCCGCTTCAGCGTAGGGCAGCGCGTCGGCATCCAGCCGACCCTCAACGTGCCGGGCCACGAGCTCGACAGCGTGATCGGCTTCTCGTGGCGCGGCGCCGGCGGCGAATCCACGCACGTGCGGCTTCCGTCCGTCGCGATGGAGATGGGGTGCCTCCTCCCATACGGCGGCGACGCATTCTTCAAGTGCTCCCTCGCGGAGCCGGTTTCGTGCGTTCTCGCGGGGCTGAGGGCGAACTACCACAACGAACAGGCGGCACACGCGCACGTGCAGGGCATCAAGGCCGACGGGGCGATGCTGCTAATGGCTGGCTGCGGCTCGATGGGGCTGGGGCTGGTCGATATAGCCTGCCATTCGCCGGAGCGGCGTCCGCGAATGCTCGTGGTGACGGATGTCGATGAAACCCGCCTTTCCCGCGCCGCGCGGATGTTTGGATTAACAGGGAACGGGGAACGGGGAACAGGGAACGGGGAACGGGGAAGGGGGAACGGGCCTGAGGTTGCCAGGGGAAATGCCAATGACGTTGAGCTTGTTTTCGTAAACACGCGGGATGTCGAAGATCCCGTCGCGCTTTTGAAGGGCTACTCCGGCGCGGAGGAGGGCTACGACGACATCTTTGTGATGGCGGCGGTGCCGGCGCTTCTCTCGCAGTGCTCGTCCCTGCTCGCCTACGACGGCTGCCTCAACTTCTTCGCCGGGCCGAAGGACAAGGAACTCACCGCGCCCTTCAACTTCTACAACGTCCACTACATGATGCACCACGTCGCTGCCAATTCCGGCAGCCTTGTGTGCGACATGGCCGATTGCGTCGATTGGATCGGCAGGGGCATCCTGCACCCCGAAGTCATGGTCACGCACGTCGGCGGACTCGACTCCGCCGCGGACGCGACGCTCGGCCTCATGACGGTTCCCGGCGGCAAGCGGCTCGTTTACACGCATGTCTCGATGCCGATGACGGCCATCTCCGACTTCGCGGAGAAGGGCAGGACTGACCAGATGTTCGCGGAACTTGACCGCATCTGCCAGGCGCACAACGGGCTGTGGAGCAAGGAGGCGGAGGACTACCTCCTCGCGAACGCCCCGAAGGTTGAAATCGGGGAGCCGAAGGAGCGCATTATGGAAAGAAGTCTGTCGTGCTAATAAGTGCAATATCAGATAGAATGAATTTGAAAGGGGCAAAGAAGGGGGGGCGGCATGGCGTGTCGCGTTTTTAATCATTTCCCCAGCCAGGCAACCGGTACCTTGGCAATGCGCGAATGCGCAAGGTTTTCGTAGGCGCAGTAGGCGAGCAGCACCGTGTCCATTACGATAGACGGCCGGCCGTCCAAGTCCCTGCGGCTCTCGCTTTCCGGTGGCGTCATCTACGCCGAGCGCAGCCCGTTCGTAATGATCATGCGATGATGTCGGGCGCTGATGAAGCGCCATCCGCGCTCCGCCATCCATCAGAATGGCGGAGCGCGGAAGGTCCTCGCAAAGTTCAAGGCTCCTACCTGAAGATAATGGTGAAGGCTCCCGGCGGGTCGGCGTAGTCCCATACGCCATCGGTTGTCCAGCGGATGTAGTCGAGGTCGTAGGACCCACCCATCGTCGAATTGCTGACGATGCCGAAGCGCAGGAGATTGGGGAAGCCAGAGGAAGCGTATGAATTGTAGGCGACGCTTCCCTTCAGTCCAGTTCCGATTACAACGTCGTCGCGCCAGATGGTGTATGCGTAAGGGATGCCATTTTGGGAAGCACCGCTGTAAGTTAGGCGGAAGGTGTGCCAGTCGCCTGTGTTGGCAACGACGGCAAGGTTTGTAATTGTCCCGATGCCGTCCGGCTCCCAATAGACACCATTTCCCCCGACGTAGAAAACCGCCGAGTCGCGCGGATTGCCGCAGATGAACTGGAAGACTAAATCCCGATTGCCCTCTGTGCCAGTCCAGCGGCGGTTGACCTTTGCCTTGAACTCAACCGTGTAGGCGGTGTCTGGCCCGACGCTGGCGCTCCAAATGGAATCGTTCGCCTTCCACCACGCCGTCGTTCCCTCCGCCGTTGAGGAGAGGATTCCACTTTGCGAGACGGACGCCCCGGCGCCAACGCTGCCGGACCACTCCGTACCCCCGGCGGACGGGCCAATGAAGCGGGGGTCGTTCGCGGTCATCTCATATTGAACTAGGAACTCACCCGACCACTTCTTCGCGGCCCTGCCGGACGGGGCGGCAGGCGGCGCGTAGGCGCCTTTTGTCATGCGGAGATAGGCCACCTGCGCCTTCCCCTTGTAGTCGGCGGCGCCGGGGGAACCGATGATGATTCGGTTGATGGTGGCGGAGAGGCCACTTCCGAGACCGTCTTTCACGAGGAGGCCATCGACATAGACGGAAAACTTATTCGCTTCGCCGCTTCCCTCGCGGACGATGCGGTAGGTGTGCCAGATGGTCGTGTCGATGGTCGTCAGGAGCGTGTCTCCCCAGTAGATGCCTGTGGTTTTGAAGTTCAGGGAGGCGTTGTACATTGAAGTGTCATGTGTTCCGGCCTGAAGGTTGAGGGCGTACTTGGTGCCGGACACCTGGCTGTCGATCTTCAGAAGTGCTTCGATAGTGTAGCCGGAGCCACCGGTAGCCGATGTCGGATTCATGTTGACCCAGGCATCGCCGGCCGCGCCATTTGCGGCGGCGCTCATGAGATACTGCCCTCCAGATGTCATGTTCATGGTCATCGTCCCTGCGGAGAGGGATAGCCATGTGGCATCGGTGCTGCTTGTGAAATCGACGGCTCCGCTATTGTCCACATCTTCGGCCGTCGGGAGCGCATTCATTTCAAACTTACATTCGAACTGCGACGAGTCGAGGACCGAGAGGTCAGCGGCGGCCGTAAGCGCCAGCGACGCGGATGCGAGGATGGCGGCGGTTCGCGTGATTGTCTTTGCAATGTTCATGTTTTCTCCTTGTGGTTGTTGTTGTCACTAAACGACAATGACAATTCTACCACAAGGCGCAGAGGGTCAGACTTACTTTTAGGAAAATTTTTTTTAGCCGTCCGCTAACGCCTTGCGTTTCGGAATCCCAGTGGGGGCATGCCCACCCGCTTGCTGAATAGTTTCCAGAACTCCAACTCGGTCTTGAAGCCGCTGAAGTTCGCCACTGCGGCGATGGGGAGGTCCGTGCCGGCTAGTAGCTCCATGGCCCGCGCCAGCCGGACGTTGATGATTTCGTCTAGGGCGGAGTGCCCGGCGGCCTCGCGGAAGCGCATGTCGAACAGCCGCCGCGTCCCGGGGAAGCGGGCGGCGAGCGTGGCGACCGTGAGGCCATCGCATGCCTCTCGCCGGATCATTTCCATCGCCTCCAGGATGCGTGGTTCGCGGCGGCCATACCCGCGCGTCGATTTGCGGCGATCTACGATCAGCGGAGGGAAGATGAACGGAAATTCCGAACAAGCGACTTGCGACTTGCGACATGCGTTTTCGACATTAGACATTCGACTTCCCCGCCTGTCGCCTGTCGCCTGTCGCTTGTCGCAATCTTTCTTCGCTATCTCCATGATCGCTTTTGCGGCGAGATAGCCGGCATATTCAAAGTCGAGCCGAACAGTGGATACAGTCTCCACAACCTCCTTGTCCGGGGGTTGCGGCACCACGCCGTCTGCGCCGACGAGAGTCACCGTCCGCGGGAAAGACCGCCCTGCTGCCGCCATGGCCTTGGCGGCGCATCTCGCGCAGCAGTCGTTGACGGCGAAGACTGCGCAGTGCGGCGGAAGGGCGGTGGCCCATGGAACCATGCGCTTGAAGCGGGCCGGGCACTCCTTCGCGCTTTTGGCCGTGAAATAGGCGACCTTGCATTCCGCGCCGGCCTTGCGGCAGCATTCGCGGAAGGCGTCGATCCTCTCGCGCGCCCAGCGTTCCCTTTTCCAGCACGACATCACGGCATACGAAGGGGGATTCCCGGCGGAAAGCTCCTCGAACGCCATGCGGGCCACGGCCGCCTCGTCGCAGGTGACGCCGCGCGCGTTGCGCCATCCGGGGCGGTCCGACGGGCTGAAATAGACCACCGGGACTCGCCCGAAGAGGCGCGGCCGCAAGGCCGTTCCAGGGCACCAGCATTCCGCCGCGCAGCCGATGGGCTTCAGCTTGGCAAGGGCGTTGCGCAGAGCGGCCGGGGAGCAGTCCGCGTGGTCGAGCGTCTCGACGCGCCAGCCGCGCGCGGCGGCGTAGCGGCGCATACCGTCCAGTCGCCTGCGGTTGCTGTCCAGCCCAGGACTGAAGTCAACGTAGAGAATCGCCGGTCTCCCGGCCGTTTTCGCGTTAGGGGTCATGGCGCGTCGCAGTTGTTTTTGCTTGTCGGCTGCATTGCTTCAATAATACTATATCGCCCTTCACCGCGCAAAGGGTGTGGCAAAAGATGGTTATGTTTGATAAGGCGCTACCGCGCCGAGACGCGGAAAGAAATGTGCCAATGTGAAAATGTTGCCAATACCAAAACCCAATGCCCAATTCGAGGAGCGACATTGAAAACTTTTACTGTGCCTTGCGGCGCGACGATTGGAACGGTTTTTGGGGCGTGGCCTCCGCAGGGATGGCTCTCATCGCGGGCCGGATTGCCTACGGCGCCCGCGCTTCGCAGCCATCTGTTTCCTGCGGAAGCTACGCCCTGGACACGAACTGCACACATCGCGCGGAGCAGACGGAAGAAGCAAGGGCTTGCGCCAAACTTCAAAATTTCCTCCGTTCCCTGTTCCCCGTTCCCTCCTTCCGCGCAAAGGGCTTTTTGCTACAATAGTCAACATGCAGAGCGCAAACTGGGGAATAGAACTGCTGCGCGTCCCGGAGACGTGGAAGATTACTCGGGGCGAAGGCGTGACCGTCCTCGTCATCGACACCGGCTGCCCGGCGCGGATTAAGCGGGGCAGGGAGGTGGTGCACCCCGACCTCGCGGGGAATGTGCTGGCCGACCAGTGCAGGTCTTTTGTCTGGGACGAGGACTCCATCTACGACATGTCTGGCCACTCCACCGCATGCTGCGGCATCATCGCCGCGGAGGACAACGGCAAGGGCGTGGTGGGGTATGCGCCCGCCGCAAAGGTCGTGACCTTCAAGGCCGTTGGCGAAAGCGGCTCCGGCTACCCAGGCGACCTCGCGAGGGCCTTCGAGGCTGCCATAGACCTCCGCCCCGATGTAGTGTCCGTCTCGATTGGACTGCCCTCCGGCGCCTCGAAGCTCCGCAAGAGCCTGAGGACGCTTGCCGACATGGGGGTTCCCGTGATTTGCTCGGCGGGCAATGGCGGCGCCGACGGTGTCAAATATCCTGCAAAGTTCCCCGAGACGATTGCCGTGGGCGCCTTCGGCGGCCGCTACGACATAGCGGACTTCTCAGCCCGTGGCGCCGAGGTCGATTTCGCCTTCCCCGGAGTGGGCATACGCACCACATGGAAGAACGAGGGATACAAGTCCGTTTCAGGGACATCTTTCGCATGCCCGGCCTGCGCCGGCCTCGTGGCGCTACTCATCGCGAAGCACAGGCGGCAGGAGGCCGAGACAGGTCAGAACGACTGCCGCACAGTCGCCGATATCTACGACCACCTGAAGAAATACGCCGTCAATCCAGAATCGCCGGAAGGACGCGACGACGCCTGGGGCTGGGGGTATGTGAGCGTTGAGAAGATGTTTGGGCTTCCCGCCAAAAAGAAAGCCACCCCGCGTCCACGCTGGATGCGCCAGCGCCATTGGAAGTAGCCGCCACCCCGCGCGCCGTCTGCCTGTTCCCCGTTCCCCGTTCCCCATTCCCCGTTCCCCGTTCCCCATTCCCCGTTCCCCATTCCCCGTTCCCCGTTCCCCGTTCCCCGTTCCCCGTTCCCTGCCTAGTGGATGGCGACTTCCCTGCCGCCGGCCGCTGCCGAGTCGTATAGCCCGTTGAGGATGCGCTGGACGTTGAGGCCGTCGTCGCCCGTTGCGCCGAGCGGCGTCCCCTTGAGGCATCCGTCAACCCAGTTGCCTAGCTTCGTCGCGAAGAGGTTGTCCCATTCGTTTCCGGCCGGGTCGAGGTATGCGGGCGTGATGTTCACCATGGTGTGGTTCTGGTCGGTGAATATCTTGCCCGACGGGAACTCGCACCCGCCCTTGGTGCCCATGGCCCAGAAACCGGCCACGTCGTTCTCCTCGATGTGCGCGGCGAAGGATGTCTCGATCTGCATGAGCGCGCCGTTTTCAAAGCGCACCTGGCCGATGGCGAGGTCTTCCACGGTGTATGTCTTCCAGTCCCAGCCGGGCCAGGGGCAGCGCACGAGCGTCTCGCTCTTGCGGTTGCCAAGATAGGACCACGTGTTGCCTGTGGCGGCGACGGGCTTCGGCCGCCCCATGAACTCGTAGGCGCATTCGATGAAGTGGACGCCAATGTCGATCAGCGGGCCGCCGCCCTGGAGTTCCTTCCGCCCGAAGACGCCCCAGTTGGGGATGCCGCGCCGGCGGAGGCGGCGCACCTTCATGAAGAGGATGTCGCCGAAGGCGCCGTTGTCGCGCGCCTCGACGAGCGACTTGAATGCCGGACGGTAGCGCTGCTGGAAGCCGACGGAGAGTTTCACGCCGCCCTGCTTGGCCGCCGCGACCATCCTCTTGCATTCGTCCACCGACATCGCCATCGGCTTCTCCACGAAGGCGTGGTGGCCCGCCTTGCAGCAATCGACCACCGGCTGGCAGTGCACGCCGTTCGGCGTGCAGACATCCACCGCATCGACCTTGTCGCCCATTGCGGCCAGCATGTCGCGCCAGGCCGTCTTGGACAGCTCCTTGCCGGATGCGAGGTCGGCGCCGAACAGCGCCTCGGGTTTGACGCCCCACTTGTCGCGCATTATGGCGAGGCGGTCGGCGCGGATGTCCACGCCGGCGACGACCTCGACGGCCGGGTTCTTCCTGTATGCCCCGAGGTGGGTCTGCGCGATGCCGCCGCAGCCGATGATGGCGATGCGGAGCTTCTTGCCGCGATAGGCTTTCTGGGGGCCGTCCATCTTGACGGACACGCTTTCGTTTGCCATGGCTGAAATCCTTTCTCAATTGTTGCCAGTTTCCAATGTTGCCAGTTACCAGTTTCCAAATCCAAATTGGCAATTGGCATTGGTCGTTGGCAACATTTTCACATTGGCAACATTACTTGACCTCGATCCATCTCCCGTCAGTCCTGGCGGACTCGTAGGCGGCGGCCATCAAATGCACGGCGGCCACGCTGGCTTCGAGGTCCTTCGCGATTTCCTCCTGTGTGAGTTCCCCGCGAACAAGCGCGAAGAGGCGGTTCATGCGGTATGGGCGCCCTTCGGCCAGGGGAACCGGCTTCGCCTCTTCGTCGGGGCCCTTGCAGAAGACATCGTCACCAACGCGGTAGAGGGAGCGCTTCGATCCGATGATTTCAAGGCCGAGCGGGGCGGAAGGGAAGCACCATGCGCCCTCGATGCGCCCGATTGCACCCGACGCGAACTTGAGTTCGACCATCGCCCAGTCCTCGACCTGCGGCCAGGAGCCGGCAAGGTTCGCCGTCGAGGCGCGGACCGCCGCGACCGGCCCGGCGTAGAGGCGCATAAGGTGCAGCCCGTGCGTGCAGATGTCCATCATGGCCCCGCCGCCTGAAAGCGCGGGATCGACGAACCACTTCAGGTCCGGGTTGTCGAACCAGCGCCCGTATGCGCCGTGGTGGGCGTTGCGGTAGATCCAGTGGTGCGGCTTTCCAAGTTCTCCGGATTCGGCGAATGCGAGCGAACTCATGTTCGGCGAAGTGAAGGCGCGGATGTATCCGCAGGTGAAAGGCGTGTTGTGCCTGGCCGCGAGCGCGGCAACCTCGTCGGCCTCGGCCGGGTCCACGGTCAGCGGCTTTTCGCAGAAAGTGGGCTTGCCGACGGGAAGGACGCGCCGCAGCAGCGGCGTATGCCTTGAGTTCTCGGAGCAGACGGCGAAGCCATCGACTGCCGGATTGGCCAGGACCCTGTCCAGGTCAGGCTCGAACGGGCAGTTGAACTTCGCCGCGTATTCGCGGCCCCTGCGCTCGTCGTCGTCCCAGATGACGGCCGGGGCGCCGAATTCGCGTGCGATGTCCTTGCAGTAGTCGATGGCGTGGATGTGCGCCACGGATATGACAGCGATCTTCATGGTGTTTTCTTTGGTCAATGAAGGTGGAATTGAAAGTTTACGCCATCCATTATACCAAGTGCCAGATGGGGCCTCAATTGAAAACACTTCTGATTCGGCAAAAATAATATATAACGATTCGGCAAAGGGTTCGCTAGTGGCGGCTCTTCTTTTGCCGCCGTTGTGCCATGCGCCACTGGCGCATCGACATGCCGGTCGCGCGCTTGAAGATGATGCCGAGGTAGGGGTTGCGGCCATAGCCGCATTTCTCGGGGATTTCCTCTATGGGGATGTCGCTTCGCTTGAGGAGCGACTTCGCCTCTTCAAGGCGCCGCGCCTGTATCTCTTCCAGAATCGTGTGGCCGGTGGCCTGGTGGAAGCGGAGGTCGGCGAGCCGTCGTGAGCAGCCAAGCTGCTTCACGACATCGGAGGCGCTGATTGGCTCCATGGCATGAAGTCGTATCCATTCAAGGGCGCGGGTGACAATGCCGCTGCGGATTCGCAGGGCGCGGGTCGATGCGCGCCGCACCACGCACTCCACGCCGTAGTGCACGACCTTGTGCCCGGAGCCGCCTCCGCCTTTGGCGCAGTCGATGACGTATGCGGCTGCAGCGACGCCGCCACCTTCCAAATCTATCCTTATGCTTGAAAGCGCGACCTCGCTGCGCTCGCAGTATTCGGCATTGTCGTCAGCGCCGACAAGGGCGATGTCGTCGGGTATTGTCAGGCCGAGTGAAGTGCAGAGGTTTGAAACGAGCGCGGCAGTCAGGTCGTTTGCCGCGAAGATGCCGCATGGCGTCTCAAGAGAGCGCAGGAAACGCGAGAGCGCGTCGCGGAAGCGGACAGTGTCGGCGGCCTCGGAGGATGTCGGCGTAAATGCAATGGCTGGGTGGCCCATCGACGCCACTGCCTGCAGGAAGGCGTCCTCGCGCTCACTGCTCCATGAGGGAAGTCCGATGGAGTTCACGTATGCGAAGCGGGGGAACTCCGTACGGGCGAGTTCCTTGGCGGCTGCTTCCGCAATGGCGACAGGATCGTTTGATATGGCTATGCAGCGCCTAGGAAGCCCCTCCGCGCTTTTGCCGCCCCATATCACCATGGGGAGGCGTCTCGCGGCCTTGCATGCGAGCGCCTGGCGGGAATAATTCCGGTCAACGACGATTCCGCCCGGCTGCCAGATGTCGATCCACTTGTCAAAGTCGGGCTTGTTCCCGAAGTGGCGACCCTCAACGACATTGACGGCCCATCCGGCCCTCTTGGCGTATGAGGATATGCCGGCGATCTGCCGCTGGTTGCCGCGCCCCATCTCCGCGCTCACAACCAAAATGCTCTTCGCATTCTTAAGGGGAGACACCCTTCCCCTTCTATTAGATATAGACTCCATTTCAATCGCTCCTTTTTCGCCTTACGCCCATCGCCTTCCCGCGCAGAAAAGCGGGGTCCTGAACTCGCCCACCCCGATCGGCCTGGGGGAGGGCGGGGTGTGCCTGCCCGGCGTGAACCTCACCACTGCCGACAGGACGAACCCGCGCGAACCGATGGCCAGGCCCCTCGCGATCCCCCTGTCACGCTCGCGCATCGTCTCCGACACGCTCCTTCCTTCGTTTGACCGTATGACGGTCTTCGTTTTC